>ERZ724505.423-NODE-423-length-27285-cov-33.524348_pt1 | contig 27285 bp, 17 predicted proteins | sample MGYA00376038_ERZ724505 | MGnify/ENA primary metagenome ERZ724505 (study PRJEB28724, sample SAMN07190884) | wastewater metagenome | isolation source: effluent of sewage treatment plant in Hong Hong | place: Hong Kong | collected 2016-03-17 ...
GTATTATTTGTTGTTGTTTTTACCAATGGATGCGATCGTCTCCCAAATCTTCTCCAAAGTTTCTTCAATTGTTCCACCCACCGTAAACCCAGCAGCCTTCTTGTGTCCACCACCACCCAAGTTCTTGGCGATGGCACTCACGTCAATATCATCGCGTGTGGTGCGAAAACTTCCTTTGACTTCATTGGTGTCGAGTTCTTTGAGTACTAGTGCTGCTTTGCCTTCTCCCATGATATTGAGCATATTAGCAACACCCTCGATATCACTTTCTGTTGCGTTGAAATCAGTCAAATCTTTTTGGGTAATATAGGTGTAGACGATATCGTGTTCGTCGTGTCGTTGTAGTCGTGCCAATACCTCACCCCAGAGTTTGAGTGTGTTGGTCGAGAGGTCTTTCATGGTTAAGTTTTGGATCACGTCAAGGCGTGCACCACGAACAATGAGGTCGCTGGCTGCACTGAGAGACTTGATTGTTGTCGCAGCGTTGGTAAAGTTGCCCGTATCTGTGACAAGTCCAGTGAGGAGGCAAGTCGCGAGTTGTTTGTCGATTTTGATATCGTTGACTTTGCAAAACGTGTAGAGAATTTCCGTCGTGGATGCGGCAGTTGTTATGACGAGGTTGAGGTCGCCAAAATAAGCGTTGGTTGCGTGATGGTCGATATTGATAACGGTGATACGGTTGCGATGTGTGTCGATGTAGTCTTTGATACCAGCATACACGAGATCTCCTGAGTCCACGACAACAACAGTATCAAAATGTTCTTGTGTCCAGATTTCTGGGTCAATGGTGAGTTCTTTGGCACGGGGGATAAAGTCATATTTTTTTGAACTATCCGTTGCACAAAATACGAGATGAGGGATAGAGCAGTTTTGAAGGATATGCATGAGTGCTGTCGCAGATCCGAGTGCATCACCGTCTGGATTTTTGTGGGGAATAATAATGACACCCTTGGCTCCCAAGAGTTTCTGATAGATCTGTTTGGCGATTCGCTCAGGCATATACTTTTGTTCAACAAGAACGCGGAAGGTTACCATAGTGTAGCATAGATTGTCAAGGGTTGCTTGGGTTCTCGGGTATAGTGTATACTATGCTCATTCTTTTGGTATGTATCTCAAATCCCTAGAAATCGTCGGATTCAAATCATTTGCCAACAAAACGACCCTCACGTTTGATAAAAGCGGGAAGGGTCCGTTTAGTGTTACGGCGATTGTAGGACCAAATGGATCGGGAAAGAGTAATGTCTCGGATGCGATTCGCTGGGTGATGGGAGAACAAAAAATGAGTAAGCTCCGTGCCAAGAAAAGTGATGATCTGATCTTTGGTGGCTCTGAACACAAAGGCAAGATGGGGCTCGCCAGTGTCGTGATGACGCTTGATAATAGTGATCATCGCGTGGATATGCCACACGAAGAGATCGTGCTCGCGCGCAAAATGTATAGTACCGGGGAGAGTGAATATCTCATTAACAATGCACAGGTGCGACTTTTGGATATTCAACTGTTGCTTGCTAAAGCACAGTTTGGTCATGGTTCATATAGCGTGGTGGGGCAGGGTGTGATTGATGAGATGTTGCTCCAGTCGCCGGCGGACCGTAAAGATTTTTTTGATGAAGCGGTGGGTATCAAAGAGTTTCAGATCAAACGTCACCAAGCAGCACTCAAGATGGATCGCACACGTGAGCACATCACTGAGGCAGAATTGTTGCTCAACGAATTGACCCCACGTCTGAAGACGTTGACACGACAGATGGAGAAGCGTGCGCAGCGCGAAGAAATTGAAGCGCAGCTGCGCGGATTGCAGGAGACATATTTTGGGACACTGGCACATGAGTATGCTCGTCGTGCGAGTGTGGTGCGTGAAAAACTCTCTACTGCAACTCTTTCATATACAAAGACTGAGCAGGAATTGACGACAGTGCAAACTGAGCTTGCTACACTAGCCAAAGAAGAATCGCAACGCGATGCTTTTGGTGCACTCGAGCGTGAGTATGCACAACTGATGAATAAACAGCATGATCTCGAACGTCAGCAGGCGATGCTCGCAGGACGCAAACAAAGTGAGTATGTTAATCTGGGTAAACAAAATATTGCGTGGCTCAATGAACGCCTCGGTACGCTCAAACGAGATGAGTCACAAAAACAAATGGATATCGATGAGCTCTCACAGCTGATCTCACAGCTTGAGACAGCTCTGAGTAGATCTCAGGTAGAATATGATCAGATCCAGCTTGAGCGCATGCAAAAAAAGACAGCACTCAGTAACGCCGAACGTCGTTTGTTTGAGAGTCGCAGTGAGCAGACAGTGATGCAGTTTAGTGGGTTGCGCGCAGTCCAATCACTGCTTGATAGAGGCAATGATCTGGGCAAAGTATTTGGGACACTCGCACACCTCGGAAAGGTGACACCTGATTTTGTACAGGCGCTGGATGTCGCTGCGGGTCAGTATCTCTCGTCTCTCGTAGTCGAGAGTGACACTGTGGCACAGCGAAGTATCGAGTATCTGCGTGAACGTGAGCTCGGTACTGCGACCTTTTTGCCACTCAACACGATTACTGCACGTCCAGTCCCATTTGATGTCGAGTCACTCAAGCGTGAACGCGGTGTCTGTGGATTGGCGATTGATTTGGTAGAGTATGATGCTCGATTTGAGCAGATTTTTTCATTTGTTTTTGGGTCCACTCTGATTGTCGAGGATATCGATGTGGCACGACGAATTGGATTTGGCAAGGTACGTATGGTGACACTCGATGGTGATATCATCGAGCGTCAGGGTGTGATGAAAGGTGGATATCGCAAACGCGGAGCTGATTCGCTCAGCTTTGGTCGTCAGGGAGGTTTGCGCGGTGCGAGCTCAGCTGCAGAAAACGAAGCGGCAGTCAAAACACTTCACGAAGAAGTCGCTGCGATAGAGCGAGATCACATGGCAGTGGATATGCGTCTGCGCAACGAACAGACAGAGCTCGAGATGAGTCGTCGTGAGCGAGATCTGCGTCTGGAGGCACTGCGTGCAGTCGAGCAGGAGCGATCAAAGGTAGAACAAGAACTCTCACTGCAAAACATGTCTGAATCAGAATTTGCAGAGATTAAAAAACAATTTGGTGCACAAGAAGAGGAGATGCAACATCAGATTGTTGAGCTCGGTGAACTTGTCGCACAGGTGCAAGCAAAAATGGCTTCATTTCAAGAAGCAGAAGAACAAAAGAAACGTCGTGTCTTTGCACTCCAAGATAGTATGCAGCAGATCCAGACACGTCTCTCTGCATTGATTCAAGAAAAAAATAGTTGTGAAGTCGAGTTGGCAAAACTGACCACCAAAGAAGAAGATGTGGCCAATGAACTCTATCAAGAGTTGCATATCTCTCTGGCACTGTTGCGTGAGCGTGAGATCGCTGTGGTGGATATGTCGACGCTCGAATCAGTTCAGGTGGAGATTCAAAAATGCAAATACCAACTCACATTGATTGGTGGAATTGATGAAGAAGTCGTGCGTGAATATGAAGAAACCAAAGCACGTCACGACGGACTCTCTCTTCAGCTCACTGATCTGCACAAAGCACTAGAAGATGTCACGACACTGATCGAAGAGCTTGATGGTATGATGAAAAAACGTCGTGACAAAGCATTTAAACAAATTCGTAAAGAGTTTGAGCGATATTTCTCTATTTTGTTTGAAGGTGGTTCGGCTGATTTGGTTGAGGTATATGGTGTTGAAGGGGAGAAGGAGAGTAGCGAAGTTGACGGAGTTGGAGAAGTTGTCGAAGATGCTGAGGTAGAGTCATCAACAAAAACGAAAAAGAAAAAAGTATTGATCGGAATTGATGTGGTAGCCAATCCACCGGGAAAAAAGATCAAACATATCCAATCTCTCTCAGGTGGAGAGCGTACCATGACTTCGATTGCGCTGGTCTGTGCGATTTTGCGGGTCAATCCGTCACCGTTTGTGGTGCTCGACGAGGTCGAGGCGGCACTCGATGAGGCCAACTCATTGCGTCTGACACGGATTCTGCACGAGCTCTCCGAAGCCTCTCAGTTTATCCTCATCACTCACAACCGTGCGACGATGCACTCAGCAGACGCCCTCTATGGTGTCACAATGGGCAATGATGGAACGAGTCGACTGCTCAGTGTGAAGCTCGAGCAGGCGAAGGTGATGGTGGAGTAGAGTTTACCTCCCCCCAACCCCCTCCTTGTTAAGGAGGGGAGCTTTCCACCAGTCTCGTTACACTCCTCCCCTTACCAAGGGGAGGGCGGGGAGGGGTCTCGGCACCTGTTTCCCTTGACTTTTCCTACATAATCACGTATACTCCTCCTACCGTCAAAACTCTCTGTACGCCTAGCACCACGAATGCAAAGGGGTACACACCAAGGTTTTTATTAGAAATTAGATATTAGAAATTTGTCATTTCAAACATTATGTTGATGATTCGTTTTCAACGCATCGGTAAACTCAAAAGTCCAAGTTACCGCCTTGTCGTTTCAGAAAAAAACAAAGATCCACAAGCTGGTCAGATGGAGAACCTCGGTCACTATGACCCAACCCAGAAACCAAAAGTGATCTCACTCAAAACTGATCGTATTCTCTACTGGATCAGTAAAGGTGCTCAACCTTCAGCAACTGTCAACAACTTGTTGGTAAACCAAGGTATTATCAAAAGTAAAAAACAGAAATCAGTAGCAATTTCAAAGAAACGTGCCAAAAAGCTTGAGGCAAAGAAACCAAAAGCGGAATAATATTTCTCACTATATAAAAACCTCCGATTTTGTTGGAGGTTTTTGATTTTACATAACATTGAGTATATGCGAAGTTTCTGATTTTCCCTTTGATAAAATTGGCGATAGCCTATCAAAGGGAAAATCAGAAATTTGGGTGAAAGAAATCTGTACTCATTATTATTTTTCTCTAAAGCGAAGCGAAAGAGAAAGTCTTTATCAATGCAGATTTCTGTAACCGCATATACTTTGTTAGGCGTCCCGCAAGGGCGCGGAGCGAATGCGTAGCGAGTTTAGATTTTAGCCTATTAAATTACGTTGATTTCAGATAAATCATTTTTTAATTGAACAATATTTTTAAAAACCAAACCCTGCATGCCAAGTGCTTCAGCCGCTTTAATATTCCTTTCATGATCATCAATAAAAAGCGTTTCTTCTGGTTTGGCGTTTAAGCTTTCTAAGGTTTTTAAATATGCTTCATTTTGAGGCTTTGGAAATTTAATATCGGCGGAAGAATACACAACGTCAAATATATCATTTAGTTTTCCTTTCTCACGTTTAATGTTCATCCATTCAATGGTTTCATTCGCTAGTACCCCCATTTTGTAACCTTTCTTTTTCATTTCAGAACATAAATCAAGCATATTCTGATTTACATCAATCAAACCATGGTAATCGCCAATAACGTTGTTAATATCGGACGTTGTATATTCTTTAACGGTTTTCCATACTGACTCGACATGTTCACTACCGTTTGCCATAGCATCCCAATGTTTATTCCAAATTTCCAAAGCCGATTCTTTCGGAATACCATGTTTAGAAAGCACAACCGTAAATATTGTATCGGCGTCTGTTCCTATAACACCGCCGAAATCAATTATAATATTTTTAATCATAAATTTAATAGGCTTAAATAAAGTATACTATGGGTATGTATGTGTATTCAAGAGGTGGGTATGAAAGTATAATTTTACCATCTCAGCACTCTGTTGACACCACCACTTTCCCTATGGTATTCTTTCTAGTGAAAGAGAACTGGCCGTTTCTTTGTTGATAAGAAGCGGTACTCCCGTCGACAGTTCATGTTTATTTAGAATGTACTCTTGAACCTATGGAACAGGATCAACAGTTTATCGAGTTTGTCGTCAAATCGATTGTAAACAATCCAGATGACGTCAAAACCGTTCGAACCGTGGATGAACGTGGTGTTCTCATCACATTGGATATCAATGCCAGTGATATGGGATACGTCATCGGTCGCCAAGGACAGACAGCTCGTGCACTTCGCACATTGCTCAAAATCGTCGGTGCAAAAAACAATGCTCGTGTAAACTTGAAAATCAATGAGCCAATTGGTGGACGCGGCCCACGCATGTCTCACGCAGATATGCACGGAGACGCTCCAGCAGCATCTTCATCTCGTGCAGATGTCGATCTCAGTGCCGTTGAAGACTTCGTTATCTAAGCATTCCAAATACAAAGCCCTGTACCGTATGGTGCGGGGTTTTGTTTTGTGGGGGCACTTGCATTTTTCAAAAGATTCGTGTATAGTGTCCTCACTTTTGCGCGGACTCATAGCTCAGTTGGTTAGAGCGCCACATTGACATTGTGGAGGTCAGAAGTTCAACTCTTCTTGGGTCCACAGGGTATATCCGTACAAAAGCCCAATATATGGGCGTGTAGCTCAGATGGTTAGAGCGCGTCACTGATAATGACGAGGTCCCCGGTTCGATTCCAGGCACGCCCACATTATATGTTTTATACCTACGTGATTGAGAATTCTCAAAAACGAACGTATACTGGTAGTACAGAAGATTTGACTGCCCGTCTCGCAATGCACAATGATTGCAGCGAAGAGAAAGCAAAATTTCATCGCACAACGTACAAACAGGGTCCTTGGGCTGTTATTTTTTATAAAATATTTGTTTCAAGAATTGAGGCACTAGAATTTGAACGATTTCTTAAAACAGGTAAAGGGCGTAAGTGGTTAGAGCACGCTCGCCTAGGCGAGTAATGACGAGGTCCCCGGTTCGATTCCAGGCACGCCCACATTATATGTTTTATACCTACGTGATTGAGAATTCTCAAAAACGAACGTATACTGGTAGTACAGAAGATTTGACTGCCCGTCTCGCAATGCACAATGATTGCAGCGAAGAGAAAGCAAAATTTCATCGCACAACGTACAAACAGGGTCCTTGGGCTGTTATTTTTTATAAAATATTTGTTTCAAGAATTGAGGCACTAGAATTTGAACGATTTCTTAAAACAGGTAAAGGGCGTAAGTGGTTAGAGCACGCTCGCCTAGGCGAGTAATGACGAGGTCCCCGGTTCGATTCCAGGCACGCCCACAGAACCCCGTTTATCGGGGTTTTTGTATACCTTGATTTTTCCCTCAGTATACTATATACTGGCATATATCTATGACTGAACTTGACCCACAAACAGAAGAAACTCCAGAGGTCCCTCTAGAGCAGCAACAAGAGAGAAAAATAGTCCGTCGCACTCTTGAAGCTGTCGGTATCTTTTTTTTGGAGTTGATCAAGATTGCGGTGTTGGCGGGTATTACGATTGGGCTGGTTCGATATTTCCTCTTCAAGCCATTTTATGTCAAAGGGCAGTCGATGGAGTCGACCTTTTTTCAGCATGAATATCTGATTATTGATGAACTTTCGTATCGCTTCCGTGCGCCACAGCGTGGTGAAGTGATAGTGTTTCATGCTCCGACAGAGCCAGGGGATTATTATCTCAAGCGCATTATTGGTTTGCCGGGAGAGCAGGTAAAAATAGATGAAAATAAAGTAGTTATTTATAACACTGATCACCCGCAAGGGGTATTACTTGAAGAACCATATCTGGATAGTGATATTGAGACCAAAGGATCAGTCTTTGTCACGCTCGGTGATGCTGAGTATTTTGTGATGGGGGACAATCGTGAGGCGAGTTTTGACTCTCGTCGATTTGGTCCGATTAGTGAAGATACGATCGTTGGACGTACATGGGTACGCGGATATCCGTTTACTCGTATGGGTGTAATAGAGGCGCCAATGTATCAATTGTAATATTATTTTTTCTTTTCATTTTTGATTTTATATGGCAAAAAAAGTACTGTCACCAAAGAAAAAAGTTGTAAAAAAACCAGTGCCAAAAAAGGTAGTTACTTCAAAACCAAAAAAGGTGGTTGTAAAACCAGTAAAAAAAGTTGATGTAAAGACAAAACAAGCAGTGAGTAAACCAGTAAAACCATCTGTAAAACAAGATGCAAATGGAGATAAAGTGTCTCGTGCAAAAGGACAGATTGCGTTGTTGCGCGGCATGAAGGATACTTTGCCAAAAGATGAGTGGTGCTGGAAGCAGATGTATCACACAGCTGAAAATTTGGCAGAAGCCTATAGTTATGGTCGCATTGAAACACCGATCGTAGAAGATGCTGGGCTCTTTGTTCGTTCGATTGGAAAAGAAACGGATGTGGTAGACAAAGAGATGTATGTCTTTGAAGATCGTGAAGGAGGAAAAGTAGGTCTGCGTCCTGAGATGACAGCGAGTGTTGTGCGTGCATTTGTCACACATGGGATGCATACGATGCCACAGCCAGTCAAACTCTGGTACTGGGGTTCAATGTTTCGTCATGATCGTCCTCAGGCTGGACGCTATCGTGAGTTTCATCAGTTTGGATGCGAAATACTCGGTGAACACGCACCAGTCGTAGATGCTGAGTTGATTGCGGTGGCGTATAATTTTTTGCGTGATTGTGGGGTCAATGCGCAGGTGCATATCAATAGTATCGGTACCAAGGAGGATCGTGAACGCTACATTGCAGAACTTTCGAGTTATTTGCGCAGTAAACGCGGCTATCTCTCGGAGTTATCAAAAAAACGCATGCTCAAAAATCCATTGCGTGTACTTGATTCCAAAGAGCCTGAAGATCAAGCAATTATTGAGGAAGCGCCACATATATTGGACTGGCTCTGTGAAGATTCTAAAAAATTCTTTACAAGCGTGCTTGAATATCTTGATGAATTGGAAATTCCATACGTCCTCAATCCTCGTTTAGTTCGTGGACTTGATTATTATACCGATACTGTATTTGAATTGTATGCTGAGACAGGGGAAGAAGGCTCACAGAGTGCTCTAGGTGGTGGTGGGCGCTATAATGGTTTGGTGGAAATGTTGGGAGGCAACCCAACACCGGCAAGTGGGTTTGCGATTGGACTGGAGCGTGTCTCTGCTGCGATGCGTCGTGCGGCTGATGGAAGCGGTGAACATAATTTCAATAAATCACGATCTCGTATCTTTTTTGCACAGCTCGGTGAACAGTCTAGACGTAGAGCGCTGCGTATTATCGAGGATTTGCGTCGCCAACAGATTGTTGTACATCACAATTTAGGGAAATCCTCTCTCAAAGGACAGATGGAGCTTGCCAATAAGCTTGGTGCGACACACACATTGATCTTGGGTCAAAAAGAGGTACAAGATGGTACAGTCATTATCCGTGATATGGAGTCGGGAATCCAAGAAATTGTCGATCAAAAGAAGTTGGATCACGAAATCCGAAAACTTCTTGTTCGTCTGGGTGCTGAAAAATAGCCAACCGAGGGTAATTGTCAGAAAGTAAACAAAAATTGTACGAAAATTTTTACAATAATTATTGTTTATTTTCGATTCATTTTTGTTTAATTATGGATTACTTGAGTTGTGTGGCCGCTTCTAGCCCTTGACAAAAAGTCTGTTTTTGCCTATACTAAGCCTCAGATTAGTTTCATTCATTTTTTCACCTGAGGAGGTGTACAAACACATGTCAGATATTAAACGAAAAAAAGGGGAATCATTTGATGCCTTTTTGCGTCGCGTCAAGCGTCGTTGGCTCATGTCTGGTCGCACTATTGAAGCGCGAAAACATCAGCATTTTTTGCCAGAAGTAAGTCGTAATCGCCGTCGTGCGCATGCGGTCAAACGAACTCGTATCAATGAGCGTACTGCATATCTCAAAAAAATCGGACGTCTCAAAGATGACGAAGAGATGACTAGTAAATAAACATAATAAAAACTCGCACCGTATGTGCGAGTTTTTTGTTTGTGTACAGTGGGTTTTATCCACTGAATGTACTATTTGACATTCTTGTTTTGTGGTATACTGTATCTATATGTCATTATTACAACAACTCGTCAGCGATCAAATCGCTGCCATGAAGGCAAAGGATGCGCAAAAATTGTCTGTGTTGCGTATGGTCAACGCGGCAGTAAAAACAGTACAAATAGATTCTGATCATGAACTATCAGATAGTGAAGTTCAAGATATCATTCGTCGTCAGGTCAAACAACTTACTGATGCTGCTGCTGATTTCGCAACAGCTAAACGTGATGATTTGGTTGAACAAAACAAAGCGGAAATTGCTCTTTTGTCAGCGTATTTACCAGCTCAGCTGTCAGAGGCTGATGTGACTGTCAGGGCACAGCAAATTATTGATGGGCTTCGTGCGGCAGGCGAGATCAATGTTGGTCTAGCGATGGCAGCAGTGATGAAAGAACTCAAAGGACAGGCAGATGGAAATATGGTTCGAGCGGTCGTTACAAAACTTGTTTCATAGTGTACTCCCATGATAGTGTCATATATCAAAAAAAATATACGGTTTATACAACTTACAGTTGTTTGTTTTGTGTTTTTGGGTGCATTGTTTGGATTTGTGGATAACGTGAGCGCACAGATGAGTGCGCCGGTATCTGCTGATGCGTCGCTGGGTCTCTCAGATGTAGGTGAGACGATTAATTTGGGTACCATTGATTTGCGAACTATTATTGCTCGTATTATTCAGGTGGTATTTGGTGTACTAGGAATGGTTCTTTTGATTATTATCTTGTACGCTGGTTGGCTATGGATGACATCCCAAGGTGACGAAGAGAAAATCATGGAAGCAAAAAATATCATTAAAAATGCAACGATTGGTCTTGCGATCATGCTCATGGCATTTTCTATCACTACGTTTATTATTCGTCTTCTCACGGGTGCGACAGGTGCGCGGCTTGGTGGTGTCAGCGAGAGAGAGATTCCAACATGGGAGGATTTTTCTGGGAGTGGTTCTTTGGGCAAAATCATTGCTGATCATTATCCATTTCGTGATCAACGTGATGTTGCTCGAAATACCAAGATTATTGTGACATTTAGGGAGCCGATTGAAGTTGCATCTATTATTGAAAATGTTGCAAACGGAAGTAATACTCGTTTAGGTGAGTGTCTTCAGCAAGGAGCTACATTTAACTGGAAAACGGACTGTGATGCTATAAAAACTGGTTCCGTATTAATATATCGTAGTGATGATCCGCTCAAAAATCCTGTTCAAGCGGCTGCACTTGTGAGCTATGAGGGGGCTGACGCAAAAACATTCGTATTTCGTCCGTATGAATATCTTGGGAGTGATAGTGCGCCAGTACGATACACTGTTGAACTTACTAATGATATTAGAAAAGCGAGTGGTGGAAATGCATTTGCAAATATGGTCGGCGGTAAATATATGTGGGAATTTGAAACAGGAACTGTACTTGATTTTACTCCGCCACACGTGGTTGAGACATTTCCTGCCCAAGATACAAAAACGGCGCGTAATTATTTATTGCAAGTCACTTTTGATGAACCGATGGATCCAACCGCTGTACAGGGACGTTGGGCTCTCAATTCAAATTTTCTTAATATCGTGACACAACCAACATCATCAGTTTTTGTGACAGGTACATGGAAGATTAGTAATGGATACAAGACTGTTGAGTTTATTCCCGATGAATCTTGTGGGTTTAATTCGTGTGGTGATGTCATGTATTGCTTGGCAGTAGATCGTACCTCTGGGTGTACTCAAAGTCAGTGTCCTGTGACGCCATATCAGGTATTATTACGTACTGCTACGACTATTTCAAATACAAGTTTTGAGTCTGTTCCATTTACTGGTGTTATGGATGTCGCAGGTAATGCGCTGGATGTAATGAATGCAAATAGAGTAGCAAATACTCGTGAGGTGCCACCTCCGTATAATGGAAGTAGAAGAATTGTGTTGGATGACACAAATACAACTAATGTGAATGAAGATGAGCGTGTCCCAGATAACTACTATTGGACATTTGGTATTGAAGATAAGATTGATACAACCGCTCCATTTGTGCATCTAATTACACCAAGTATTGATGAAGAGGATGTCTCTGAACGTGCGGAGCTATCAGTGATTTTTGGAAGACAGATGTCGTATACATCTCTTGTTGATTTGGTGGTTGAGGAGTCAGATATTGATCCTAGTTTGATTCCAAAAGATGAACAAGCGCCTGATTTTTGGTTTGCCGCTCGATCAAATAGTGTCACAACAACAGCACTTGGTGTTGCTACAACAACAAGAACGTGGTTTGAGCACCGTGTATTTGGACCAAATGATCTTGATCTGTATTACTTTACTGCTATCCCAAGTAGCGTCAAAAGTTTGAATCAAAATTGCTTGTATCCAGGTCGTGGTCCAAAACCAGAAGGAAGTGCAAATCAATGTGTATATGCAGAGACAAATGGCACAGTCACAACAAATAGTGGGTGTATCGATGTTATAAAAACAGACAGTAATAATGATACAGGATGTGGTTTTGGTGGTACAGGTGATACGACAGTGTCGTCCACACAAGCATGTTTGCAGATATTACGTCAATTGAGTGAATAATTGCGTCTATGTTTGGATTTATCATACGTCATTTATTAAAAAAAATACTCATAGGCATATCGAGTGTATTTCTTTTTGTATTACTGGCTGTTCCATCAATTGCTTCTGCTCAAGCAACTACTGACGATCCTTTCCGTCTTCAAAGTAGTGAATTTGCCAACACAGTCAATCTGGGAAGATTAAATCTTATGTCTATTATCGCAAACGGAATCCAAATATTTTTAGGAATTTTGGGTATTGTAGTTGTTTTGATATTTCTCTATGCTGGCTGGGTGTGGATGACATCAAATGGTGATGAGGAAAAGATTGGTATGGCAAAAAAAATGATGGTCAATGCATCTATTGGTTTGGTAATTATTCTCGCTTCATTTGCAATTACTGAATTTATTATTCGAAAACTGACACAGGCAACAGGGTTTACTCCAGGAATTGGGTGTGAAGACCCTGCGTACGCTACACGCTTTCCTCAGCAGTGCGGTAACAATCCACCTCCAAATTATTGTGAAACGTATCCAACAGCACAGACATGTTTAGATGAGGTATTCGTAGTAAAAAGTATTACACCGGTAACAAATAATACAGGCATGAATAATGTTGTACTTCGTGTTTTTTTTAGTCAAAGTGTCGTATCATCTCCGGATACAGTAGTACGTATTTATCGTGGTACAACTGATGTTACTTCTGATTTTACCTTTAGTTGGGTTGGGAGTAATCGTGTACTTGTTGGAATATATGGTAATGGGGGAGAGAGCTTACTTCCAACTGGTACTTTTATAGTCAGAGTGCAGGAGAGTGTGCGTAGCATCAATAGTGAATCTTTAAAAGAAGAGTACAACAATAATACATACCCACTTGAAGCTGAGTTTACGATCTCTACTAGTGATGTGCGTGATATAGTGAAACCAGAGATTTCAACATTAAAAATTAACAATATTTCTGCTATCCGTCATATAATAAAACGTGGTTCTGAGCCTCTCATTACTGCAAATATTTCAGATGATCATGGTGTCGGACTTGTGCGGTTTATGTTACGGCAATACAATAGTTCTGAATTGCGTGATATTACATTTGAAGGGCCTCATGTAGAACGTGGAAGTGATGCGCCAAGTAGTAGTCCGTTTGCCTATTCAACTTCTTGGTTGTTTGCAAAAAATATGTCTGTGCCAACTATGTATGAGGCACATGTGTTAGCAAATGATATTGACTCCAACCCATCAATTGCTGCTACAACAGAGGTGGTTGTTGTAGGAGAAAGTTGTGATGCCACAGGTGGTTCGATTGATCCAAGTAATCCAGATCCACAATGTTTGGCTGAACCAGGTGGCCCGTGTAGCGCTGACTGGCAATGTGCATCTGGTGTGTGTGATGAGCAGACAAATATGTGTTTGCCTTACCCAGTGATTTTAGATGTTAGTCCATGGGGTGGCGCACAAGGAAATATGGTGACGATCGTTGGAAAATATTTTGGTGATGTTTCTGGAAAAGTATATTTTGGGTTTGATGTTAATAACGATACGACTATTTCTGATAATGAGTGGATACTCGCTGATGCACCAACTCTAGAGTGTCCAGAGTCAGATCTTTGGGCAGATAATTGGGCAATTGTAAAAGTACCAAGTAATGATGTGTTACCACTAAATTCTCGTTCAGTGATTCGTATTGTGCGTGGTGATGCACAGGCATATCAAGATACTACAGTAAATGAGCGTGGTCCAAAAGCTGGTGACGATGGTTTTGGGGGGTATTTTGAAGTAACAAATGACTCATATCCAGGATTATGTAGTGTAAAAACTGTTGACGGTGGTCTGGTGTCTGCAGTACCAGATACTGATGTGGTAGCACGTGGTGTGGGATTTGGCACAGCAAGAGGACAGGTGTTATTTGGAGGAAGAAATGGAAACAGTATTACTGGATGGACTACATTTTCAACTCAAGTGCGTATTCCAGAGAATTTACAGCCAGGACTTGTGCCTGTACAAATTGTAGATGTAAATCAGAAAAAAAGTAATGCTATTCCATTTCGAATTCTCTCAGCAAATGAAGATACACTTCCGTTGATTGAATCAATTGATCCTGCCACTACTACACGACGATCATTTGTGACTGTGTTGGGTAAGAGATTTGGTACACAAGTTGGTCATGTGTGGATATCATCAAATGCAAATGATATTTTGCAATGTGGACAGCGTATTGGTAGACCTACGAGCTGCGTTGAGCTTTCCTATGGTGGATATGATTTTTGTGCTGCACATTGGTGGCGTCCCAATCAAATTTTTGCATATATTCCAGAGACATTGGCGTATGGAAGATATTATATCATGGTCCAGACCGTAACAGGATTACAAACAGATGGTCGTTCATTTTTTGATGTAGTCAATGGTGCACCTCGTCCGAGTATCTGCTCTCTCTCTCCTGATAATGGACCTGCACCACTCCCTTCAGGTCATCCTGGTTTGGTATTACGTGGTATTAATTTAAATGATCCAACGGTATATTTTTGGAAAAATGGTGCTTCAAGTGTAGATCCAGTTGGTACATGGTTGTCATCTTTGCGAAGTGGGCAGCCTGGTACGACACTTTTTGGTGTAAATAGTACGACAATTAAGACAACTATTCCTGTAACAGTCTCTGGTGTGACAATGCAGAGTGGTCCAATAGTAACATATATTGATGGGGTATCAGAAAATCGTATTGTTGGATCTGATTTTGAAAGTAACACCGGTAGTTGGATATTTGATAAAGATGAGGTACGTGGATACTATGCTGGTATTGTGTCTTCTACCGAAGGTGGAAATATCAATACTATGGCACAGTTGGGTGTGTCAGCATACCCATCGGGCCCTGTTCGAAATGCTGCAATTCGTCAAAATATTTCTGGTTTACTTCCAGGAGTGACATATCAAGTTGTATTTTCTGCGCAACAAAACAATGGAACAAACAATACATTAACATCGGTTGTTTCAAGTGGTGGTGAATCAATACAAAAAACAGATGTTACTCTCTCAGAAGAGTGGAATGAATATATGTATTCATTTGTACCAACTACTTCGTCTGTGACAGTGTCTTGGTTAGTTGGTCCTTTGACGGGTGAGGTTGGTATTATTAATATTGATGCGGTGCGAGTAGGTGCTGTAACTCCTATTTCGAGTAATCGTGCAACATATACGGTAAGTGACTGTCGTACGGATAGTGCTAATAGAGGGGTAATGGTTGCTGCTGATTATCAATGTTGTACTGAGGGTCCAGAGGCAGGAATATGGAAAAATGGAAATGCAGTGTGTGAAGGTCAAACACGTGATGCGGGGTATGTGTGGCGATTTACAACTGGCAAACTTTCTAGCAGGCCGACGGTGGTAGAGGAGTGTAATTATGATAATACGAATGTAACTGGCGATATTCCTTCACCAGTTCCTTCTACTGTACATGTGAGTGGTCGCAATGCCTGTATTAATCAGATGGTGACCGTACGTTTTAGTGTAAATGATCAGACAGTAATGGTTGATGGTGCAAGTGCTACTAGTTCGGCTGAAAATTTGGCAAATGTTGATATGTATCTTTGCGGGAGTACTGATAATTTTGACACAGATGATTGTAACACTCGCGATATCGTTGATTTGACAGGTCAGTTGTCGTTGGAAGGTAATGTATTGACGATATATGACGCAAGTACAAAAATGCTTGAACCAAATCGTTGGTATCGAGTAGGTTTGTCCAAAAATATTCAAGCGTTATCTCAAATAGAAGAGTTTGGTAGTATTCGAAATGAATTAGTTTTTCTTCGTCCTACACGACCATGTATACAAAACAATAAAGAATATGCGTATTGTTTTGAATTTCGTACCAGTGAACTTGGTGAACAGTGCGTATTGACAAGTGCTGGCATCACACCACGAGAGCAACATGCGAGAATTCTGGGTCGTGTTAATGACGTGTTTGGAAATGCGATTCTATTTTCTGTCTTTGGAAGAGGAAATCAAGCGTGTACAGTACTCAATGTTGATAGACTGGGATGGAATTGGAGTGATGAGAATACCTCTATTGTGCATGCAGTTCCAAAAGCATCACCACGGTCCATACATGATTCTAAGGCAAATGCAGATGCAAAACAGATTACGACCGAAGCGGGATCTGATATTTTTGCATCAGTTTTACTACCTCAGTTGATTGTCCCATCAAATACTGTTATCCCTCCAAAAGGAATAAGAGAGACTCGATTTCAGTCTCAGGATATCTCAAATGTGGATTGTGGTATATTTATTGGAGAGTCTTTATTTTCTGCATCTTCCACATTGCCTACGATATCATGTGCATTGAAAACACTAATGACGTCCGTGTCTACTAACGATGGGTATAATCAGTTACAAATTGTAGGCACTTCGACACAACCATTTTTGTATCGTAGGGTGACCACAACACAAGAAGCGGTTTGGTCCCCATTTCAATCTGGTTCTTTTGGTCTTTCTTTGACTACTCAGTTGAGTAGACCATTACAAACTGGAGAGGGTGGTTTGTTATATGTATATAAACACTATGAAACAGATCCAACAGTGCCTATTGAGTTGATGTATGTTATGGTAACAGACGCAAATAGGCTGCGTGTTTATGTTCAATATCCATTTGAAGGTAGCACAATAAATACATTTATTGAGACAACTCGTGCATTGGCAGAGGATACACTTTATCATGTTGCATTTGTGTATAATCGATCGGTAGGCAAAGGTATTTTATATGTAAATGGAGAAGAGTGGGGGAGTGCGACACTGTCAAATGTTCCTTCATCTGTAGCGAGTGTTGGACAGTACTCTGATGTACAGTTGGGATACATGTTTGGTAATTTTGACACTAACCCATTGGTAGTATCTTTTGGGCATGTGGGTGTATATAATACGGCGCTGAGTGCACAAGAAGTCCTTGCTTTGTCGAATATGTTACTCAATGTTCCACCGCCAGTACCAGTGGGATCTCGTACGATTACTGCGACGTCTACTATTATTATCAATCCAGGTAAACCAAAAGTGGTGGATTATTGGCCGCGATGTACTGAGGCATGTGTGAATGCAGGACTTGGTGCGACGTTTAATCGCCCTATGGTAACGAGTACTTACGGCGGTAATTTTGTACTTAAAAAATGTTCAGATGAAATGTGTGTCAGTTCTACTACTGTATCGTCTCTTATTGCGTTAGATACTCAATTAAGTGATAGTCAGCGCATCGTCTTTAATCTACAAGGGACAAACACAACATTTTCAACTAATACTTGGTATGTCATGTCGTTGACAGATGGTATTCGTGCGTATGTTGGTGAGGGAAGTGCTACGGGTGGAGAAAAACTTGAGCCATTTAGTTGGAAATTCCGTACCAAGAGTGACGGTACTTTGTGTGTGCTCTCAGAGGTACGAGTGCTTCCACTCAATTTTGTGGCCAATGTGCAGTATCAAAAAACACTCTATAGTGCGCAAGCTCTTAGTGAGCCAGACACTTGTAGCCCACAGGGACAGGTACTTAATCCGTGGTTCTTTGATTGGTCGTGGTCGAGCATGGATATGAGAGTTGCAACTGTTAGTAATATTAAATCAGGTGGCACCTACTATCCATGGTGTACCAATGCTTGTTTGCCAGCAGGTAGTACTATTGCTCGTGCCTCGTCTACTCCATCAATGTGTGGCGATGGGAGTGTTGGAGCGGGTGAGGATTGTGATATTGCTGGTACAGGTGAAGTTCCTGGTGTGAGTTGTACATTTAGTTGTGTACGTCCTGGTAATACTCGTGATACATGTGGTGATGGTGTGGTTTCATCAACTTTGGGCGAAGAGTGTGATGCTGGCGGGCGTGCGAGCGGTCAAACATATTTGGGTGGTGAATTTTGTTCATCTATTTGTACTAATATAGGTTCTTCAAATAATCCGACAGGAAGTGTAACGGGTTCGGTTTGTGGTAGTAATACTGTGACCAACGGCGAAGAGTGTGAGATTGGACAAAAAGGATGTACAGAGCAGTGTTTACATGCTGGTACAATGCTTTCTCGTGGGTGGTGTGATGATAGAGGATATTCTACATCTACTGTATCTTCATCTGCCGTGACAGCATGTAAAACGGCTGTGAGTGTCTGTGGAAACAATAAAATTGAATCAGGTGAATCTTGTGAAATTATTAGTGGTACTGATGTTACGAGTGTTAATTGTTCGGATAGATGTGTGATTGTGCCAAATGTGAGTGTATGTAATACATCGTTGAGTCAATGTGTAGGTGGAACTGCGGGTTGTAGTGATGAATGCACGTTGTTGGGTGCTTCAGTTGCGTATACTAATCCATCTATTTGTGGTGACGTGTCTATCGGTGCTGTACAGACAGGCAAAGATCTGTCTTGTCAGATGCCTATACGAAATGAAAATGGTGTGGTTGTAAAGAAAGGTTTACCCGTACAGGCAGTGACAGCAATTGGTGGAGGTGATCTCGTGAGTACAACTGCACAATACCAACAAACATTAATTAGTGCTGTGGCAATCAATACAGGTGTTGGTGCTGGTGAAGGAAATTATTACTATCAGTGTGGATATACAGAATATGATACACCAGTTAATGGTGCGTATAACACTTGTGTTGACCCTACACAGGGTGTTGGTGCCAATTCGTGTTGTTATGCTCGACCAGTACGTGTCGATGAGTATCCAAAAAATCGTGCTGGATTTGCTGTGGGTTCGGAAGATGATGTCTGCCGTAATACTGCCATTATGGCATATATGAGAGGCTATATTGACCAAAACACTCTCAATAATAATGTGCGGGTAGTTTCGTATCATCCGGGTGCGACGAGTTGTCCGGGCGGATTAGCTGATGTGACAGGAGAGTACACAGATGCACGTATCTTTAGTATTGCCAAAAATACGTTGGCACCACTGTCTGCGGATGCAAACATATTTGAGCGAGTATGGTACCGTATTCGTACATTTGTGGTACGCCTCTTTGGTGAGTCTGCAAGGGCAGATGCGTTGACAGATGGTAAGCTGTGTGCGGGTATTCCGATTACTGGTTCAGTTACCATTGTTGGAGATGGTACATATGCCAATACGACTTCTACAGTTCGTTTACAAATTGGCGCTGCTTTACTCTCTGATACTGTGTACTATGTCACACTTGATGGTGGTAAGGATGGTATCAAAGACATGTTTGGTGTTGGTATCAAACATCCAACTACATCAACCCTCGCTGATGCGTGGTCATTTAGGACAGGTGCAGAAATTTGCAAACTTGATACTGTGGCGGTTACACCAGCGCAAAAATTATTCCAATCTCCAAATGCAACGAGTACGTTTGCTGCTGTTGGCAAGACAGTAGATAATCAAAAGATCGAATCTATTCCAGGTGTGTATGCGTATGACTGGATGTGGGTACCAGGTGGTAATCCACTCTTTGATATACCCGTTGTAGGTTCTGAACGTATGAATACATCGACTGTCGATATCGGGTCAAAAAACATCGAAGGAAGTCTCTATGCATCAGCAGTGGCAATTGTGACAGAAGATACTGATACCACGAGTGCAAGTCATATCAACAAATCATTTAGTGGAAGAACGTTATTAACATCACTCTTTTGTAATAATGTTTGGCCACCTGTGTCAGGTGGTTTGTGGACGCCATTTGAAGATAGTGATTTTCATTTCCGATCGTTTTATTGTGCTGATGCTGGGACACTCGGTGTGATGACCGATGATCTGCCACTGATGAGTGTAGTAGCATACACGAGTTCTACTGCTGGCGGTGTATTTGGTGGAAGTTCAATTCCTGGTGCGCTTACTGATGATGATGTGATTCGTCGTTATTTGCTTGTATCTGATAAAAACGATGATGTGATTGGTGTACAGATTCTTAATAATCCAGCTCGAGAATCGGTGTCAGATTGGTATCAGCGTCGTTTTGGTGCTTCGTCTCAGCAGCGTGTGGTGATTGATGGATATGAGGCGCTCACCAATGGTGATACATTCTACATTGGTGCATACAATCAAGTTACGACGACACCAAACAAATTGTACAATAATATCTATGTTGTCACGATCAATCAAGGGGCGCAGACCAATACTCGTGCGGTACTCGATCAATTTATTCGCAATCTCAAGTTTAATACAAATATATACGATGATCAGTATTGTTTGACTGATGGCGAAAATCGTGTGGTAAGTGATAGAGCATGTACCACTGATTTTGATTGCCGTAGTGCAAATGGTACTGCTCTCACAGGACTTTCTGGTGTGTGTGGAAATGATCGTTCCAAATTCTTTAATGATCTCAAACGTCTTCAGGATATTGGCGCATTCCAGCGTGCTATAGATCAGTACAAGGTGGCAAATAATGGTGCTGTGCCAGCTCTCGCTGCAGGAACATACTATCCTGGCTATACCAATAGTATGTGGCCAAGTTGGCAAGCAACACTTGGTGGCGCTGATGCACTTTCTGCTGCATTGCCACGTGATCCGGTCAATCGATGGAGTCAGTGTGGGGTAGAGGGAATCAATGCACAAACATGCTGGAATCAGGCGTCGTCAACATACGCATGCCCTACATTTAGCCAAATATATGAGTATAAACAACAGTCCACCTCAACCTATATGTTGTATGCTGGATTTGAATATCTAAACGATTCTATTAGAAATGCATCAAATACTCCGTTTATACATGACTTTATCGATCCAGCGTTAGTGTCTGAAACACCTTGGTGTGTAGGGGAAATACGTAGTCCGTTTGGAGAGAAATGTGGGGATGGTATTGTCCAGCCCACAGAGACATGTGAGATAGGGCAAACTGATACGAAATCAAACGTGGTAGCACAGGGTGTGTACGGTACTGTGTCTTTGTCCTGTAATGCAACGTGTGACGGTTGGTTTATAGTAGGAAATGAAGCAAATATGACGTGTGGTAATGGTGTTGTTGAGAGAAGTGGGAGGACAGGTGTTTCTAATGAGGTGTGTGATGATGGTAGTGCGTTAAATGGAACGTATGGACATTGTAACAACACATGCTCTGGTGCGTCTGTTGCATATTGTGGAAATGGATCGTTGGATCGTAGTGATACGCAACCACTAGAGTATTGTGATAATAATACTACTGCAGGTGTGTGTGAATATGTGACTGGAAGTGGAGTCCAAGTCAGACCAAAGGTATATATTATGCTTGATCGGTCACAATCTATGGGCACAGTACGCTGGTCTAATGCAAAAGCAGGTTTAGATATTTTTGCAAGTTCATCAGCGAGTTTAGTTGAAACTGGTTTGGCAGTGTTTGCTGGAGATGATAGTTGTGGGGCACCACGTCAATTATTGGCAATGGGAAGTAACACTATCGGACAAATACAGTCTTCGTATAGTAGTGAAAGTGCGGCTTCTTGGACTCCTACAGATGTAGCTCTACAATATGTGTACGATAACAGAAGTACAATATTTGGATCAAATAGAGATATACCTAAAATAGTTATCTTGGTTACAGATGGTGAACCGGTATGTCCAAGTGATCTTACATCAACTGATGCTACATCAACAACATTAAGAGCGGCTCGACAGCAGCGTGCTGTAACGAATGCTCAGCTGCTACGCAATGCTGGTATTGCTGTTCATGTTATTGGTTTTGGTGATGTTACAGAAAGCTTGATGAATAATTTAAATCAGATTGCTGAAGCTGGAGGAACTGATAATGCAGATGATCCAGATAATAGGTTTTATGATGCTTCAAATGCAACGCAGTTGTCTACTGCAATTCGATCAATCTTAAGCTGTTCACCATACAGTGCTACTAGAGCAGGCTCTTGTGCGTATGACTGTCAGTCAGTTGGAAGTTACTGTGGTGACGGTGTGACAGATCTGCAATTTGGTGAGCAGTGTGATGATGCAAATACCAATCCGACAGACGCGTGTGATAATACCTGTAAGACCGTCGTTAATCCGACTGCTCCGACACGAGATCCGGGTCGTCACTACTGTGGTGACGGAGTTCGTGATTGGGAAGATGTCAATAATAACGATATCAAAGATAGTGGTGAAGGTTGGACTGAAGCCTGTGATACAGGCGCAAGTAATCTGGGTAAACGTCCAAATCCAGATACTATTCCATATGGTGAAGTTCGCACGTACTGTTCGGTGGATTGTCAGGATATTTTGACGGTAGATTCTGCGGCACGGTGTGGTAATGGAAAAGTAGATTTTCGTGATACCAATGGAGATGGTGCTGCTCAAATAGGTGAGTACCTTGAAGCATGTGATATGGTTCCAGTCACAGCGGGCAAGAGCGGTGTTACAACAAGTACTACCGGTGTTGCAACAAGTACTACCGGTGTTGCTGTTGACGCTTGTTTGGATAAAGGTTCTGTTACGTGTACGAACAGTTGTCAGACGTATGCTAATAATTGTGTGGCGTGTGTGGCAAGTACTACACCAAGCGTGGTTGGGTTTGCTACACCACGTATTGCTATTTTAAATCCAATGATTAGTAATGCAACAAGTGATAGTGCTATTTCCTGGGGAAAAACTTTGAAGTTACGTATTTCTAAATATGATAGTTTAGGAGGAGTAAGTTCGATTTCTGGTATATCTTCTAGTTCTACGTTGACATCTCAAGAAGAGCCTGTTGATTTTATGCAATTGTTCCCCGTGGCGAATAATGGTGCACGTTTGCAGGCATCTGCACAATGCAGTGAATATGCATTACGGGTTAGTAGTGTTAGTGAAGGTGGCGTTGTTTCTTATTTTCCATATCCCGTTCACAGTGAATTGTCAACTATTGATAATGAGTATGTTTTTTCACCAGCAGTACCGACAAATACATATCGTGTCGTCGTGCGTTGGACCGATAAAGAAAGTCAGCAAGGTGTGTCTTTTGTGGGTGGGGTGTATAGTGATGGATTCTCTGCGTTTAAAGCGGATATAAATTATACAAATATGTGGGGTGTAATAGGTGGTATGTGTAACCAAGTAGCAATTGATGGTTCTTTGTATCCTGGTTTTTGGTGGCCTAGCGGATGTACTGGCTTCCCAAGTGTAACAAATCCTGTTGTGTATACACATGAACCAATTAATTCAGATAAAATATATACTCAGTCAATAACTATTGATACTACTCGTATGCCAAGTGCTGGCGCAGAGTCTATTGCGGTGTATGTTATTGGTCTTCGTTCGTTATTTGATACACCAATGATTGGAGAGTTCAAAAACAGTAATTTGATAGTAGATGTGTATGGGTATCGTAGTGATCAAGATCCTGCGTATTCTCTTTATGAACCATTGTATTCATATTCAATTAAAAATGCACGTCGTAGTGTAAATCCAGATGCAGTATATTGGCACGTATTTAATTTGGTAAAGAGTGGCTCTACATATCGGTTGCAATCACCTAATGGTGTGGTAGCAGCTACTGGAGTGGTAGCTGATGCTGGTGCTATTGTGACGGATATGTGTGCCATTCGTGCGCAATTACCAGGTAGTAGTGTGTGTGCACCATAATATGTTATTATATGCTGTCTATTGATCAATTCAAACACTATGCAGTACGTGTAGGTATTACCGGTATTGTGTGTACCATAATATTTTTTGTCACATGGTTTGTTGTACATAGAAATGATTTTGGAGGTGCGGTAGTAAGCGATCAGTCGAATATTCCTTCTCATGATGTGGTTTTGTCTGATCTGATGGATCCATTTCCAAATGATAAAGACCGTGATGGAATAGAAGATATAAAAGAACAAGAATTAGGCTTGTCTGATGTGTTACCTGATACAGATGTTGATGGACTACAAGACAATGACGAATTGTCTATTTGGAAAACCGATCCACTCAAATTTGATACCGATGGTGATGGGTATGGCGATGGGTGGGAGGTGCTCAAAGGGTATAACCCTACTGGGACTGGACCACTTGTTCAGTAATGTATATGTTTATTTCATTCTCTATCTGTTTATATGTTTGATGATATTCCATCCACAACACCACTCAAAGGTTCTACACCTTCAAATTTACCTATTGGTGAACCTGAGGACATGTTTTCTGCGATTGATACTCTCGCGTCAGGAGAAAATATATCTGATACACGGCAATCAGATAGTGTCGTAGCGCCCACTTCTGATGTGGTGACAAGTGAAGACCGATCGCCTATGGCAAATACATCGGCCATCTCTGCGGGTATTCTCAAACCAAAAGCAAGTCTTACTGTCCCAAAACCACAGTCGTATGATGAACATCTTGATGCACTTGTTGCGCCAGAAATGGCCAAAGAAAGTGCACCGCGTGGTAGTCGGATGATTTTTATTGTTGTGGCGTGTGTATGCGTTGTGGGTTTGATTGGCGGTGTAGCTTATCTGGCGTATAGTATGATATTTGCACCAAAGCAAGAGGCGGTAGAACCTGGTGTTATTGGCGCGCCCACTACTACGACAAATCAAGTATCGGCACCAAATAATGTGGGTATTACTGCAGATCAGGTGGTGAATGAAGAGTCTGATAGGAATGTGTTATTTGGTGATCCTATCGATACAGATGCTGATGGAATCGATGATGCAATTGAACAAACAATTGGCACGGATGTAACAAAAAAAGATACTGACACAGATGGCCTTTCTGATGGGGATGAAATACTGGTATGGAAAACAAATCCACTCAATCCAGATACAGATGGAGATACATATCCAGATGGGGTAGAGGTGACCTCAGGGTATAGTCCACTTGGTTCTGGTAAATTGTTTACCACCACATCTTCCACTGCATCATCTACTGATACAACTTCAGTCCAATAACGCATATTGTTATGTTTGGTAAAAAGGTACACACCTCACAAGAGGTGGTAGAAAAACGATCTGATGTTGTCATGCATACAATTCCTGACATGTTTTATGGTGGCAAAAATCCGGATATTTATACAAATCAAACGCCTGCCGTCTCTCATGCACACATCAAATCACAGGAACAGGTCAAGCAACCAGTGCATTCACGTCATGTCTGGTTGTTTGTAGGTGTGGGTATATGCATATTACTTGGTATCGCTGGGCTGGGCTGGTATTATATGCAGACGTATATACTGGTGGATACTCAGGATGCTTCTATGGGTGTAGATAATCAGATAGTGCAGACACCGCCGGTAGTATCAACTCCTGTAGTACGCCCAACGACGACAATTGTAATCGCATCGTCAACGGTAAGTAGTACGACAGTACCAAATGTTGCTATATCTGATATTGTATTTGTTTTTCCGTTATTTGGGTTGTTTGACGCTGTTGATTTGGATGCAGATGGGCTAACTGATCGTGAAGAGGAGATGTATGGGACGGATCCGGGTATGTGGGATACGGATGAGGATGGGTATTATGATGGATTGGAAGTACAACATTTGTATAGTCCAGTTCAAAAAGCTCCGGCAAAAATAGGTACTAGTCAGTATGTACGAGAGTATGTACATCCAGAGTTTGGGTATCGATTTTTGTATCCAGCAGCCTGGCAAGTTGCAGTAGTAGATACACAGGGAGAACAAGTGTTAATTAGTGCGCAAAGTGGCGAGTATATTGAAATTATTCGTTCTGCTCGTGCGACAGGTGAAAATTTTCTTTCATGGTATGCTCGAGTGATTGGTTCATCGGCACGGTATACTGATTTTACTTCAGAGACAAATCGTTTTGCGTTTGAGTATATGCGTCGACCAGATTGGTTGGCTGGATTTTTTGAAGCACCTGATGCGGTGTATACATTGATTTATCACAGCGCAAATAGTGCTGATGTGGTATATCGTCGAAGTATGAGTTTGGTAATGCAAAGTTTCGTTCCGTTTGGTTCTGCTGCACCACTGCCAGAACAAGATGTCCTTGTAGAGGGTGGTGTTGCTGTACCATAAACATATATATGTGTATGGTGACATATTATCAAACAGTAAAGAAAATCCCGATTTCAGTAGTAGATATTGATCGTGTAGTGTCTATGACACAAAAAATGGCTCAAAGGCGTCCTGCGGATGTGAGTGTTCATATGATTGGGGATATGCGCATGACAAAGCTCAATGCACAATATCGTGGTAAATCATACCCAACTGATGTTCTTTCATTTCCTACTGATGATGCGTATGATCTCGGTGATATTTTTATTTGTGTGCCGCAGATTATCCGGCAATCAAAACGGTTTGGTATAACTGCAAAAGAGGAGTGTGTACGGATGCTTGTACATGGTGTGCTACATCTCCTTGGGTATGATCATCAGACGACACGGGAGACAAACAAGATGTTTGATATTCAGGAACGTGTAGTGAGAAAATATATATAATATACACATTGGTGTATGCGTCTTTCTTATCTTACATCATTTCGGCACGCGATACATGGGTTGCGATATGTGTATATGCATGAACGAAGTTTTCGTATCCAATGTCGTGTGGCTGTAATAGTACTGATGTTCGGATTGTTAGTTGATTTTGATGTTTGGGAGTATATTTTACTTTTACTGTTATGTGCGAGTGTGTTGACGCTCGAGGTATTCAATAGTGCGGTGGAGTTGGTGCTCGATGTACTAAAGCCACGATTTAGTGCTCAGGTGGGGGTAGTCAAAGATATGATGGCAGGTGCAGTATTTTTGGCATCGATATGTAGTGCTGTCGTTGGGTGTTTGTTGTTTGTGCCACACGTGCTTGAGATGATACAGAGAATTTGATACACTGTGTAGGTTATTGGTTTACGTATATGGCTTGGTTTAAAGAAAAACAATCTACTCATATTGTCACAGGTATTGATATTGGCTCGACATCAATACGTATTGCTGTTGGCGAAGTCACACAAAGTGGTCATCAACAGACGATCCAACTTTTGGGTGCCGTAGAAGTGCCTTCTGTGGGCGTGCAGCGGGGTATTGTTACAAGTATTGAAGAGAGTGTGTCTGCT
>ERZ724505.424-NODE-424-length-27281-cov-23.491809_pt1 | contig 27281 bp, 35 predicted proteins | sample MGYA00376038_ERZ724505 | MGnify/ENA primary metagenome ERZ724505 (study PRJEB28724, sample SAMN07190884) | wastewater metagenome | isolation source: effluent of sewage treatment plant in Hong Hong | place: Hong Kong | collected 2016-03-17 ...
TCCCTTCCGCAAGACCTCGTCACCCGAGTCGATCTTGAACTCTACAGCGACCTTGAAGGTAAAGTCCCCTTCGGCGCATGGCAGCGGTATGTTGAGGGTCTGATCCGTGCTGACCTCGAACGCCGCGCGCAAGGGAAGGAGGTGTCAAATGGATGATGCTGACATTACACAAGCACGGATGGAAGCCGAGGAAGCTCTCCGCGAGCGGAACCAGCTTAACCAGCCACCAAGCATCATCCACCTTCATTGCCTCGATTGCGGGGAACCCATCCCTCCTGCCAGACAAGCCCACGGTTTCAGTACCTGCGTGGATTGTGCCGAGGCTTTGGAACGGGCAGCAAGAATGAGGCGCGCGCCATGACCAAAAAGCATAGACACACTGAGGTCTGCTACTGCTCCGCGTACAAGTTCCCGCACCGGGCTGGGGGTGGGAAGTGCCAAGGGCCGGGGGAATTGCTTTGCAGTGCCTGCGGCGAGATTGCAGAGGGTGCTTCCGTCGATTTCGGTATCGGAGCATATGAATACTGGGGGCAGCGCGGCGTTGATCGCAATGTTCAGTGGGTTTCTCGCTGTTGCGAAGCCACACTTCTCGAGAACACCGCTTCGAAGTCCGAAGCCTCACCGCCGGAGCCTGATTATGATTGACAAGTGGCATCTCCGCTTCCTCCGCCTCGCTCGGGAAGTTTCCTCCTGGTCAAAAGACCCTTCGACGCAAGTCGGGTGTGTGTTGGTCAGTCCCGATCGCCGTTTCCTTCACCCCGGTTATAATGGGCTGCCGTCAGGAATTGCCGACACGACGGAAAGGTTACTTGACCGTGACCTCAAGCTCGCCCTGACAATCCACGCGGAGGAAAACGCAATACTCAACGCTCGAGGCTCGGTAGCCGGTTATAGTGCTTACGTCACCCGCCATCCGTGCGCGGGGTGTGCTACCAAGCTCATCCAAAGCGGGGTGAAGGAAGTTCATTACCTGTTCATCCCCGACTTCCAAGCCCGCTGGCTGGATTCCCTTTCCATCGCCAGTACAATTTTAACCGAGGCTGGGGTATCCCTCTACGCCTACCCACAGGAGCTTTAAATGCAGAGCCGTTACCAATCCTTTATCGAGGCCTTGCTCAACGTACTGATCGGGTATGTTGTGGCACTGACCTCGCAGTTGTTGATCTTCCCACTTTTCGGGATCAAGGTTTCCTTCGCCGAAAACCTCCTGATCGGCGGATACTTCACCATTATCAGTATTGTGCGTTCCTACGCTATCCGCCGCTGGTTCAACGCAAAACTTCACAATGCAGCAGTTTACATCTCCGAAAGGGTTTAACAATGTCAGCATTAACACTTGAACAAGGCACTGCACTCGAAGCAATCACCAACTTCCTGCGCGACCCGGAAAAGCAGTTCTTCCTCCTCGGCGGGTATGCCGGAACGGGCAAGACCTATTGCATACAGCACCTCGTCCCGCTTGTCCGTGGTCGGCTGATCTTCACAGCCCCGACGAACAAGGCTACGAAGGTTCTTCGCGACACCCTCACGACCCAGGAATACAAGCCCGAATGCCGGACAATCTATTCCCTCCTGGGCCTGCGGCTGGAAGCCAACGGGGAGGTGAAGGAACTCGCCATGCCGGAAGACCCACTGGACTTATCCCACTACCGGGCTGTGATTGTCGATGAAGCCTCGATGATTAACGCGAACCTGATGAAGTACATCCGTCAGACCGCCGACACCCAGCACATCAAGTTCATCTTCATGGGCGACCCCGCGCAGCTGCCTCCGGTCGGCGAAGCGCGTTCTCCGGTCTGGACGCAGTGCCACGCAGCAGCGGAACTGAAAACTGTCATGCGGTATGACAATCAGATCCTGGCCCTGGCCACCAGTATCCGAAGCCAAGTCGACCACCCTGCCCCGAAGTTCATCCGGGCAACTGACAACGCCGAAGGCGAAGGCGTGTGGGTTTGCGGTGAAGGGGAGTTTGAGCAGCGCATCCTTGACGCTGCAGGGCAGGGCCGCTTCAGCGTCGCCAACAACGCCAAGGCTATCGCGTGGCGGAATGCGACTGTCGACGCCTTCAACCGCCGCATCCGGCAGCGGATTTTCGACAACGCCGCCTCCGCGATGTGGCTGCCTGACGACCGGATTATCCTGCTCGAACCGGCCAAAGACCTCAATAATGAGACAGTTGCCACCACTGACGACGAAGGCCGCATTACCCGCGTGGAGGAAGAATGGCATCCGACATGGCGGGAGTTTAAGGTCTGGCGGGTTAGCGTGACTACTGACGACAACCGGGTGATCGTCCTTCGCGTCCTGCACGACGATTGCAAGCAAGACCACGACCGCAAGGCCGAGGAACTCGCCCAGGCTGCCCGGATGGATCGCCGGAAGTGGAGTTCGTTCTGGGACTTCAAGGAAGCCTTCCACAAAGTCCGGCACTCCTACGCTATCACCACCCACCGCGCGCAGGGCTCCACCTACGAAGCCGCTTTCGTGGACTGGAAAGACATCCTCGCCAACCGGAATCGCAGTGAAGCCTTCCGTTGCCTCTACGTCGCCTGCACTCGCCCGAAGAAGGAACTCTATCTTGGCTAAACTATTCCTCGCCATGATCGCGCTGGTCGTCGCCCTTCCCGCTTCCGCTGGCAAGGGTTACGACAAACATAAGTTTGAGGAACTCGCTCGTCGTCGGGAGCATCGCCGGGCGGTTGAGGGCTTCTACAAAGCTTGCCTGCACAATCACGGCGAGAAGTGTTTGGAGAAATCCCGCAAGTTTAACGAGAAAAGGCTTGCAGGGCTTAGCAATCCTCGATAACATCCATGTGTTATCACCGTTTATAAAGGAAACTTGAAATGGCACAATCCCCCGAAATGCAGGCCAAGATTCAACTCTGGCGTCAGAAAGCCCGCGAGGGTACGCTGACCCAGGATGAAATGCGCGAAGCCATTGCTGCCCTGCGGCAGGATCGCGTCGGAGCTGCGGCGACCTCCCAAAAGTCCCGTGAAAAGAAAGCCGCAGGGCGCGCGAAGGCAAACGTCAATTCCGACGATCTGCTCAGCGAACTCGACGGTCTGTAAGCAAACCTCATTATGAAAGGCTCACGAAAATGAAAGTTACACGACTGGAAATCAAACGCCAAGAGTCCTATGAAACCGACGCTGGACAACTCAAGGGAATTGTCACCCTCACCGGCCCAGCGGGGCAGCAGACGGTTGTATTGTCTAACTCCAGCATCGCCCGAATCTTCGGCGTGATTACGCAGGAAGTCACTGATTCCGCAAGGAAGGCTGCGGCAGAAGTCAAGCGCGGTATGGAGGACGCCATGAACGAACCCTTGCTTGTCGAGGCAGCGGAAGTGAAAGGACTCAGCCATGATTGAACTTGCCCAGCGTCCAATGTTCCCCCACGCCATCGACTCCACGATGCTGGCAACCTTCCGCTCCTGTCCGCAGAAGTTCTTTCGCCAGTATGTCCAGCATTGGAAGCCCAAGGCCGAGTCCGTTCATCTTGTCGCCGGCGGTGCTTTCGCCTCCGGGATTGAAAAGGCTCGCCGCGCGTTTTACGAGCAAGGCGTGTCGGCGCAAGATTCCGAAGCCCTTGGACTACAAGCTCTGATCGAGCACTATGGCGACTTCGAGTGTCCCCCGGACTCGGCCAAGTCCCTCGAACGTACCTGCGGCGCACTGGAGTTCTATTTCCAGAACTATCCTCTAGGTGCTGACGGCATGGAGCCTGTCCTGATGGCTTCCGGCAAGCGCGGGATTGAGTTCTCCTTCGCCGAACCGCTCCCTTTCGCCCACCCCGTTTCCGGCGACCCTATCCTCTACACAGGCCGGGCCGATGCAATCATGCACTTCGCCAATGGCATCTATGTCGTAGACGAAAAGACCGCGTCGAGCCTCGGGGCATCTTGGTCACGGCAGTGGGAGATGCGGGCGCAGTTCACCGGGTATTGCTGGGCTTGCCGTCAAGCCGGGATTGAGCCTGCAGGCACTATCATTCGTGGCGTCAGCATCCTCAAAACCAAATACGACACGCAGCAAGCAATCACCTACCGCGCGCCGTGGGAGATTGACCGCTGGCTTCAGCAAACCCTCCGCGACCTTGCGCGTATGGTGCAGATGTGGCGGGATGACTGGTATGACTATGCCCTTGACCATGCTTGCGCGGAATACGGCGGCTGCTCGATGCTGCAGATTTGTAAGTCCCAAGACCCCGAGTCCTGGCTGCCGATGTATTTTGAGCAAAGAGTCTGGGACCCCTTGGCGCGTGAGGAGATGACGCTGGAGCAGTGGGAAGCTAGCTGGAATAACACCCCGGCTATTACCCCGGTGTAATCCCCATGAATTACCGTCAGCTATTCTTCATCGAAGGCAGGCTCCTTGGCGAGGTTTCGCGTGGGCAGATCATGCGCCACGCAACCTTCATGGAACCGACAAGTGACCTTTACTTCTGCGGTCTTTGCGGGGAAGTGTATGCCAAGTTCCCTTGCCTTCGTCCTGACGGTTCTTCAACCCAATGGCAGAGCTATCGCTGCATATGCCGGAAGTGCGGTGCAACAAAGCAGCGATGGCTGTCGGAGTGGCCCGGTTCGATCTGGCATTCATGGGACAAAGAATTCATTGCAGCACTTCCTGTGCCTGTGCTGCAGTGGGAACTCGAACGGCACATTGAATCTTGGGAAAGGATACCAAATGGTTACCAGTAGCAAATCAAAGCAATCCAACGCGGCGCAAGAGGCTCACGCCGTCCTGACCAACCGCATGGCAGACGCCCAGCAAGTCCTCGGCCCGACGCTCACGGCAGCGCTCGAAACCCAGGCCACGCTGATCAGTCAGTTCATGCAGGCTCAAGGCTTTTGGGAATCGGATAACACTGGGGAGAAGATCGCCCTGATGCACTCCGAACTTTCCGAGGCCTTGGAAGCTGATCGCAAGAACCTCGATGCGGAGCATATCCCCGGCTTCACTGGTGTCGAGGAGGAGCTCGCTGATGTTATCATTCGCATCCTTGACTTTGCCGGCCACCACCAGCTCCGCCTCGGCGAAGCCCTCAGCGCGAAGATCGCGTACAACCTGACCCGCCCATTCAAACACGGTAAGGCCTACTAACCCTCCCGCGAGACACTGCCATGCACATCATCATCATAAGTATTATCCTCATAGCCCTTGCCTACTGGCTCGGAAGCTGGTTAATTGTCGGTGTGGGCATGGCATGCGTCAAGCTCGCTGACAAATTTCACAAACTCACTAAAGGAAAATGGCAATGAACACTCCCGTTCAATCTCAAACTCCCACCGCAGCCGAGGCTGTCAAGTCCGTCCTCCCCGGTTTCAATGTCCTGTTAATAGGGCCTGCCGGCACGGGTAAAACCCACAGCATCGGCACTCTCGTCGACCAAGGCCTCGAGGTCTTCTACCTCGCGCTCGAACCGGGGCTCGAAGCCCTTTTGGGCTACTACACCGACCGAGGCTTGCCGATCCCCGACAACCTTCACTGGCATATGCTCAAAGCCCCACAAGCCTCCTTCATGGAACTCCTCGACAACGCGCAGAAGATCAACACGCTGTCGCTGGACTCCCTCGCAAAGATGGCCGACCCCAACCGCTCCAAGCACAACCGTTTCATCGAACTCCTCAAAGCCCTCAACGACTTCCCCTGCGACCGTTCGGGCAAGACTTTCGGCGCAGTGAACTCTTGGACACCTTCCCGCGTACTGGTAATCGACGGTATGACAGGCCTCGGTCAATGCGCCATGTCCCTTGTTGTCGGCGGGAAAGCTGTCAAGTCCCAAAGCGATTGGGGTATCGCCCAAGACCAAGTCGAAAAGCTCCTCCGTATGCTTTGCGATGCCTGCCCCTGCCATTTCGTCCTGCTGGCCCACGTTGAGCGCGAAACCGACATGATCCTCGGCGGGGTCAAGCTTACCGTCTCCACCCTTGGCCGTGCCCTGGCTCCGAAAATCCCCCCGATGTTCTCTGATGTTATCCTCAGCGTCCGTCAGGGTGACAAATGGACTTGGGACACTGCCAACGTACAGGCTGACCTCAAAACCCGTAACCTCCCAATCAAGGCCGACAACCCGCCGACCTTCGCAGGGATTGTGGCGAAGTGGAAGGCACGTGGGGGTGTAGCCTAAGACTTTGCCAAAAGTCATTGACATGCTGTAGTATCCCCCATACCATTGAATTTCCCGCGCATGACGATTGGGGACTGATTGTAAAGCGCGGTTTTTAGCCAGTCCCATTCACTTCAATCAACCTTTTTAAGGAGCCTTACCATGTTCAATCCCGAACAATTCCTCGACATGCAAGTGACCGATTCCAATGACACCAAGTCGATTCCCGTACCCGTCGGCGAATACACTGCCGTGGCAGAAGAAGTCAAGTGCCGTCAATGGCAGTCCAAGCAAGATCCATCCAAGTCCGGCCTGACCCTGGACATTACCTGGAGCGTCGATGACGCCGCCGTGAAAGAACTCCTGGGCCGCGACAAGGTCACCGTGCGTCAGGGCATCATGCTGGACATTACCGATTCCGGCGGTCTGGACATGGGCAAGGGCCGCAACATTGGCTTGGGTCGTCTGCGGGAAGCCATCGGCCTCAACGCTCCCGGCCAGCCGTTCAGCTTCTCAATGGTTGCTGGTCGTGTGGCGAAGGTCAATGTCAGCCACCGCATCGACGGCGAGAACATCTATGCTGAAGTCAAGGGCGTGGCGAAGCTCGGCTAATCGCCGTTAGGCTTCAAGCGTGGCCCCGGCTATACGGGGCGTTTTAAGCAAGGGCATTCGCAAAAACTGGTCGAGCGATTTTCAGTAGCCTCCAGAAGCGAAAGTAGCAGAGCCAGTGACCAGCTACTGTCTGGCAACTCTAACGTGAATGCCCTTCCTTAAGCCCCCGACAGGATGAGCCCCGGCAAGTGCAAGTCTCCTCCCTTCTTGCCTGTCGTGCCTGTTCGGGGGCTGCCTTTTTGCAATTTATACTTTCACTAAGGGCATTTGCCAGTGATACTGACTATGAATCATTCATTCGAAGACGACCGCGCAATCGGCGTTGTCTTGGCCCCGGTTAGCCCGGAACCCATCCCCGAAAAGATAACCGCATGGCGGGCCGTTTCTGGCCCACGGCGAGGCATTCTCGCGCCCGTTTTCCCTATCATTTCCACCCACCCCTGAAACCCATAGGAGTTATCAACATGCACACCATCCACTTAGCCGAAATCATCATCAAGCCCGAGCGTCAGCGGCAGGAATTCGACCCCGAAGCCCTGCAGGAACTCAAGAACTCCATCGAGGACGGGCAACTCCTTCACCCCCCAGTCCTACGTCGGGAGGGCGACTCCTGGGTGCTGGTTGCCGGCGAGCGGCGGCTGAAAGCCATTGGCGAAATCTTCGAACTCGGCGGCACGTTCAAGCACAACGGCGAGGTCTTTGCCGACGGCATCGTCCCCTTCACCAACATCGGGGAATTGACCCTGCTCGAAGCCGAGGAAGCCGAACTCGACGAAAACCTCAAGCGTCGGGATTTGACTTGGCAGGAACACGCGGCAGCGGTAGCGCGTCTCCACTCCCTCCGCACGATGCAGAAAGAAGCCAAGCGCGCTGAGGTAATTGACACCTTGCCAACAGCCGAAACCCCCGCTACACCAGCCCACACTATCGCTGACACTGCCGAGGAACTCACTGGCCGCCGTGACGGTTCCTATCAAGACACCGTGCGGAAGGAAATCATTGTCGCCAAGCACCTCGACAACCCTGCCATCGCCAAGGCCAAATCCGCTGACGAAGCTTTCAAAATCCTCAAGCGGCAAGAGGAACGTGATCGCAACATCGAACTGGCCAAAGTCGTCGGAGCCTCCTTCAACGCCGACAAGCACACCCTCCTCAACATCAACTGCCTCGAATACATGGCCGACCCAGCGAATGCCGGTAAGTTCGATGTGATCTTAACCGATCCGCCATATGGCATGGGCGCGCAGGACTTTGGCGATGGTGGTGGTAAGTTCGACGGCATCGAGCATCACTACGACGATTCTTACGAGTCCTGGCAAAAGCTCATGCAGGCGTGGTGTCCGCTGACCTTCACCATCGCCAAGGCACAAGCCCATGCTTACGTCTTCTGTGACATTGATCGCTTCCACGAACTGAAGCGTTACATGGAGCAGGCTGGCTGGTATGTCTTCCGCACCCCGCTGATCAACCACAAGATCAACTCCGGTCGCGTTCCCCTTCCTGACCAAGGTCCGCGTCGCCAGTATGAAATCCTGCTCTATGCGATCAAGGGTAAGAAACCAGTAACCCACATCTATCCTGATGTGATCTCCACCACTGGTGATGAGAACATGTCCCACGGTGCGCAGAAGCCTATTGCCCTGTACCAAAACCTGCTCCAGCGCAGCGTCCGCCCCGGCGACAAGGTCATCGACTGCTTTGCAGGCACTGGCCCGATCTTCCCTGCCGCGCACACCTACCAGTGCGAAGCGACGGGCTTGGAAATGAACCCGGAGTACTACGCCTTCTCCATGCGCCGCTTGACCGAAATCAAGCAAAACGACCAACTCGGTATTGACCTGGGGGTGTGAAATGACAGCATTGACAGTTCAAGAAGGCGGCAACCATTACAAGGACATGCCTATCCAGCCAGTTGAGTATATCCATGCCAATAAACTTGGGTATTTTGAAGGCTGTGTGATTAAGTATGTATCTCGCTGGCAAAAGAAAAACGGTATTGAGGACTTGAAAAAAGCTCGCCATTTCATCGACCTGCTCATCGAACTGGAAAGTAGACAAGTCGACAACCAATGCGGAGGTAAGTAACCATGCAAATCCGACCAACCGGCCCCTGCCCAGCCAAGATCATGATCGTTGGTGAAGCCCCCGGGGAACGGGAGGTCGCCGAAGGCCAGCCCTTCGTCGGCTTCTCCGGGCAGGAAATGTCCAAGATGCTTCAGGAAGCGGGCATCATGCGGTCTGAGTGCTTCATCACAAACGTCGTTCGCGTCCGACCCCCTGGCAACGACGTCAGCTCCTTCATCGCTCAGCGTAAATCCGACATATCCGCCCAGCATATCATGATGCGCGACAAATTCGTCCTGCCAGCTGTCCGTGATGGCTTCGAACTCCTCAAGCGCGAAATCGAGATGTGCCAGCCAAACGTCATCATTGCCTTCGGCAACGTGGCGTTGTGGGCTTTGACTGGTCAGTGGGGGATTACATCCTGGCGCGGTAGTGTGATGGAGTGTGATCTTGAACTGGCACTTGACTATAAGCCGAAAGTCGTTCCAGCCTACCATCCGGCATCAATCCTTCGCCAGTGGTCTTGGCGTCAGATCGCCATTCACGATCTGCGCCGCGCGGCCAGTCAATCGAAGTTTCGGGAAGTAATCCGCCCGGATTACAACCACGTAATCCGCCCGGATTACTCAACCGCAGTCACTGTGCTGCATCAGCTCTATCAGCAAGTTTGTGAGCGTCCTGGAAAGATCGCTGTAGACATTGAAACTCGGGCAGGGCATATTGCCTGTATAGGCCTTGCTTGGTCTGACCGCGACGCCATCTGCTTGCCACTTATGTGCGTAGAACGTCCAGAAGGTTACTGGCCTATCGAACAGGAAACTCAAATAGCCTTCGCCCTCTACCAGCTCCTAACCCACCCCAACTGCGAAGTCATCGGCCAGAACTTCTCCTACGATGCTCAGTACTTCTGGCGGCATATGCACTTCCTCCCCCGCCTTAAGCGTGACACCATGCTCACCCAGCACACGCTGTTCTCGAACTTGCAAAAGGGTCTGGACTTCCTTTCTTCAATGTACTGTGAGCACCACCTGTACTGGAAAGACGAAGGTAAGGAGTGGGATGCTAAAACAGGCGAGGATCAGTTGTGGACGTACAACTGCAAGGACGCCGTTATCACTTTCGAGGTCGATACCGCCCAACAAGCCGCCGTCGACCAGATGCGTTTGCGTGAGGTTCACGACTTCCAGCAACGTCTGTTCTGGCCGGTACTTGAGTCCATGAACCGTGGCCTGCGTGTTGACACCAGTTCCCGATCCGACTTCGCCATGTCCCTGATGGATGAAATTGCTAAGCGTGAGCAATGGCTAATCGACACCCTCGGTGAGCCTCTTAACATCAAGTCCCCACTCCAGATGAAAAGGATGTTCTACGAGACGCTTGGGCAGAAGCCGATACTTTCCCGCAAAACTGGCGGAGTGACTTGTGACGACGAAGCTCTCCGAAAGATTGCTGAACGCGAACCACTGCTCTTGCCAGTTACCAAAAAGATTGCGGAGTTGCGAAGCCTTGGTGTATTCCTATCAACCTTTGTCAATGCTCCACTCGACATTGACGGGCGTATGCGCTGCAGCTTCAACATCGGCGGGACTGAAACTTACCGTTTCTCCTCTTCCAAAAACGCCTTCGGCTCCGGCCTCAACCTCCAAAACATCCCTAAGGGAGGTGGCGACGATGAACTCGAACTCCCCAACGTCCGCAGCCTGTTTATCCCCGATCCCGGAATGACTTTCTTCGACATTGACCTGTCCTCTGCTGACCTCCGCATCGTGGTGTGGGAGTCGGACGAGCCGGAGTTCAAAGCCATGCTCAAGGAAGGTCTCGACCCGTACACCGAAATTGCCAAAGAATTCTACAATGACCGCACCATCACCAAAAAGGACCCTCGACGCCAAACCTTCAAGTCCTTCGCTCATGGAACAAACTACCTTGGAACTGCTAAGGGTCTCGCAGAACGCTTGGGGCTTGGGGTTCACGAAGCCGAGAAGACTCAAAAGTGGTATTTCGGACGATTCCCCAAGATCAAAAAGTGGCAAGATGATCTGAAAGACCAAGTCTACAAGCGTCGCATGGTGCAGAACGTTTTCGGTTATCGCTGCTATTTCTTCGACCGTATTGAAGGTACGATCTTCAATCAGGCAGCTGCCTGGATTCCGCAATCCACTGTGGCCTGTCTTATCAATCGTGCCTATGTCAAAATCTATGAAGAACTGCCGGAGGTTCAGGTGCTCCTTCAGGTGCACGACAGCTTGGCCGGTCAATTCCCGACTCACCTCGGTGACTGGGCTGTGAAGCAGATCGTGTCGAAAGCCGAGATCGAGCTACCCTACCCCGGCGACCCGTTGGTTATCCCAGTCGGGGTTAAAACTTCAACAGCATCTTGGGGAGATTGCGACTAATGCGAAATCACGCAGATTGGCTCACTGCTTTCATGGAATACGCTTCCTACGGTGAAGCCCCTCGGCATATGTACTTCTGGACTGGAGTCTCGGCAATCGCTGGGGCTTTACGTCGGAAGGTTTGGATTGACCAAGCTTACTTCAAGTGGTATCCGAACTTTTACATCGTGCTGGTGGCCCCACCGGGAATCGTGTCCAAGTCGACAACCGCCGGGGTGGGCATGAGCCTGCTCAGAAAAGTCCCCGGCATCAAGTTCGGCCCGGATGTTGTGACATGGCCAGCACTCGTTTCCGCCTTCGCCGAGGCGACAGAAGGTTTCGAGTATCAGGAAGCCCTCCATCCGATGAGTGCGCTGACGCTGGAGTCTTCCGAGTTCGGGAACCTCCTCAATCCGCAGGACAAAGACATGGTGGACTTGCTTGTTGCGCTGTGGGACGGCAAGCCCGGCACGTTCGAGAAAAAGACTAAGCACAGCGGCAACGACAGCATCGAGAATCCGTGGATTAACCTTATCGCCTGTACAACACCTTCGTGGATTGCAGGCAACTTCCCGGAGTACATGATCGGCGGGGGGTTTACTTCCCGTTGCATTTTCGTGTATGCTGACCAGAAGGCAAAGTATGTGGCCTATCCTGGGCTGCGAGTCCCCGGTAATCTCGATGCGATGGCGGAGAAGCTTGTTGAGGACTTATCCCACATTGGAACGCTGACAGGGGAGTATAAGCTATCGCCGGATGCTGTGACCTGGGGAGAGTCTTGGTATCATCGCCATTACACCGTCAGGTCGGCTACACTCGACGACGACCGCTTCGGCGGCTACATCGCGCGTAAGCAAACCCACATCCATAAGCTTGCGATGGTACTCGCAGCTTCGTCCAGTGACCAGATGATTATCACTGCCGAACACCTAACCATCGCCGATCAGATGGTGACGGACCTTGAACCAGACATGTCGTTCGTGTTTTCGAAGATTGGTAAGTCCGAGACTGCCCTCTACGCGGAGCGTTTGGTCTGGTTTGTTCACAGCAAAACCGCCGTTCCCTATCACGAAGCTTATCGCTATGTCCATTCCTATTTCCCTTCCATGCGGGATTTTGAGGATGTGCTGGCAGGGTGCATCCGCGCGGGGTATGTCAAGCTTGAGCAATCCGGCAGTGTGGTAATGCTTCGTGCGGCGGAGGCTTTGCCGACAGCAAGCAACAATGCTGGCCGGTCGTCCGTGGCCGCATAATGGGGTCGAAAAAATGCCCGGCAATGCGGTTTCTCGGGCCGCAGCCGGGCTTTGCCTTGCCACCCGTACCCCAATGCCTACCGGGGTAAGACAATGCGGGGTCGGCGGTTAGCTTTGCCGCTCAAAATGCGGGCAGTCCACAAACCGGCTCTTCCCCGAATCCACCAGCCCACGCCAGTTCCCTCCCCACCGATTCTTGTGGTTGAGACTTTCCCAGAAAGCCCCCAAGGGTTTCAGCTCTTCCCTTGTTTGGATCAGTTTCCCATCTCGGAAGAAGTTAAGGTCGATTGCCAGCCGCTTCAAATGCTGCGAATTCATAGTCTTCGACCGACCGGACTTGACATACAGTTGCTGCATTTCAATCGGCCGCGTCAGTTCACCACCAGTCACAATGAACCCTGAATTCGTGGCGTGCTCGATTAGTTTGCAGGCATCAAGCAAGAATTCCGCTTGCGCGACGATAAGACTCATTTCACACCCCCTGTCAGTCGTTCAATCGTCGCATCCTTGTTCCGGCTGGAACTCGAAGTCCCGAAGTAGAAGCCAAGGACCAGAGTCATCAGTCCTACCACGGCTGTTCGCACATCGGCTTGACTCGTCGTGGTAAGCGTAATCCCACCGCCAACCACAACCACCAAGGCCAGAATCGCAGGAATATTCTTCGACAGCCAAGTCGCATTCGAGGCCTCGTTGATTCGAGTGTTCATCTCCCGCGCCGACTTTGTGTCTTCGTAAGTCAGTCGGTTTTCTTCCAGTTGCAACCGCTGAAGCTCTTCCTCGTGCTCCAGCTCGTATTGCCGTAGTTTCGCCAGCTCTTCCGGCGGCATGTCCGGCGCCAGCTTCACCCCCGTTTTTTCTTCAACCCATTCCTTACCCTTTGCCAGCACGGCATTCCCGACAAGGTTGAGCCCTTGGGCCACTAGCCCTGCGACAACAGGCAGCATCAGATCACCCCCTTCGACTTCAGCCAAAGATAAAAGCCCAATGAACAGGCCCCGATGATGTAAATAAACTTCGAAATCACGCTTCGTCCGACTTCTTGGTAAACGTGGTTTGTCAGCTTCTCAATCGCCTTTTCCGCCGCTTTCTCCGCGATCTGCTCAATCGCAGTATCATTCAGCAGAGGGCAGTCGGCTGCGCAGGTTTGGGTTTCTTCGTTCACTTAGTTTTTCCCCTTCGTCAGGTTCAATGGAATTGGCGCAATGATTCGGGTCAAGCCAGTCCAAGAACCGGCAAAGGGTGCAGCCCCAGCGCTTTCCTTTCAAACGTGCCTTGGCCGCTCGGCTGCTAATCGTCTCATCCTCATCGCCGTTGAGCAGCGTATTGAAGAGCTGGTCGATAGCTACTGCTACACGGTAACCGTAGGCTTTCACTTTGCAACCTCTCCGGTCAGGATTTCCTGAGCACGGCCGACGCCGATCAAGTCTTTGGTTTCGAGGTAGTACAAGCCGTCCCGGACTGTCTTCAGGTTGCGGTCAACAACATCAGTTCGCGGGTCGTTGAGCAGATTCCAGAAAATCCTGACGACAGGATCAGTTTCCTTGGCAGCGTCAATGGCGACCAGTTCTTCAACGTGGAAGAGCATCTGGAACGCGATCGGGCCGATGGGAGGGATCAAAGTGGCAGCAGCAGGAGGGGGAGCAGGAGGGGGATTTTCCCACTGAGCACCGTTCCAAGTAGCTCCAATAACAACGAAGTCAGGTACAATAGTAGCATAATAGCCAGCGATGTCAGGGTGAAACAATTCCTGCGGATCACCCTCGCAAAGATCGCGAATCTTACCATCCTCAACCCAAGCTTTTTTCATAATAATCTCCTTACCACTCCACAATGCAAAGACCTGCGCCACCAGCACCTGCGGTGGTATTAGTACTGCCCCCGCCGCCGCCCCCTAGACCGCCAGTGCCGCCAGCACCAGAGCTACCACCGCCTCCGCCGCCGCCAATCCCACCAGCACCAGCTGTCGCGCTGGCAGCACCTCCTCCTCCAGCACCGCTACCCCCAGTGCCGCCAGCAACGGAAGATCCGTACCCGCCGCCACCGCCAACAAACCCATCAAAGGGGAATCGAAGCACAGCGTTGATAGGATTACTGTCTCCTGAGGCTCCGGCAGCTGCAGGAACCCCTAGAATGTTTGCAGCGCCAAGCGCACTGTTAGCATTATTAAAGGCACTACCACCTCCGGAACTGGTAGTGCTCGTCCCGCCACAGCCGCCCCCTCCACTGGCACTAGAAAGGGTGCCCCCACCAGTACCTAGTTGACTCCCAGCTCCGCCGCCGCCACTTCCTGAATTCGAAGCCGCAGCACCGCCAGAAGCTTGGAAATCCCCGCCAGTCCCTGCACCCCCAGCCGCACCTGCCGCAGCGGTTCCTCCGGCGCCACCTGTTGCAGAGATAAGTGCTCCGAAAGAGGTAGTCCCGCCAGCATATCCACCACTACCGCCCCCACTACCAACTGTAACGGTGTAGGAAGCTCCAAGGGTAACATCAAAGACTCCGTGAGCGTATCCACCCCCGCCACCGCCACTGCCACCGCCACTGTACCCACCACCACCGCCCCCAAGTACCCTTACCCGCAACTTCGCGGCAGGGGCAACGAAAGTCTCACTAGACGAGATTACACGCCACAGCCCCTTCCCGAAGATCCCAAGGAACCCTGCGGGGCGTACTGTAGTGCTCAACTGCCCTTGAATCTCCTGCACAACTTGCAGGTTACTCGATACCTGACCCATTATACAGCCTCCTCATATCCATGAACCCGGACAGTGACATTCGCAAGCACTGCGCGTGCCCAAATCTTCTCACCAGCCGAGCAAACAATGCCCATCTCTTCGATAATACCATTCGCCGGAAGAGTCTGGTCATATGTAAGGTAATCAGCGGCAGCTGGACTCGCCCCAGTGCCGATTGCCAGACGAATCTCCGTCTCAACATTATTCCTGTTAGCAAAGCGGACGTTGCAAATTGCCAACGTACTTGCAGGAACAGTGTAGAGCAATGTGTCGGTAGCGGCAACAAGATCCGCCGTACCAAGTTTCCCTGAAGCCATTTAAGCCTCCCTTAACCAAGTTGTCCAAAAAAGTAAGCCTGTGATTGCACAGCGGGTGCTACACGTTCCCAAGTCGCATTTGTCCCGTCTGTTCGCACGAACTTTCCCGCGTTCCCTGTCTGCGCGGGGAGAGCTGCGGACATTGCAGTAAGGGCTACGAACTCTGTGGTCGCAAGTTTGGGAGAGCTGTCTCCAAGAGTTTGCGTAACACCCACTGAAGTAGAAGCGAGATCCGCTGCCAGAACTTGCACACCGGTAAAGGTGTTCCCGCCGGTCAAATTCGCCTTCGCATTAAGTTGCGTCTGGATAGGGGACGTAACACTGTCAAGATAAGCAATCTCCGCTGCACTTACCGTACCGATAGAGGTATCTGCTGGAAGGGCAACCGTGGTGGAACCAGAGGCATCGAGCAGAGTAACCGTAACTGTGAATGCGGAACCTGTTACCGCTACCCCAGTAACTGTATCTGCGGTAAAGGAAGGGTTTACAAATACCTGACCAAAAGTCACTGCGTCACTGGCATTCACCCCTGTGGCTAGGTTCGTGAGCTTGTGCCCGCCCATAGACTGATTGGCTGTAAAAGCCGCCTGCCCGTCCCGGAAAATCGCGGTGGAAATCGCTGTTGCAATGTCCAGGATGATCTGGTTAAAGTCATCCGCGTAGATGATCGTATTCGGGATAGCAGGGAACTGCGGTGCAGGCGGCGAGTAGCTTCCGTTTCCGTCAAGTGCCATGATAATTTCTCCGTGGTATTATTCCGCCGTAATGCCGGGGAGATTCTGTTCCCCACCTTGCACTGCGGCATTAGTGCCCAGGAACGTCGCCATCGTTGCCACCGCAGCGTGACTCTTCGGAGGCTGCTTTCCAAGTTTTACCAGTGTAGCGACTCCTTCGGGCGTTGTCAAGAGCTTGTCCATTGTACTGAGTGCGTCCGCTTCGAGAAAGCTGGCCCACTTAAGGGCAGGTTGCCGAATGGGGGTCATCACGGAGACTTGACCGAGGCGTTTGAACACACCTTCGGAGGCCATTTCCTTCACCTCCCCTGGGGTTACGCCGCGAACACTTCCAGGACGCCGTGCCGCATCGGAGACAATCTCCATGAAGTGCTTGAATCCCTTGACATACTGCGCCTCGGACACACCCTGCGACCGCGCAAGGCCGGCAAGCACATCCTCGAACCCTTTGGAGGTCTGGTCAAGCTGTCGCGGGTCGCCAAAGGCAACTCGCAGTCGTTCACCAATGTTCTCAGGCATCCGGTTGTCGGCGGACTTCAATGTGGAGGAAACCTTCCCGGCAAGCCAGGATTTCGCAGCATCTTGGAACACTTCAGGTTGACCGGCTTGGCGGAAAGCTTTTTCCATCGTCAGGATTTCCGACGAGGTTGCCCCCGGCACAGTGCCTTTGTCGAAGACCCCAAACAGTTTTGTCTGCGGGGATTCGATAGCATCCTGCGCCCCAGCGCGGCCAGCAATTCGCCCGACTACTGATTTTTTCAGTGCATCCACAGCCGGGGTAGCCGCTTGGTAGGCCGCATTGGCTTTTTGGATTGGTTCGAAGGCGTTACCGAAGTCATCCCGCAATGCGCTAACCTGTTTCCCGACCCACTTAGCTGCGCCGGCGTCCAGTCCGCTTGTCGCGAGATTGACCGGCTTTAACCGACCTGCGGCATCCTTGAGGATTTCATTCAACTGCAACGGTTCCGTGATGAAACCGTCAGGCGTGACGAGACGCTCTCGCAAGTCCATCAACATCTTCGATTTCGAGGTGTTCGGAACGGAGTTTGCAAGGTCAGTAAGCTTCTGGTAGGCAGCCGCAACTGCCGTTTCCGGCACGGTTAGCTGTCCTGATTGGAGCAGTCCGTCGTCGTAGGCTTTTTGCCAAGCGTTCGTGCGAGCACGCTTGGCAGCGTCAACGGCGGCTGTGGCCGCTTCCTGCGCATTGTTAGCCAACACCTGTGGCATACGGATCTGCCCAGGCAGGTTAGCCATCTGTTCTTCAGCTCCGAAGGCGATTTGCTGAGGCTGCTTGCGTAATTGTTCAGTGATATTTCGACCATGCTTGCTGTTAGCCAGTGCATCCACGTAAGCATCAATGTTCGACCCACGCGGCATAGCCTGGCTGAGGTTGATCGGAATACCCGCATCACGTGCCACCTTCATTCGTTCGACTGCAACCGCAAGGTCCTCTGAACGGGCATCGGCAAGAGCCTCACGAGCCAGCGTTCCGCGATTGGTTTTCGCGGCTGTGGCAAGGCCCCCCGTCAATCCACCGGCAAGTCCGCCAGCTACGCGGGTCAAGGCGTTGTCGCCAAACGCAGCGGCAGCCGCCTCACTCCCTGCCCCGGAACTGGCGCCGATGATGGCAGAGCGAATTGGAGCAGCCAGCCCACCAGGACTTGCAAGCGCGCCGACAGTGGCCTCTCCAATATTTCCAAGCACTTTACCAGTTTTAGTCTGAGGTTTGCTAAGTTCCCCTCCGGTTAAAGTTGCTAAAGCTTCGCTAGGTAGCGTCATATACCCACGCGGACCTCCTGGGGTATTTTCGGGAGTATCAGCAATAACACCTGTTTTACGTGCGAGCCAGTTAGGCCCCATAACAGCAGCATCGCTAATTAAGCCTGGCAAGGAGAGGAGCCCTCCGCGCACTGACTTATCCAATACTCGTGCAGTTTCCCCCAGCACACTAGGCTCAGATGGCGGTTTCCCGCCAAGCTTCGCCATGATCTGGGCTTTTGTCACACCAGCCGGGGCATCGATAACAGTCCCATCCGGCATTTCGATTTCTACTCGATCAGTCATTGCATATCCTCCCAGCGAAGGCGCTTCGGAGCATTGCCCCCAGCAGGAAGGGCTGTCGTCGGGTTGGCGGCATTACCAGCCGGGGGGATGTAGGAGCCTTGGATGTAGTCAGGAATCTGGAACAGGCGAGGATCATCGGCCGCAGCTGCTTGTGCAAAGCTCTTGTTCGCTTGCTTGTAGGCTTCAATGTTACGGATAGCAGCATTCCGCTGCAATGCAAACAGCTGCTCCCGTGCCTGCGAGCTGGTAGAGGTCAGCGGCGTGAGTTTCTTGATTTCCTCGGCTTCGCTCTGCGTTACCCCGCGGTTGCCGCCGTACTGCGCCACACTCCGCTGCCACAAGTCAGTGATCAGGGAGTTATAAGCTTCGGTATTCGCCAGACGCGCGGAGTCGACTTGCACCCCCATCTGCTGTGCGAAGTTTTGCAGAGCGGTAGCTGCCCCGGAGGTGATATTGGAGTTGATCCCAGCTTTGTGTAATTGCTCCAGAGTGTTAAGGGTATGCAGGAGTTGCTGTGAAGCATTCGCCTGTTTCCCCATGTCGCCAACTTGCTGCGCGGCGTTTTTGAAGTATTCCTGCGTGCCAGCCCTCTGCCCCATGATGACGGGGGAAGCGTTGACGTTAACCTTCGGGGCGTTGTCAAGCTTCTTCAGCCCGGTGGCGGATTGCTGATAGAGGTCCCCAGCGATTCTCGTGGTTTGCCATGGAGGGGTGCCACCAGGGTTGCCGGGGGTGGCGAAGTTTCCGCTTGAATCCAGCAAGACCTCGCCCGGCGCGACTGCCTTAAGCTCCCGCTTCGGTTTCCAGGCCGCAGGATTGTTGGTATTCGCAAGCACACTTTCTGGAGTGGAGATCGCAAGCAGATCTTTCGGCGTGAGCTGGCTCTTACCCTCTTCCTTAAGCTGCTGCATAGCCAGATCGCGTAGGACTGGGTGGTTGGAGGCCAAGGCATCAAAAATCGCTTTCTTCCGATCGCCGGGGACTTTGACCATCTGCGGAGTGCCGTCCTCGTTCGGAGTCAAAGCCATCGACGGGGCCTCGTAACCTTGCATGGTTTTGTAATACTGCTCCATCCCGGACTTCAGCTCATCACCGTAACGTTGGCTCAAGGCAGCCCGTTCGGATTTCGCTTCGTCAGCTTTCTTCCCGGCAACGTAACCTTCAAGCAATTTCGCCAGCACATTCACTCCGGAGAGCTTAACTCCCGACTGCGTAGGCAGCTGCAGCGGGGCGAGCGCGCTTTGCTGCATCGCGTCAGCGATTGCCTGCTTACGTTTGATAGCATCGGCTTCGGTTTCGAAGTCATAAGTTGGCATCATCGGCACAGTAATTCTCCTTTATCCGTGGGTATTACGCTACTGTAATACGTGGGTATTTGCCCGCAGCGCAAACGGAACTGCCCCCGTCAAGTACAAGTGACGCACGTTCCCGGTATTGAAAATGTCTGCATCACGAGGGTAGACTTCCAGCGCATCGCAGTCACCAAACCCGCAGTCACGCTTCACTTTCATCAATTCTTCCCAGGACAGCGGCGCGTCAGAATAGTCAGCCCTCGCAATGGACAGCCGCCAAACCTCGCCCTGCTTGAACAGGCTCGCCACGAACTCGGGGGAATGCCACGCAGCCACAGCGTCTTCCCCGAGCGGGCTTTGGTAGTTAGGGATGACTTGTTCCATGTTAGAACATTGCGGCAAGGCTTGTCCACACGCCAGGATTAATAGCCGTAGCCATCATCGCTGATCCCCCAAGACCCGCCAGTCCTCCAAGCATCGCATTATTCGACCCAACTTGTGCGTTGTAATTTGCCATATCTCCTTGATAGGAGTTGTAAACTGACTGTGCAATCGGACTTGCCCCAACCTGCGCACCGCTGTTAGTGTTACCGAATTGCGGAGTTTGAGCTTGTGCACCAGTTCGCAGAGCGTTGAGTTCATTCAAAATCTGGTTCCGCACAGCAATTGTGTCGTTGAACTGATCTCGATTGTTCATGTGTTCCATGTTGAACTGATTAGCTGCCGAATTGTCCTTCGCAGTTTCCTGCGCCGTTTCCGCCCCATACCAGTTTCGGCTCGAATTATCCAGATTGCCAGTGATGTTTGCCAGCGCAGCTGCTTCCTGAGTCGGCAGCATGCGTAGAGTGTTGGCTTCGTTAACACCTTGCTGACGAGCCTGGAGCCCCTGCGAAAACGCGGAATTAAGCTCATTTGCTTGTTGTTGCCGCGCTGTCATGTCCATACCGAACTGGCGTTGGAGTTCAGCACCGCCAGCCGCAATTGCATCATTCATCGCGGAAGAGTAAGCATCATTCTTCGCGTTGTTGAAGTTTTGCATCTCACGATTGTAGGCCTCGCTACCTTGCGTAATGCCCTGTGCCGCAAGGCTCGACGCTAACTGATCCCCACTTTGCTGGAAGCGTGGGTTAAGGCGAGCGGTTGACCGTGCGTAAAGTGCGTTTTCAACGCTGTTTCGCACAGCTTGGTTTGCCGATGGCATCGGACTGTTAATGCGCGCAACTCCCGGCATATTGGGAGCAGAATTGTAGTTGAAGTTCTGCCCGTACAGACGGCGGAGTCGAGCGAGCTGCGTGCCCATGTCCTGTCGGCCGGTTGTAGCAAGTTCCTTTGCGCTGGCAAGCGAAGGCTGGAGGTCGCTGTAACGTCCTTCGACACCTTGACGAGTTCCGTTAATACTAATAGGATTCGATGCTTGAAGTTGGCGGGCCAGCGTGCTTGTGGTGTTCCCCAGCGAACTGTTAATAGCCCCCTGCAGTCCTTGGCTTGTAGCGAGGCTCGCATCCAGCAAAGATTGAGTTCGAGGGTCGAGTGTAACGGTGGATGTCCAGGCATCCGGGTTGTAGCCGTAGCTGGACTGTTCCGGTTTTGGGCCAGTTCCTCCAGCATCCTGCCACGCTTTCAGCGCATTATCGTACCCGGTCTTGTCATAGCCGCTTCCGCCCTGCGCCCAGGTCATTGAGCCGTAAGGCGTAACCTGATTCGCGCGGTTGAGCACTGTCGTAGCACGCGCAGCGTCGATGTTCGCAGTACCCTGCGCGTTTGCTACTGCATACGGATCAGGTGGCGCCGGAGCGTCGTTACCGCCGAAGATTGCGTCTACAATGCCGCCCATTTACATTCCCCTTTACTCATTCCGAACATCAGCAAATCTCCGAAGTCGAAGTCTCGCAAACAACCCTCGAGGCGGAAGCCAGTTTTCTTTGCCAGCCGCAGGCATAGCACATTACTGACTTCAATCGAGGCCGTCAAACGCCGACAGCGGAGCGTGATAAAACCGTGAAAAAACATCCTGCGACAAAACTCTGGAGTGAACCAGTGCTTTGCTGCAGCCGCAATGTGCAAATTGCTGTTCCCTTTGCAGGGCGGGGTGAACACTGCCACCCCAGCAATCCGACCATCGTCAGTTAAACTCGTAATTCCGGTCGTACCACCGGGAAAGGACAATCCTAACACAGTTTCTGCGAACTTGAGAGCTTCAGGCGAGAGGTTCTCAACCACCCTCACAGCATACCTCCGCGCTGAATAACCAAGTCCGTCGCAATCCATGTCATGTTAATACCTTTAGTCGTCACGCGCAAGCGCACAGCGAGGGCATAGCCAGGCTTGTGGAAAACTGACCGCCACTTGGCTACGGTAGAGGCGCCAGATGACCAATGAGCTTCGTCCCACTTCGACTGATCCCAGCGGGCTTGAAATTGAACGTAGGTGATGGATGATCCAGTGATTGACTCGCTTTCGTAATAGTCAGTGTCAACCCCGACTTTGAGTTTCAGCGAAGCGTTTGTGGTGACGATCGGACGGACAAGCTTGACATGGTTCATTGACCCTTTAGTGGGGTAGACAAAAGCGGATTTGGCTGTGGCGTCAATCGGACGGCCTACGTCGTCAGTGCCAGTCCAAGCTTGATAAACTTTGTCGTGGAGGGCGAAGTAGAGCTTGCCATCGTGAACTGCCCAGACTTCCGCCGGCATACCGACGAAACGGGTCCAGGCACCAGTTTGCGTGTTCATAACGAACTGGTAACTGTATACAGAGTTAAGGTCATGCCGACTCAGCACTGGCACATTGACCAGAAGCATCGTGGCTTCGGGAAACATGACAGGCTGCCAGCCGTATAAGCCTGCAAAGTTCTGCGTGTAGTCTACCCAGGCGCGGGAAATTTTATCGCTGATCGCGCTGCGACGGTCGACAGTGGCGGACTGCAGGGCCTTTGACAGCGGGTAAAGACCTTGGACTGTGAGTAGGCACAAATCCCCACCAACCTTCACAAGACACCGCTTCGACATAGGCTTGCCGATGTAGTAGACACCCTTCAGCGACCATGCAGAAGCGCTGGAAGGGTCAGTGCCTGTGTAAACTGCGACTTCACCTTCGGAGGTTACTGCAGCAAAATAGTCTTCCGGCCCGTTACCGCCATCGAGTGTCCAAGCGTCTGTCGCCACCAAATACCCGCCACGGCGGAATAAGGCTCCAAGGGGGAACTCAAGCGCCGCACCTGCGACACTGTTTACCGGCAGATACCAGAACGACAGCGAGTCCTTGACGGCGAAGAACAGGCGGGATTTGAACAAACTGACGTTTGTGATGCTTGCGGAGGTTACGCCAGTCAGCGCCGGTGTGGAAGCACCATCGAGGACAGTCCAGGCTGTTCCGTCGTAATAGCGAGACTTGTCCACACCGTTACAGCACCAGAGGAAACTCCCGCCAGCGGAGGAGATGTTGACTGACTGCCATTCAGCATTCGTGGCTGCACTGGAAACGGCTGCGATTGTACCACCTGGCGTTACGTCATAAATTCCGTCATTCGCACCTGCAAAAAGCTTGGCCGCTCCGTTGGCGGCCTTGTAAGACAATAGTGAGCGAATGTTATGAGGGCTACCCGGTTCAACGTCAGCTGGAATTGTCGCTGCAAGTGCGCTGCCCGGCCGCAGCATTACGTCACTGGCCCGGGGGAAGAAGTTGTTAAGAAATACCGCGTCCTTCACAGGCATATCTGCGATAGGGTCGCGAGCGTTCCATCCGCCGACTGGTGCTGGAAGGTTCTTGGCTGCCGAGGTCGGCATTGCCGCAGATTTCATGACTTGGCGCATTAGGAGATACTCCAATTACCAGCCGGGACAAACACACCGGGCTGGATCATGCCGGAACCTTCATTCATCGAAACCGGTTGCTTAGTGCCATCGGCGCCAGCGGCTTCGGCCACTGCAGCTTCATACAATCGGAACGACTCCGCATAGGGCAAACCCTTCTCCTCTTTCCACCGCCACCGCAGGCCAAGAAGCAGCAACGATTTGGCGAGCAGAAAAGTGTCGTCGTCGCGGGTGAAAAAAGCCTTGACCGTTGGTAATGCGGTAGAGTTGTCCTGCACAATACCTTCCGAAGCATACTCAAAAGCCATTGTGTGGCCTGCAGGCATGTCAGGAATGATCTTGAGCCGCCCCTGCTGGATGCGATACTGGTAGAAAGGTCCTGACATAGGCAGGGCTTTAAGCACTTGCCATTGTTGCGGGGAGCGTGGGCCGAAGACTGGCAGGCGACGCGTCCGGTCAAAGATCGTTTCGTTGAGGATCTTGAGGTAAGCGTTAGGTGCAAGGTCGGTAATAGCTCCCTGATCCGCACCAGCCACGCTCGTGAAAACAGTCTCATACTGCAAACTCGTCCAGGAATGCCGACGGACAAGGTCCTCACAGATTTCATTCGCCAGCCCGACAATCTGCGTGAGCTGGTCATCCTGCGATGACATGATGATTAGAGGAACTGACAGACCTTGACGCTGGCAGAATTCCTGGACGATTTGCAATAGGGTCATGATGACTCCTTACAGTTTCTTGGCAGCAGGCTTCTCAGTACCAGTCAGGGCATCAACTTTCGCGGCCAATTCCTTGAGTTGAGTTTCGAGCTGCTCGTTGCGGGCTTGGAGGTTCTCGTTCGCCGCTTTCAATGCGGACAGCTCTCCACTCGCTTTTCCAGCGGATTCGGAGCTGGTAAGCCAGTCGATGGCGCGCTGCTTGAGCGCGCGTCCGCCCATGCCGATGCGACCCAGGACTTCTTCGTTCGCAGCGGCAAGGTCTTCGACAGTGCGAACCTGCAGGGACAGGAGGGTCTTGACCTGGGAAGGGGAAACCGGTGGCCAGTCAGTGATCGGAGTGCCATTAACGGGGGCCTCCCGACCTTCGCACCATTCCTTGTAGACTTCCTTGAATGCGGCAAGCCATTCACGCGGGCAGCGACCTTCGCTCACATCCTGCTTGAGCTTGTCGAACCATTCATCGGCTTTGCGTTCGATGCAGTCCTTCGACCCCATCGGAGTGATCAGGGCGTAGTGGACATCTTTACCAACATAGTGTCCGGCATCGAGTGAGGCTTGGCGATCCTCTTCGGCCCGGACTTCAAACCGGACATACGGAGGGCGTTCTTCGAGTTTTTGTACCATTTCTAACTCCCACAGTTAGGTAGAGGGTGAACCCTCCCACCAAAAAACCCCAGGGCCGAAGCCCTGAGGAACACCGTGGGAGGTGAATTGGTGTTTAGCCGTTGGCGTTGGCAGACGGGTAGGCGAGCTGACAAACAGCATAGCCAGCAGTCGGTGTGTCAATCGCGGTCTTGCTGCGAATGCCGTCGATCTTGTCACCAGCCACAACCGCGTCATCCGGGGTGCCTGCGGTGGCGGTCCAGTAGACGTTGGCGTTAGCGGCAAAGGCTGCGGCAACTTTCACTACAGCAGCACCGGCGATCTGGTACCAGCCGTACTGGTTCGCCACGTTTGCCGACATAGCGACAGCAGCCATACCACGGTCACCGGCTACGCCACGCTTGGTGGTGTTCGCGTAGGTGTCGTAGATGACTACTTCGCCGACGGCGGTGGAAGCCAGGCCCTTGAGGTAGATGAATTCACCTTCACCGAACGTCGGGTCGAAAGCCTTGACACGCATACCGATCTGGTGTTGCTGGGTGGTTGAAGTAGCCGCAATCGGCTGCATACCGACTTTGGGGTCTGTAAAAGCGTAAGCCATGATAAACTCCTTGAAATTGACTTGAGGTTTCTCCCCCGGATTACTTTTCCGTAACGCCGGGGGAATTCACATGCCCAGGCTTACGCCTTCTGCACGCCCTGCAAGCTGCGGTTAGAACACACGAGGTTGCCCATCCACAGGACCGGCACAACGGCTGCGTCCTGGTTGTAAGGCTTCATCTCGTCCATGACGGTCATGTCTGCGTCCTTGTGCACGACCAGTTCGAGGTAGTCGGTGTTCAGGAAGTAGGCGTGGTTGGTCGGAATGCCAGAGCCGCCATCGAAGATCACATCAGCACCCTTGTACTTCAGAGCCACGAAACCGGCATCGGCCTTGGTCGAGTCCGTGTAACGCTTGATGGAGGTCTGGGATTGCTCGAAGAACGTGAAGTAGTTGTTGTCCATCACGATCAGGTCAGGCTGGTCATCGCCGCGAACGAGGCTGAGCCACAGGGGCAGCATCAATGACTCCATCGTGGCCGAGCCGGGGGTGATCGCGCCACCGCCTTGGATCGGAGCAGCGGCCGACTGCACCTTGTTCTTCCAGAACGTCCAGGTCGAGGAGTCGATCCCGCCGACGGTTCCGGTTCCGGCGTCAGCCACCAGAGCCTGCAGACCGTTGATCTGGTTTGCCAGCGTGCCATCAGAGTAAATGTCGGCGGAGAAGTTGTTCTTGAACGTGCGAATGGCGTTCTTCAAACGGGCCTTGACCAGGTTGATGATGCGGGTATCGCCGCTGTTGGTGCGCAGCTCCAGGCCGGAGGCCACGACGTTGATAGCGATTTGACGCCACTGATATTCCGCCGCACTGATCACATCGGAAGCTCCGACGTTCAGCACATCGTAACCAGAATAGCGCTGGTAGGTGTTGTTTTCAGCGTAGTCCAGCGGTGCGACGATGGTCAGACCACCATCCTCACGACGAACATTGCCTTTGTCGTAGATACGACGGAGCAGGGCGTTGTTCTTGGACACGTTGTCCTTGATTTCCTTGGCGTGCTTGCGGAAGGTCGTGGAGACCAGTTCCGTGAACACGGTATTGGGACTTGCCATGATGAAAACTCCTTATGAAAGATTCGATTATGCCCTGGACTTGATGTTTGCCAGAGCCGCACTAAGCGTGTCATCTATACTTCCAAGGGGAGCCGTTCCGCTCGCCGCTTTCGCACTCGACTTCACATTCGCACCAGTTGCCTTGCGGGCCTGTTTCGCGCGTTCCGCAGCTTCCGCTTTAGCCTTGGTTTCAGCATCCGCTGTCAAGCGGGCTTGTTCCTTAGCGCGGGTGATCGGGTTAGCCCAGATCGCTTTGTCATACGCGTCTTTCAGGTCCTTCGCAGCGCCACTTCGCAAAAGCCCGGCAATGTCATTTGCCACTTCATCGAAGTACTGGTGAGCCGGATCGGAAGCAAAAGTGTCAATTTCGGCTTGCAATTTGCTGCGAGCGTCGTTTGCCTCTTGTTGCTCTCGTCCATTCAAACGGGATTGTAGGTCAGCCAGCTGTTTTTGCAAGCCTGCAACTTGTGGGTCAACGTAGGGGGCCTCGACGTCAAGGTCAACGCCATATTCCTTGGCAAGATGCTGGAAAAATTGCTGCTTTTGCTCGGGTGTGCCAGTTGCCAAGGCGACATGCGCACGCATCAGGCCAGAGACTTGCTGCATCGGATCAACGCCTTGGGCCTGGAACACCTGCATGTAAGGCTGCATGATGCCCTTGAGGGTCTTGCCGATTGAGGCGTCAGCTTTGTAGGACTCAAGGCCCTTGAAAATGTCCTCTTCGCGCTTCAGAACTTCCTGCTGGACTTCCGGCGGGAGCGTCGCGAACTTCGCGGCCGCTTCGGGACGCCAGGTTTTCGGCGGCTGAAGTGCGTTTGCGGCGGGCGCGGGAGCAGCTTCCGTCGGCGACGGAGCACCCGTAGCAGGAGGAGTAGCTGCAGCAGCACCAGCATCAGTACCGCCATTGTCATCCAGGTTAACGTCGTCAGCGTTACCTCCATT
>ERZ724505.425-NODE-425-length-27229-cov-6.306433_pt1 | contig 27229 bp, 46 predicted proteins | sample MGYA00376038_ERZ724505 | MGnify/ENA primary metagenome ERZ724505 (study PRJEB28724, sample SAMN07190884) | wastewater metagenome | isolation source: effluent of sewage treatment plant in Hong Hong | place: Hong Kong | collected 2016-03-17 ...
GCAAAATACTGCATGGCCTGCAGGATCATCTTGCGCGCCTCGGCACGCGTCATGTATTTCTCTTTCGGGTCGCCTGCTTCGTCGCCGTCATACACCAGTAGCTGCGTGTTCGCGCTCGATTGTGCAGCAGTCAGTTCGACCAGATCGACCCAGCCTGATGTTTCCGACATATCCAGAACCCCTTAGAGAACGAAATAAGAGCCGTCGCTCAGTTGAAACAATGAACCATCAGAGAATGCGAACACGCCATCCGGGATCTCGGGCACGACCTCGCCGCCCAGGCCCATGCGACCCAGCAGATAGCCGGATCGTTTTGTTTCATCGATCACGGCCGACCAGGTAACGCCGAACACGCGGTCGGACAGGATCTGACCGAATTCGATTTCCTGCACGTTGCTGGGAACCATCATCCAAAATTTCACATCCTTCGATGTGTCGGCGCCCATTTCCAGCGGGTGGATGATCAGTTCGTCCGCGATGTCGTCGCTGATCAGGCCGGGTGATCGACCCCAGCCCCAGAGCATGGCATCGATTTCATAGCCCCAGCCGAACACGATGGCGATCACATCCAGCGTTTTCTCGGCTAGGGTCGTCGACACTTCGATATTGTCGCCCTGGAATACAGCCTGGGCGAAGTTGGTGCCGAATTCGTCCGTCATGCGCTTGCGCACATCGGGCGGCATGTTCAGTCGCACGCCTTCCATGGTGTGCCCCAGCAGATCCCCGCCGAACCGCAGGGAACATGGCCCGGACTCGATCAGCGATAGGTCGCCGCTGACTTGCGATGCCATAGATCAGATCCGATCATCTTAAAAGGCCTGCCTGGGCCGCTGCTCGAAGGGCGTGCGCCATGTTGGCCTGCTGCGCTCCGAAACGCGTGCTTATGCCCCCGACGACTTTCGGGGTTCGACATAAGACGTGCGGCACCCTAACGAATTTCTGTCCCTGTGTCAGCAGTTCCAGGCGCAGAAAAAGTCCATAATCGCCGGCGGGAAACTCGTTTCCATTCGGGGCAAATTCCCCATAAAAGCGATAGCCGCCCGACAATGCGTAAAGAAATTGCGGGAAGGCCCGGACGCCTTCGCAGGGGCAGTGCGAATTGCGCAGCAGCCAGGGCGTGTAATCCTGTTTCGGGTATGGCGCGATCCGGCCCAGGTCGTCGCATTGCAGCGTGTCGCCATAGACGAACATCGCACCATCGGCGATCGCCTGACGCACGCGATCGATGGCGCCGGCCTCGAGGAAATCGTGATCGTCCAGTTCCACGATCCAGCATCCAGGCCGGGCCAGTGAGCATGCGACATGCCTGGCCCTGTTCACGGTCCCGATCGCATCGTTCCGCTGGTAGCTCAGGCCGACGAAGAAGATCCGATCATAGCCCACGATCGCCCCCAGCATCGCGCCGATCTGCGCATCCATGCTGCCAGCGTCGTTCACCACGATCCACCGATCGTTCGGTCCCATCTGGGCAGCCAGCAGATCGGCCTGCTTCAGCAGATCGGCCTGGCGGTTGTGCGTGGGCGTGACGAAATCCAGGCGAACCTGGGCGACGATCGGCGGAACGTAACCGACTTCGGTGGCGATGGCGGGCAGCATTTCAATTCCCCTCGACGGATGTGTGAATGACTTTGTCGCGCTCTTCGAATATGCGATTCGAAAACATTTCGACCAGCACGGCGCGCAGATCCGGGCTGTCGACCATGATCTGGTTCAGGTTGGCGATCACATTCAGCTTGCGATGGCCTGCAGGCCCCAGTTCCGGGTGAACCAGCAGCGGGCCCGCGGCGATGGCGGCATCTGTTTCCCGCTCGATCGCCGCCTGCAGTTCAGCTGCATCGCCCATAACTACTTCACGCGTCAGGGCGATGTGGTAATAGACATGGGCGGGCTGAATTCGATTCACCGACATGGCGAGCTCTCCCGGTTGGATCTGAACCGGGGGCAAGTCTACTGCTTCGGCACGCTGTTGCGAAGCGCGCGGCCGCCGTACATACCGGCCCGGATTCCCGGCACCGATTGCATGTTCTGTTCGATCGCCAGGCTGTGGCCCTCTTCGACCGCCTTGCCTGATTCGATCAGCAGGGTCGCCTGGCGGTCCGGTACGGTCCTGGTCGACCCCACGATGAACCCGTCGTCGTTGGCCAGCATTCGGATGGTTTTCATCTGCATCACTCCCGAGATTAAAGAAAAAGGCCCCGCCAGATTTTACACCTGGCGGGGCCCGCGAAGAACCTATCCCAGCCGTCAGGCTGGTTCAGGGTTAGTTGATGCCGCCGCCCAGGTTCTGGGCCGGGATCGTCTTGCAGATCGCCATCGGCACGTTCGGCAAGTTCACGACCGGTAGACCGTCCCACCGTTCGAAGAACTTGATCCACAACTGGTGGGCGCTGAATGCGCCACCGGTTGCGTCGCCGGCTTCGGTCGACCGTTCCACGCCCAGCGTTTCGCGATCGAATACCAGGTAGTATTGCAGATCGCCGAAGAACATCGTCGAACCGTTCCAGAACGTTTCGACGGTGATCGGGTGGCCGAACAGCGTCAGGCGGAACCCTTGGGTCGGGTCCATGTGCACGATCGGGCGACCTTCGTCGTCCTTCACGGTCATGACCCGGCGCTTCATGGCTTGGCTGAACGACCAGCGCATTCCGGGCGACGAGAAATAACGCTCATCGACCGATTCGTGCATGGCCACCAGGAAATCGAAATCGACTTCCGTGGGCGCCGTCACTTCGATCAGGCCGGTCGCGCTGGCAAGGCCCAGGGGCTGGCCGGTGCCGGTTCCCTTGACCACGACGCGATCACGCTCTTCGACGACCTTGCGGCGGAACAGGTCCGTCACATAGTCGACCGAATTCGGGTTCGAATCGTTGACCAGTTCGCGCGACTGCTTGGTGATCACGTTCATGCGATTCACAGCCCAAGTCTTGCGACTCAGAACGGGCTGATTCTCGGTCATGGCCGTGTTTTCCGAACCCCACGTCACAGCGACGTCGGTCAGCAGGTTCGGGATCTCGCCCGACGTAGTGCCGACCGGGATGCGGCGGCAATACTGGTACAGGCCGCCGATCTTGGCAGCGTCGGTGATGATCTCCGGGATGAAGCCCGGGGGCACGATGTAACCGCCTGCAGGGTCGCTGCCGACGCTCATGGCGCGCTTCACGATTTCGTGCTTGATCTCACGACCAAACAGCACGAACCGGAACCACTGATCCATGCACTCGCGCACCGGATTGGCGAACACGCGGCCGCCGTTGCCGAGGACGCGATGCTGAAGATCGAGGCGCCCGCCAGTATCCGTTTCCGGAATGGCCAGGTGCTGGCGGTCGATCTTCGAATCCATGCCATATTCGCGCATCTTCGCCATCATGATCGCCTCGACCTCTTGGCCGAATTGCGGATTGTTCATGGCGATGCCGGCCGCGCGTCCGATGGTCGCAGGGTCGGTCCATTCCAGCGGCACAGGGGCAGGCGCATTGCGGCCCCCAGCCTGCACGATCGGCTTCGGCGCAGTGGCCGTGCTGAACGTGTCTTCGATCGGTGCAGCCGGGGCACCAGGCGCCGGCCAAATGGTCTTGCTCATATAGGTCTAAAAACCTCGCTTAATTGGTTGCTAAAGCGGACACGCCCTTCGCTCGCGCCTCGCGGCGTGCAGCCATGGCCAGTGCCCGTGACGTTGCGTCCAGCGTGCTAGTGACGCTGGTTTGCAGCTTGCGAACGAACTCATCGTCCAGAACTGGTTCGGTTCCCACAGCCGGTGCCTGGGCGCTCACCTGTGCGACATTGCTGCCGCCAGGGCTGACCCCTCGATCCGTGTCCGTGTTCTCGCCCAGCAGATCCGTGAATTCCCGCGCAACTGTTTCCATGCTGTCGGCACATGCTCGCAACTGGGCGCAGCTTTCGCCCACGGTCGTCGCGATGGTCGACATGCGTTGTTTCGTGGCTTGGCTGAACTTCGCGCCCACGCGTTCCTGCAGGGCGATCAGCCGATCGTTCTGTTCGACCAGGCGTTCCAGCAACGCTTCCTGGCCGGTGGGCGTCGGCAGATCGCGCCGGCCCCACAGGTTGTGATCAGTCAGCCGTCCGATGCCTGGCGGCTGGAAGGCGGTTTCCTGGCCTGTCTCGATCGACCGGAAGATCGGCAGCATTTCCGTCTGCCCGTTGATGTTCCGGGATTCGGCGCGATCGAACAGGAAATGCTGGCCGGCATGGCAGTGGGTGATGATCCCCCGCAGCGCCAGATCGTAGCATTCGCCCGGCGTGTGCGGCCGCGCTTCCGGGCATTCGATGCCCAGTTCTTTGTAGTGTTCCGCCAGGTGATCGTAGGCTTCGCCCAGCGCTTCGCGCGTCATGTCGTGCGTGTCGCCGATCAGTTCCCGCATGGATGCCATCAGACCGGTGACCGACAGCGCACCATCAGCCGATCGGTGATGCACGAAGAACCGGACCACCTGGCCACGGATCTCGATGCTGGCGGCGGCCATCAGCGGCAGGGCTGCCGGATTCGCGCCGCGGCATTCGATTTCGGTCGACCAGATCCCGCGCCAGTCCGGGCCGACAGCCGTGGGGACCACGACCAGCGTGGGGCGCAGCGCCGTTAGGGCTGACCGCATTTCCGGCGATAGCGTGGTTCCCTGCAGCAACGTATCGAGCTCTCCGGACAGATCCCGGACAGCCGGCGCAGCGGCACATGCCTGGCAGGGCTGATCGCTGATCTGGCGGATCAGTTCGCCATGACCGCAGCGGCACTGTTCAGCGACATGCCCGCAGCTACCGATCACGCAGCCGTGGCCCTCGGCGACCAGTTGGCGTTCGGCCGGGTTGGCAGCCAGGCGGCGGCCGGTCGGGTCGATCGCCTCGATGGATCGGGCAGCATGTCCGCCACAGCCGCAGGTAGCAGGTGCAGCAGCAGCGGCCACAGGGGCACGAACTACCGGCGCAGGTGCAGGGACCACCGGCGCAGCGGGGGCTGCAGCTTGGGGCGCAGGTGCGACCGGCGCCACAGTGATCGGCGCGATCGGGGTGCCAGGTGCGCTAATGGCCGCCGCGGCGAAGCGGTTGGCCGTGAACCCGTCCGGGCTGGCAGCGCCGCCGCCCGCCACAGACGCAGCGCCGCCAGTGGCCCCCGGGATTGGAGCGGGCGAGCCGCCCAATTCAAACTGGGCGCCGGCCAGATGGCCCAGGCCCAGAGGATCTGATTCGTCGACCGAACGCAGCGCCATGGATTCGGGGGTTTCCAGAGGTTCGACCGGGCCGGCGTAGTGCGTCGGGTGAACCTTGGCCGGCGCGGCGGCTGGTGCAGCCCCTGCGACGGTCGTGATCGTTTGCGTGCCGCTGTTCGGGACTTCGACATCCAGCACCCGGCAAAGCAGGGTTTCCGGGTCGCCGCCCGTCGCCACGCAGTCGCAGATCGCTTCGAACGTGTCATTGACCAGGCGCGATTCGAAATGGAATTCGCCGGCATCGATGTCGCGGGCCAGGCAGGACGGATTCGCAGGCACGCCGACCGCCGACAGTTCGACCAGTTCCCATTCCAGGAACCGCATGACCTCGCGATCGTCCCGCATTTCCATCGCGTAGCTGACCGGCAGGAACCCGATCGAGAACCCGCGCAGCTTCTTCGCGGCATACTTGCGGCCGAATTCGGCACCCGGATCTTCGTCGTCGAAGTCGACGTCCGCTTCGATCACGGCCGGGCTGATGCGCAGGGCGGCGACTTGGCCGATCGGCAGCATGCCGACGCGTTCATCGTGGCCATGTGCCCACAGCAGCACCGGGTTCTTCGTGAAGTTTTCCGACCGGCAGCCGGCAGGTTCCACGATCGTGCCGTATCGGTCCACCTCGTTCGTGTTGATCACGGCGGTCAGCGATGTGCCGCCCGTCTTCGACGCCTCACGCGTCACAGTCGTGTCGCGGGCGCTGGTTTCGATCTGGGGCGCGAAGTAGCGCATGCCCAGCTTGCGAAGTTCCTGGGGGACCGCCACGCGGCCTGCAAAGTTGCTGGCGGCGGACGCTTCACGATACAGGGCGATCAGACGTTCACGGAATTTCATGGCGTTGGGCTCTCCTATTGGCGGCGAATCCTGCAAATAGGATTCAAGCCGTCAATAGGTTCGCCCGCCAATTTATTGCGCTTCGTCAGGGACCAGATCATCCTCGGTCGACGGCAGCGCCGCGGCCGTGCAGCGGCAGTTCGCGATGTTCCAGATCGATGCCTTCGGATCGCCCGGATATTCCAATTCCTCGCCGCCCACGCTGAAATTCTGATCCTCGCGCACGATCTGGCCATCAGCCAGGAAATGTTCCTGGCGAACCCGATCATCCAGGGTGGCGATCCATTCCTTCGTCGACACGCCCAGAGTTTTTCGCATGATCGAGGCGCCGCCGTTGTAAGCGCCGTTCGATTCGGTCCGGGCGATGGTTTCGCTGGATGCGAACCGGCCCCCGTCGCGCTTCTTCCGGCCTTCGGTTTCGCCCTTGAAAACCGTGCGCACCGCTTCGGCCAGCTTCTCGAGGGTCGGGCCTTCTTCGGTATCGTCCATCACTTCAGCCAGGGCATCGCTTAGCTGGCTCTGCGTGGTGGCGTTGACGCTGTCGCGCCAGTAGTCGCGGCCCTTGGCCTGCATCCAGGCAGATGCCTCGGGGCTGTTCTGGTCGAACTTGCCAGGCAGATCCAGTTGCTGCTGCTGCATGTCGGCGCCCGCCTTCATGGCCGATTCATACAGCGGTTTCATCTTGGCGGCGATCGCATCAGCCGCGCGCAGCCAGTCGTCCAGGTCGTCGATCTTCTTGCGCTCGAGGGCGCGAGCCATGACGAACCGGGTTTCGCAGTTGCCCCCGCAGCAGCGCAGGTCGACCAGCGTTTCCCCCAGCTTGAACGGCTTGTCCTCGAATACCCGGATCAGGCGCTTCGATCCGTCCGGGTACAGTCGCGCGCCGTTCTCGTCCAGGACCATGCGGCGCATGCCCTTGTTCACGGTCACAGGTTCGTTCGTGTCGGGCAGGTTCGGGAATACCTTGGGCAGATTGGCGATGATCCGATCCATCTGCTGGGCGAAGAACTTGCGCAGGATCTTGTAACCACGCTTCGTGAGCTCTTCCAGATCCCGATCGACGCGTTCGGTCACGGCACGAACCTGCAGCGCGCGGATCTGTTTGCGTTCGAAGTTGTAGCGCTGGTCCGTCGTGTGCTTCGACCATTTGCTGGTGTCCGTGTCGTTCACGCCTGGGAATGCAGGGTGGCAGCTTCCCATGCCGCGGGCCTGATCGGTCGAATCGTCCGGGGCCTGGCCTGCAGGCGGCTGCTGACCGTTGGCCGGCGCACCGCCAGGCTGATTCTGATTCTGGCCCTGACCAGGTCCGCCGAACCCGCCACCACCGAAACCACCACCGCCCGCTGCGGTCGGTCCCAGGATGCCTGCTTCCAGGCGGCGATCGATGGCTGCGCTGAACTCCGCTTCGGTCCAGTCCTTCAGACCATACTGCAGCATCAGTTCCCAGATGCCCTTCGGATATTTGCCCCATTCTTCCGGGTCAAGGTTCTGCAGCGATCGCGCATCGTTCGGCGTTCCCCACTGGTTCGTGACCATGCCGTTCGCGCGTTCCAGTTCGAACGTGCGGTCGACGGGCATGGGATTGTCGAACTGGCAATATCGGCCGGAACCTGGCGGGAACAGTTCAGGATCGCGATTCAGGCGGGCCTGCAGCATGGCCAGCCGCGGCACCATCACCACGCCTGCGAAGATTTGCATCTGCGCATCGCTGTTCGATCGGTTCGCATCCTCGACGATGCCGGCCAGGATCGGCGGGATCTTATAACCGGACAGGATGCGATCGCGTGTCAGCTTTGAGCTCTCGAGGTATTCCATTTCTGCAGGCGGGCGCCGCAGGTAGTTCACCTCTGTGGATTTTTCCAGCAGCAGCGGCAGGCCTTTGTTCTTCGTGCCGCCATAGCGATCGTGGATCATTTCCCGGAATCGTTCGAACCCATGATCGTCGAACGAATCCGCGGTGGTGAAAATGATGTCGTTAAGCACCTGCGTTTCGAACGACTGCGCCTGGCTGGCCACGATGTTGTCGTCCGCATAGACGTCGGCCATGGTCGACGCAAGCTGGCCCAGGCCCCAGAACCGGTTTTCCGGGTTCGAATACTTCAGCGGGATGATGTCTTCGGCCGGGATGAATGCACGCTGCCCTGCCGGCCCTTCGTACAGGTAGCCGACCAGGGGGCGTTTGGGCAGATGCACCGGCGTGATCCACTGCGGCGGCAGCGGCCATAGTTCTGCGATGCCGGCGCGATCGCGCACCTTTAAGATCGGCGCATTGCCGCACAGTTCCAGATAGATCCAGATCATCGACCACATATCGATGTCCGTATCCCAGGGGTTCGGATGCTTGAACAGATAGACCAGTTCATCGTCCATCGAGACGATTTCTTCCGGCTTCTCTGGGTTCTGATACTGGCGCAGGGGCGTGCCGATGCCGCCATCCCGGATCGCATTCACGCAGACATTGATCCAGTGCTTAACATACTGCTGGATCTGCTCGGGCGGCGTCAGTCCGCCCTGCGTGCGGCTGGTATCGTTGAAATAGGGCTGGTCGAAAATCTGCTTGACCAGCGCTTCCAGTTCGCCGTCTTTTTTGCCCTTGGCCGCCTTGTAGCCGGTGTAATCCCGAACTGCCAGGCTGGTCCCCGCCGCTTCGCGTGCCGCATTAAAGGCGGCAGGCGTGGCCATGTGATTCGTGCGCATGAATTGCTCCGATTGTTCGGTGCCAGTGTCCGAACAATCGGGCATTCGTCAACGGGTCTAGCCCTGCTGCAGGATCACCTGGGCATTGCGCTGAACCTTCTGGTAACGCTCTTGGATGCGTTCGGCCAGTTTGCGTAATTCATCGGGCGACAGCGGGCATTCCGTAATGGTCCCGCCGACCTTGCTGCCGCTGGGCTGGTCGAACCGGACTTCCACAGGAACGAATCCTGGGCAGGGCGATACCCGATCGATCAGTTCGCCCAGGATCTTCACATCTTCCATCATGAACAGGCGGCCCTGGCGGTGCCAAACGTGAACCAGCAGATCCTCGGCCAGGACCGTGACCAGCAGATAACGCAGGCTGCCTTTCGGATCGCGGTGGTGGGGCAGCTTCGATTCGGGATCGGGCTTGCGCAGGAACGTATCCGCCTGCCACTTGCCGCCGACCTCGATGCCGTCGACCGGGACCATGCGGCTGGCCCACAGATCCTGCTCGATCGCGGCGATCATGGCATCGGCCTGGCGCAGGCTTTCCAGAACGATTTCATCGTGCCCGCGCATGGCCAGCGCAGCCTGGCGATCGAACACGACACGCAGGCGCAGCCAGCCTGGTTCCAGGGTCGCTTCCAGCCAGGAAACATCGACCATCTGAATCGGTGCCGGCATGGGCTGCTGCACCTGGGCGGCCAGGGCCTGAATGCCGACCGCGGCGATCGGGGCGGCGTGGGCTGCGTGCTGCAGGAACTGGCGGCGCGGCATGGTCGACATGATCGATCCCCTGGGGTTGGAAGTTTCCGGGGTTCTAATCAGACCGGCCTGGCCTGTCAATCTATCGGCGACGGCGCCTGCGGTTCTGTTCGGCAGCCAGTTCGGTCATCATCGTGCCTGGCGATCGATACCTGGGGCCGCCGCTGCCCTGTGGCGGTGGCGGCCTGTAATCGAGGGCGGCAGCTTCGATGGGCGTGTTCAGCGGGGCCTCGATCCAGCGGCCGGCCTGAATCCAGAACCCGATGAACGCACCGATCAGGATGGCAGCATCAGATGGGGCAATGTTCATCACCAGCCGCCTGTCAGCCTGGGGCCTGCGTTCAGGTTCACGCCCGCCTCGCGCTTGCGGGCCAGCATGATCTGTTCGGCGATCTCCCGCGCGATCTCGACATTCCCATCCCGGACCACGCCCGCAATGAAAAACGATTCGATGATCGACAAAATGACCGGGATGAACGACCAGCACATCAGCGCATAGATCACGCCCAGCGTGGTTCTGCCCAGGTAGAAGTGATGGGCACCGACTCCGCCCAGGAACACGCATAGAACAGTGGCCACGGCCGGGCTCTTGCTCTGCTGGTCGAACTCGTTCATGAACTGGGTGCGCTCGGTTCCCAGTCGCAGGCTTTGCGCGAATCGTAGCGGATCGGACATGGCTGCTGGCTCCCTAGTAAAGCGGTTTCTGTACCTTCGGCGGGTCGAACTTGGGCCTGGTCAGGATGATCGGTTCGATCGTTACTTCGGCATAGCAGGTCGGCGGCGCTAAATTGCCTGGTGCGTCGATGTATTTCACGCCGACGATTTTGAATTCATTATCGTCGCCCGTCCCCAGTTCGATCGTGCTGCCGATCTGGGGCGGCATCGCCATCTGCCGCTGGGCGAATGGCGATTCAGGGTTCTGATCCGTGATCAGGATGAATTCGATGATCACTGGCAGGCCATCGCTTTGTCGGGCCACATCGATGGCGTGCTGATTTCGATCGCGGCGAACTCTGCTTCCAGCACCACCAGCGCATCATGGATGAACGCAGCACCGGCAGCGACGACGTGTTCCCGCAGCATTGCCTGCAGATTGCTCCGGATAGGTTCGGCCATCTGGCCGTTCACGTAGATAGAACCTTCCAGATGCGGCGCAAAGTTGATGCTGAAATTGTTGACATGACCTGGATCGACAGGACCGTTCAGCGCCTCGCGCCGTTCGCAGTATTCCTGGATCTGTTCCTTCAGTTGCCGGGCGTGTTTGATCTTCGTTTCAGCCGCTTCGAATTCGATCATGTTCATGGCGAGCTCTCCGAGTAGATTGGCGGGACTGCTTTTAATCTATACGGAAATGCCGGGCGGCGGCAACTAGCTGGCAGCGTCGAAATCCGCCACGGCTCGATCGACGATCGCATCCAGCCTGGCCATTTCCTTGGCCTCTGCGGCACGATTCCTGGCCCACAGTTTGCGCGGCAGGTTCCACCGGTGCCGATCGTAGTCGCTGGCGTATTTGTCGTTCGGCAGCTTCCCAAGCGGTTGGATCACGACCCTGACCACGCTGCAGACTGCCAGCAGCCCCACGCCTGCGCTGGCGAATTTGTCGATCGACTGTGGCATCATCCTGGCCACGAATGCCGCCGGCATGGCAGCCCAGGACATCGGGACCACGCGGCGATTCGATGCCGCCTGGTGGATCACTTCGGCGATCTTCGACAGTTTCAGTTCGACCGCTGCGACCTGTTCCAGCGGCGGGATCTTCCGGCCGGTGCGTTCGGCGAACCTGAAACCGACGATGTCGCACAGATGGCTGCAGACGGCGCATTCATAGAAATGCCGATCGTGCCCAGTCTCACGCAGCCAGGCGATCACCGGATCGCGCATCGTTCGTTCATTGGCCATCGATTACCACGCCTTGCCGCGTGCACTCAGGTCGATCGACAACTGCCTGCCGAATTCCAGTTCGAACGCCACCGCGGCGCTGGGTTTGAACGTGCTACCGCCCATGATCCTGTTCACCAGCCTGGTCGCTTCCCAGCAGAACTGGGCGGCCAGCTTGTCACAGATTTCATCGTCCAGGCCCATCGGCCAGGTCGATCGCAGATCCTCATCGCAGACATACGCATAGGACATCGACCCATAGGGCGAATTGCACCTGGTCAGCGTGTAGTTCTGGAAATCGAGCGGGGCACGCTGGCTGGGATGCGGCTGGCCTGGCAGATCGACGGTGCGATAGGGCATGGCGAAGTTTACCGGCCAGTCGTGCATGTCGTGGAACTCGCCATGATGCTCGCCGCCCAGGAACTGGATCACGCCGCCGGCCCTGTACGCGTTCCAGGTGATGATCCCGCGTTCGGTGGCCTGCTGTTCATGGCGGCCGCGTTCTTCCTTCCAGGCGTTCCAGTTTGCTTTGCTCATAGCGCACCGCACAGCAGGGCCTTGTATTCGATCAGATCGTCCATCGTCAGTTGCCTGCCCAGGCGCAGGGCCATCAGCGATTCACGATGGCGGAAGTCGACGCAGTCCTTCGCCAGTTCGATCGCCTCGGCTGGTTCTTCGCACAGCACATGGCCGAAGATCCAGTCGCGATCGAGGGCGTGCCGCCAGCAGCCCTTCCACAGATCATGGATGCCCAGAATGCGGCCGATCTGGTGGCCGCGGTATAGACCTGGTGCGATGGTGATCCGGTTCACAGGCTGGTTCCCCGCAGTTTCAGCCGTTCCTTGTGCTGGGCTATCAGGCAGGCCCGACAGTTCGCTTTGTGCCGCATGATCGCTGGCGTGGTCTGGAATTCCTTGGCGGTATAGACCTTCGGATCGCGGCGCCGAAATGTGCGGCCGCAGTCTGCCACGACCTGGTCGCCATCGATCGTGGCATCATGAATCACCGTGTTGCTGATCACATAGGCGCGCATCAGTTCCGCTCCGCATATTCGCGCATCAGTTCCGCCTTGAACTGCTGGCATTCCCGTTCGCGGGCGTCCAGATACTTCATAGCGATGCGTTCATTGATGTGCGGTTCCCCGATCTCGACGGTGGCCTGGTGGATCGTCCAGGCCCCTGCGAAGAATGCTTTCCGCATTTCGTCGTGCTGGTTCTGACTGGGTGCAGGTTTCATTCCCTTGCTGACCATCGCCCAGAACCGTTCCCATTCCACCTGAATCGAATTCAGTGCCATCGTCTATTCCTTTGGTTTCCTGCCCCTGCCCCATCGCTTCAGGTCGATGCCCATCACAGGATAGGCCCCTGGATCTGTAGACCTGCAGCGTCTGATTCTGGTTTCACCACGCCATTCCTGTTCGCGCCACCACTCCCGATAGATCGTGGCATCGTCGGGATAATCCTGCACGCGCACCTGGTGCGATCGCAGATAGCTGCAGACCGCGAAATAGAAGTGATCAGTCTCGATCCCGCCGCCGCCCTTCATGTATAGGGCGACAACGGTGCGCTTCGCAGGCAGGCGCATGACTTCGTGCAGGATTAACATCTGGTGATCCTAGAAAAGCGGCGGGCCCGACTTCGGCGCCTGCTTGGGTGCCCGGTTGTCCGCCTTGACAGCGCGATCTAGGAACCTAGCTGCGCTGCTTGCCGGCATGTCGTCGAACTTGTCGGCCGCTGCTGCTGGTGGTTTGGGCACGAAGTCCGCGGGCGGCGGTGGGATCGGTTCCGACATCGGGATCGTTTGACCTTCCGGGAACTGCGTGGCACCGATCACGGCGTCGACCGTGTTGGCCATGGGTTCCGGCTTGGGCGGCCGGCCTGTGCCGATCGCCTGCATGGCGAACCAGTCGGCGGCCAGGTTGCAGAGCCGCTTTAGTTGCGGGCTGCCGTTCATGTCTTCGAAGTGCCGGCCCAGGCTGCGGGCTACTTCGAACGATTCCATCAGGAATTTCTGCTGCTTCTCGGGATTGGCCGCCAGCGCGCGCAGTTCGTCCAGTCGTTTGGTGTCTAGGTCGTTCATCGTCTTCCCTTCGTGACAGATCGAAACATTCGAACCGATAACTTAATTCGGGTCGCGCATTAAGTTTTGGAACCAGCAGATCAGCCTGGTCAGCAGGCCGGCACCAGGGATCGAGGCAGGGATGTTTCCCTTCAGTTCCCCGACATGCTTGCCGTTACGGATCGCCGCTTCCATCCGGGCGATCGCTTCTTCGAACGTAAAGGCCGGCACGTTGATCAGATAGGTCAGCCCATCGATGTACCGATATTCGATGCCCTGCACCGGGCAGCCTGCGTTGTAATCGCGGGCCAGGTTCTCGGGCGTGGGTTCGTGGTCCTGGCGCAGGATCTGGATCGGCGGCTTCACTGGCATGGGGTTCGGGTTCGATTCGCAGACCATACGCGGCGGGCATGTCAGGTTCGGTTTTGTCGGGTCGACTGGCATGGGCGGAACGTCGCTGGGCTGGTAGTTCATGGGCAGGCAAAGGTGTTCCCATTCTTCGCGGCTGCCACCGGCCAGCAGATAGCCTGTCAGATCCTGGCTGTGCGATCGCGTGGGCGTGTAGATCAGTTCCGGTCGATAGCCGCCATGTTCGTCGGGCATGATGCTGGCTCCGTGAATTTCGATCTGTTCGTGGATCGTGATCTGGTCATGAATGACGATCTCGCGCATCATGCTTCCCCCTTTTTGTCCTGGTCGATTTCCGTATTGATTCTATTTATACGCTGGGCCTCGTCAATTGTGAGTAGAGGAAACGGGAATTCTGATACGGGTGGATCATCCACCTGCATCGTGGCCAGGTAGGTCGATCGATAGACCGTCGCCCGGAAGATGTGGCCGGCAGCGGTTTTAGCGGTTGCAGGGCTGCCGCCGCGCAGCTTGAACCTGGCGATCGCCTTATGGGCCAGCCTGACATGCTGTTCGACCAGTTGTTCCAGGTCGCCCATGCCGCCGGCGAACCCCACGCCGACCAGTTCCAGCCCATTCAGGAACTGCGCCGGCCGCATGGCGTTCTGCCTGTTCGATCCATACCAGGGCACAAAAGTGCGTGGTCCATTCGATCCTGCCATCGTCTGATTCTCCTAAGTCGTTTGCAGCGCGTTGTTTAGAACTGGTCGAAATCTTCCATAGGCTTGTCTTTCGCTGGCAGGGGTTTAACTATCCCTGCCAGGTCCAGGTTGCAAGTCGTTTGCCTTAACGGACTTGGGTTGCTGCAGCGTGCATTCGTCCGCCCTACTGCGGCCCTGGATGCTGGGCGCCTGTTCGTTGTGCCATTCCACGAACCATAGGCCAGGGCTGTTTTCCGGGATGCTGCACCGGTCGACCACCATGACGACGCCAGAGCATCCGAAGTGCATGATCCGGTCCCCGGCGTCGAACGGCGCCTGGTCGACTGGCTTGCGCAGCTTGCTGATCGAATCGTCGATCGATGCCAGCAGATGGGTCGCGATGTTCCGGTGCAGACCTGGCGGCAACGAACCAGCATGCGTGTTGATGTATGCGCGGGCTCGATCCAGGGCCTTGCGCAGGCGGTGGTTGTCCCAGGACGATCGCTGGAACCTAACCATGTGCCGGGCCGACTGTTGCGACAACTTCGCCACGCCATAGATCCAATTTGCCAGGGTGTGGTCGACGTCGGGGTTCATCCCCATCGTGACCGCCATTTCCATCGCCCGCTGGTAGCAGGATAGGTCGGCGGTCCGCTCGCGATCTTTATCGTCCGCCTTGGCCTGCAGCGCCTTCACGGCATTGACGATGTCGATACCGTTGTCTAACCCAAGCAGTTTCAGCGTATCCTCAAGCCAGCCACGGGCTTCCGTCACGGTCGCTGCGTTTTCACAGGTGATCCGCAGCCATTCGTGCGCTGTAACTGCGTTGACTTCATGGGGTTGGACGCCCATGAACTTAGCCAGCTCTTCCCGGACGTGCCGGATGCACTTCGCCCGATCGAGCGCTTCAGGCTGTCCCAGGATGCCGATCGCTTTCTGCAGGTCGACGACTGCCGACTGCGCCTGGTCTAGTTGCCGCATGATGCTGCGCGCGTAGTCCAGAACGGTTCCCACGCCATAGCCGTCCATCTTCAGGATCTGGCGGATCTGGATGATCGTGTCGATGTGATGCGTCTGACCGTCAGGCTGGCCGGCTCGATAGACCCTGGCGAGCTCTTCCACCATGATGTCGGCCACGAACGATTCCGCCCAGCAGCCTGCGCTGTGTATCCGGTTGGATATGTTCTTCGCGGCCCCCTGGATCTGGGCGGCGATGTCTTCCGGGATCTTCGCGGCGTCTGGCTTCGTGCTTTCATACGCTTCGATCGCCTGGTCGAACTGATTCATCCTCAGGCCGAATAGGTACTTAGATCCATCGAACAGCCGCAGATCGGTTCCCCCCAGGATGTCGATCGCATCGGTCCGCAGCAGCGGCTTGATCCGGTTCCCGATGTCGTGGAACACTGCCAGGGCCTTGCGCAGGTTGGCCGCGGCGTCTGCCTGTTCCATCACCCAGGCAATCAGGCCGGGGGCGGAATCCGGATTCCACCCTCGCTGCTTCGCGAAGGTCTGGATCATCGAATAGCTCTGCTCGATTTCTTCTTCGTTGCCATCCCTGGGCAGCATCGCCTGGGCTTCGCCGTCGTGCACGTATTTTGCCCGGAATGCGCTGATCGTCCGACGCAATCCCTGGTTCGCTTCCCGGTAGGACTCGCAACTGTGCAGCGTCTGTTCGACGTATTCATATAGCGCGCTGCCGGTGGCTGTAATGCCGTGCCGGGCATACAGTTGCGATATGCTGTCGATGGTGTTTTTGTAGCCTGCCAGGACCAGGTTCGATTCGCCGGCTTTGGTCAGGTTTGCGATCGCCTGTGGCCATTCGCTCATATTGCTCGGGCCTACAACGCCCTTGGCAAACAGCGATGTTTCCAGGGATTTCATAGCGGCGTAGACGTCCAGCAGTTCCTTGATCATGTTCGGGATCGCTGCCATGTCGGCGATCTCGATCAGGCTGATGTTCGCCTTAGTCAGCATTTGGTTGATCTGTTCGACCGTCCGCAGCGCTTCGGTCAGGGTCGATAGCCGGTCGACGCTCAGCGGCTGCCGCTTGCAGATGGCCTGGCACTTCGCGATCGCTGAACGGCAGTTCTGCATCACCGGCTGTAGGGCTGGCCAGGCATCGCCGATGCGAACGCTAAATCCCTTCTCGATAAGGGCTTCGCAGTCGCGCAGGGCTGCTGCCTGCATGTTGCAAAGGTTCTGCAGTTCGTCGACCGTGCAGGGGTGTTCCGTTCCCAACTTCCCAAGCGGGCACTGTTCGCCATTGCTGCAGTTGCAAAGCTGCAGCGACGGCTGGTTCGGGTCGGGCTTCCGGTTCGCCTGGACGAACTTGACCAGGGCCTTCGTGATTCGGTCGCAGACCGGCAGTTCGCCCATGATCCATTTGCCTTTCGGCCATTCGCCTGTCTCTAGGATCTCGGCGATCGTGTTCAGGCTGATTTCCATTCGCTGTTCGCGCGTATGTCCTCTCACTGTCTTCACTTCCAGATCGTTGCTGGCCGACAGGTTCGCGGCGGCCTGCTGCGCCTGTTTGTCGTGCGGGGACGCCTTCCCAGTCGCGTCAGGGGCTTTGGCAGCGTCTGTCGCGATGTGGCCTGCCGTGGCGGGGCTGGTTGCCAGGATGCGCAGCCGTCGAATGGCGTGTGCCAGGCCCGCCCCGCTCAGTTCGCCTGGCGGATCGGCGACGAACAGGCCGGGGGTGGCGACATCTTCCAGCCAGTTGATCACCCCCATGATCCCGTCTTTGTCGCACTTCGTCGGCATGATCCCCAGGCCGACGAACGTGGCAACGGTGAATTCGGCATACTTGCCGGCCAGTTCGACCACCGCTTCCGAGTCGCTTTGTTCGGTGGTCAGGACCACGCCCTGCACCTGTTCGCCGGTCGCGCCGCGCGACTTTCTACCCTTGCCACCGGTCGCGCCGCGCGACTTAGCGTTCGGGCCTGGTCCTGATTTGCCGGTTTTCTTGGCCATCGTTCGTTCTCCGAGAATTCTGGAATCGGGCTTCGCCGTTGCGGATCTGCTCGCGTTCCAGGTGTGCGCAGGGTGTCAGGCCGTGGCTGGGTTCCCGGTCGGCCAGGGCTTCAGCCAGTTGGCATTCCAGTTCGGCGATGCGTGCGCGTAGGTCGCGCTCTAGCAGATCGCCGAAGGATCGGAACATCTTTGCCATGACAGCCTCTAGATTTTGGGGCCGCGATAGCGGCGGGGATGGGTCGACCAGAGTCGCAGCGGTCGCTGGTGCCGCGGCGTCGGGATCATGATGCAGTGGCAGCGGCAGTTGACATGCGCTGGCGGCTCTTGAACTTCCGGCAAGAACTTTTCCAGGCCGGCGCTGATCCGTCTGATGGTCTTATCCTGCAGATCCTGCAGGCCGGCTTCATAGGCCCGCATGGTTTCGCGGTGGCTCGAGAAGTTCGTGTCGATGTTGTCGAACATGCTGGCCGGGATGCCCAGCGAACTGATGATCCGATCCATCACGCCCCTGCCTTGCATATCCGGCATGATGTAGGCCACTTGGTCGCCGATCACGATCATGGGCTTCTCGCCCCTGGCGGCGATCGCATCCAGGGCGGTCTGGATCTTTACCAGTTCTGCCTGGCTGATGGCCGGGGCAGGTTGTTCCGGCGAGTCGGCCACGATCATGTGGCCGCTATAGCTGCCCGGGTTCTTCGCAGCATCGAAGTGCACGACCCTGACGCCATCCGACAGCAGCGGGGCCTTGGGCAGTTCGTCCAGCATGCGCTGCAGTTCGTCGATGGTCAGCGGCACCTGCTGGCTGGCTGCCGTCGTTCCCCATGGGTTCGGCTCGGGGTGTTCGCGCGGCGTGTCGTCCATCCCTGGAACCCATAGCCCGGACTTGTTCAGGCCCGCGGCTTTGGCGAACCCTTCCAGGTCATTCACCGTGTTCCAGATCGGTTCTTCGTCTGCCATCGTCGGTTCCTTGGAAGGCGACCAGGTGCCGGCCCTGATTCGGGCAGGGCAGGCATCGCTCCGGTTTATCACCGGCAGCGCCTGGCCATGTGCTAGTTCTGCGACGGTTCGGGCGCCGTGCCGTTGGTCCGGTGCCCCTTCTTCGCAGGGTTCGATTTGTCGCCGGTATGGGCGTCGTTCGTCGGGACTTCGCCTTCCTGCAGAACGTGCAGGAACCCTTCCCGATTGCTGAACTTGGCCAGCGTGCCCACATCGATCGCGTTGATGTTGCTGGTCAGCTTCGTGCCGAATGTCGTGGTTTTGGCCGACAGGTTCGAAGTGGTGAACACGCCTTCCAGTTCCAGTTCGACTTCCATCATGGTCGTCTGATCTTCGGCATCCTTCCGGCGCTTCAGGATCAGTTTGCACGTGAGCTGTCGATTCACGAACAGCTTGTCGGCCCGCTCGAGCCCGATTGAATGGCGGAACACTTTCACGCCGATGCCGCAGGTTTCTTTGCCTGACGTCTGGCCGGTGAATTCGCAGGGCAGTTCCAGTGTGGCGGCTGCTTTGGTCATGGGTCTGGGTCTCCGAGAATGTGGGGGAATCATTCGACTATCGCAAAGGGGCCGGCGAGCCCCAGGGATCATTCCATCGGCCGTGCTTTGGGCTGGCCCGGCTTGTCGGCCGCCACCGGCATGGCACCGCCGAGGCTGGCCAGGATCGCTTTCAGCAGCGTCACGACCAGGCCTTCACGCTGGGGCTGCTGCTTCAATAGCAACTTTACCCGGCAGTATTCGGTGGTCAGGTCGGTTTTCTGTCGCACCAGATCCTGCCTGGTGGCCAGCATGCCGTTGCGGATCTGATTGCTTTTCGACTTCACATCGCGGCGATCCAGACCGCGGGTTCCGGCTGCGACGGCTTGCGCGATCGCGCTTTTATTCAGGCCGGCCAGCTTGGCATCGATGTCGTTCAGACGCTGCAGCATGGTCAGGCGCTGTTCTTCCAGGGCGGTCTGGTTCACGGTTTGGTTCCTTGGGGGTGCTGAATGTGAGGCAGTAAACTAAGCGGGCGGCACTGGTTCCGGCAAGGCTTTCGCCGGCTGTTCGCCCAGGGCGGCCCGCAGCCGTTTGATGTCGGCGATCGCTTGCCGGCGACGGTCGACGAAGTTGGGCGGCGGCAGCATGTAGCCCACTTCGCAGACGGCGCAGGTCGTGTTATCGAAACAGGCCATGGCCAGATCCTGCGGTCGGCCGCAGATTTCGCAGTGGGATCTGTTATTCATCGCCAGGTTCGACCAGATCGGTTTCGGTCAGGGCCAGGGCCTTCAGTTCCCTGGCGTTCTCGGCGACGTATTCGCCCTCGCCCCGCAGGATCTCCCGCATGGCGTTCAGCATTTCCTGCCTGTTCTTCTTGCCGACCGCTGTACGGGTTTCGCAAGCGTTCCAGATCGCATTGATTAGAACATCACCATCCATCTGCATTTCTCCCAGTAAATGTTCGCCGCGTGCCGGTTCACTTCCGGCCGCCAGGGTTCCACTTTCTGCGCCGCACATTGTCGGCTCGCCCGTGTATGTCCCTGGTCGCCACTAGGGTTTCAGCGTCGCGACGCATCGCGCACGACGCGGCGAACTGTTAATCCTCAATAAGCAAATTGCGTTCGTCGATTCGATCCCACAGCCCGCGAACGTCGCGATCGTTCATCAGATGGCGGGCGTGGTTCTCCATGGATTCGGAAAGCGGCTTCCCCTGCAGCGCGCGATTGAACAGGGCGATCAGCATGAAAACCTTCGCGCCCTGGTCCTGGTCGAACGTGATGTAATCGGGCTTCTTCGACTTGTCGATCCGGTCGCGCAGCATGGGCGTGCGGCTGGATGGTTTGGCGGGCAGGTCGCTCATCGGTTCCTCGCGTATTATGCGGCGCGCTTGGCCGGGTAGTCGTTGGTTTCACGGATCAGTCGCAGGATGATCAGCGGCCTGGCAGGCTTCGGGCGCAGCAGCCACGCCAGGCGGGCCAGGGTGATCACGAACAGCGACAGATGGATGGTGGCGAAGACGTTCATCGGTTTGCCTTCCTGGCATCAGCGGCCGTCATGATCTGCTGCAGCATGACGTAGGTTTCCGTTCGTTCAGGGCTGCCCACAGGGTAGCTGCGCAGTTCCACCAGCAGGGCGTTGTGCAGTTTGGCGCTGGCCTGCTCGCGCACGCTGGCGACTTCGGCAGGCGATGCCCACTTCGCGCGTGGTCGTTTCATCGCGGCACCTGGGCCTGGGCAGCCTTGGCCAGGGCGATCGCGCGATGCCAGGACTTTAGATCATCCGGTTCTGGATCGTCCGCCAGTTCGGCCTCGACGATCTGCAGCAATGCGTCGACCGCATAATCCAGCAGCAGCACGACGGTCGGCCCGAACTTCACGATCCCCTTGCATTCGCGCGACGACAGGAACCCAGGGCCGCGGGTTGCTTTGATCCGCTGCAGGGCATCGATCTGGCCGGCGGCGACGATCTGTTCGGGATAGCTGCCGGTATTCCAGCAGTCGCGCAGGGCGGACCGCCACTTCGTGCGGTACAGTTTCGCGAATCCGTGCAGGGCCTGCTGTTCATCGACGGGCATTCTGGAATGGTTCATGGTGCTGGCTTTGTCGTGGTGGATCAGAACTAGGCGCGAATCAGTCGCAGCGTGTAGCCCAGGTGGGGCTGTTCCAGGTCGCTGCGGTCGACGTCGGCACCGGCATCCTGTAGGGTCTGCAGATCGGCGTTCAGTTCGAAAACCTGTTCCATGTCCCATTCGCCGAACAGGGCTTCCAGTTCCAATTTCAGATCCGCGGCGGCCTCTTCGAACGTGTCGCCGTGGCCGCTGATCGTGACCGGTTCGCCGGCGGCGTCGATCGATGTGTCTTTCGTGGTCAGTTGAATTTCGATGGCGTGCATGGTTCGGGCTCTTTTGTCGTGGTGATGGATCGGATCTGGCAGGCGGGGATCTACTCGATTTCGCAGAGTTGTTCCAGGGTGAACATATCGACTGCATCCTGAACGGCACGGTCGGCCTGGCTGATCGTATAGCCCCGGCTGTGAAGCGCCAGGCGGGCATTGCGGCAGGCGCGAATCCTGCTGCGGATCCTATGTTCGCCGACGCCGTTGTTCGCGATGTCGTGCAGGCGGGCGATCAGGGCATCCTGGAAACTGATCAGATTGAATTGCGTGCGGGCCATGGTCTGGGGTTCTTTTTTGTCGTGGTGATGGTTCGATCGATTCGCTGCCGGCCTGCCCCGCCTATGCAGAAATGATCGCATAGGCCTTGGGGCATTCGTAGCGGATCGGGCCGCCATCCCACATCGGTCCCAGCACGCCCCGGAACTTCGGCTGGCCCTGCAGTTCCGGGCGCAGGCGCTTGTTCGTTTCGAACCCTTCGAATTCATAGCCCCGGACTTCCATGGCCGGCAGCAGGTTTTCTTCGGTCAGGTTCGTGACGATGAACTGGCCTTCGACGCATTGAACCAGTTTGTAAGTCGTCGCAGTGGTGGTCGCAGCAGCCATGGTCATTTCCTTTTTGTCGTGTGGGCGATTCCCTGATCGCCATGAATATCAATCTATACGCTAATTCGACCGACTGCAATAGCGGACTGAAAAAATTCTAGGATATACGGAAACCATCGCGTTTCCGCAGGGTTTTTAGGCTTCCAGCCGCCAGCATAGATCGGCTAGCTGGGCCATGTCCGATTTGACAGATTCGACCAGGTATGCCAGGGCGGCTGCCCTGGTGGCCGGATCATTGAAGACGTCGGGCAGTTCGACCTGCTTATCCCCGGACTGCAGGAACATCTGCGGCGTGATCTGCCCGCCCTCGATCACGACATATAGGCCGATCTGTTTCTGCAGGTCGGACAGGATGCGCTTGGCCTCGCCGACCTGCTGCAGGATCGCTTCGAACTGCGGCACATATCCGATGGTCATGGTTTCACCTTCGGCAGGCAGTCGACATGGATGATTTTCTTCGCGGCGTCGAATGTGAAGTGCTCATCCTCTAGCACTGGCACATTGCAGGCGATGCAGCGCCCGACAACTTCCTGGAACTGCCCTTCGATTTCGACGCCGCTTGCTTTGTGGCCTGGATGCGCATTCTCAGCGTGGGCGATCGCTTCAATCATGCTCTTCGCGATGTCCATGCTGACCGGGATTCGGATCGTCTGGGTCAGCGTTACTTGAAACTGATTCGCTTTGAATGCTTTCGCCATCGTCTGTTTCCTTTGCGGGTATGGGTTCGAATCCTGTGCAGGCCAGCGGCGGCCCAGGGTAGATGATTTCCTTCCATCCGTGGCGCCTGCCTTTTTTCGTTCCATCGACATACAGCACGCCCGGCTTCGGTCCGATGATCGTCAGACCTGGTCCGCCATTGATCCCTGCTTCCGGGTTCGCGCAGCTAACGCCGTCGCGATGGCGGCAGCCGTGGCAGAATTCCATGATGCCAGGGATCGGGTCGAACGGCTTGCGCTCACGATACAGCCGGGGGTGCGGCTCGATCAGGCGATCACTGCAGGGCTTGCAGAGCATCACGATGATCAGTTCTGGCTGGTCGTGGTCGTCGCATTCCTGCCAGATGAATAGATCCCGGCGCGATGTGCTGCACGACTGACAGCGGTCAGGGTGCTTTTCGCCTTTTAGGTCGACGCTTAACCTGGGCCACGGCTGTTTCGGTTTGCTCATCGTCGGCATCCGGTTCCTGTGGTTTCGCAGCGTACAGCACCTGGCCATCGTGTTCCAGGCGAACAGCCCAGGGCGCGACCCTCTGATCTGGCAGCCACTGGGCCAGGCAGCGACGGGCCACGGCGTTCGATGCGTAGTGCGTTTCGACCTGGTCGACGATCTGCTTCATGGTCTGCGGCCCCTTGGCCTGCAGCAGCTTCCGCACGCGTTCCAGCGTGGCTTTGAATCCTGACCAGCGACCGCTCTGGCTGCCGGCAGGGCAGAATGTTTTGTGTTCTTCCCGGCAGTGTTCCAGGATCTCCCAGCGGTTGCGCATCCTGAACTGCTTGCGGCGCGACAGGATCGGTGGGAACACTTCCCGGATGTTGTGGGCCTGCACGCCGTTGATCGGATAGGTCGCCCGCTCCACGTAGATCAGGCCCACGCCCCAGCGCTTCAGGATCTTCTGGGCTGCCAAGATCGTTTTGTTCGTCGACCTGGGAACAGGTACCGCCACCGACACGATCGCGACGCCCTGATCCTTCCAGCGGATCGCCTGGCCAATTACCTCGAGGCCGAATGTCAGCTTGCATTCTATGACCCAGCCACGCCCGCCGGCGTCGATCACGATGTCGGCGACGCCGTGCGCCGCGGCGACCTCTTGATAGATCGGCATCGGCGAATAGTGCGCGACGACCGCGGCGGCTAGTTCCTTCTCGGAATCCATCCCGAGCGTTATACGCGGCCAGGTTCATTTTCGCCTAGCCGGTGTGGGTCTTGGATTCGTCGAACTTGTGAACAGGAACGCCCTGCAGGTTCACGCCATGGCGGCGCAATTCGTCCACCAGGAACTGTTCGTCCGGACCGCCGAAGATGAACACGCTGCCACGCGGTTCACCATCGGCACGCGGCATCTGGGCCGCTATCACATCCAGATCGATCAGAATCGGCTGGCCTGCCAGCAGCTTGTCCATGTTGCCCTGGGTCAGACCGAAACCATACATGGGTTTACCGTCCTGGCTCGCCAGAAATTTAATCATCGTCCTGTTCCTTTGTCGGTTTGGGTTTCTTGGTTCGACCGTATCGCACGCCCTCGCAAAAATATGTGATGGCGATCGCCCGTTCTGTTTCGGTGAACTTGGGCAGCCCGCCATCGACGCGGCCCTGGTCGGCTTCGTTCAGCAGCTTCACTGCCGCGGCGTAGTCAGGACTTGGCATCGGATTCGCCCTTCCCTAGTCGTGCCTCGATCGCTGCCAGCCTTTCGCCAAACGTATCGAAGGGCAGCGGAAACTTTTCATTGACCCAGTCGCCGCAGACCTGCTGCAGTCGCTCGAGCTCTTCGCGTTCGGCGTCGGTCAGGTTCGCCTGTTCACGGCGGGCGACTTCTTCGCGCCAGCCTGGCACTGTAAATGGGCGTCTGGATTCTTCATCGGTAAACCCTGAATGCTTCTTCTCGATCAGTTCATGGCGGCGATGGTTGGCCACATCGTATTCAGCTTGCGTCATCATCTTCGTATTTCCCAGGATAGTATTTGCACGGCATCGGGCCATCGTAGGGCACGCCCGGATTCTTTCCGGCACGATCCCATTCTGCTTTCAGGAACCGCTTGGCCGCTTCCCACAGGCTGATCACCTTCGGCGGCCGCCAGGTGACTATCTCTTCCACCGGAAACGACATGGGCATCGTGATTCGATCGACATGCACCTTCGTCAGATCGACGGTGAACCGATCCTGCATGGCGGGCTTGTATCCCTGCAGCGGATCATAGGTGTGCACGACCTTGTGCTGGATGTGAACTACGTGCCGCCCTTCGGCCAATAGTTTGACGAACAGCGCTTCCCCCATCTGCCTGGCTGCCAGATCCCTATTCAGATTGCTCGAATGGTCGCGGCGCTTGGCGCAGCCTGATGCGCTTCGGCCACTGCGACATGGTCCCGCCCTTTTTATCCTGCAGCCGAACTTCCACATCCTCGCCCTGGTAGTGCGGCCGCCAGTCGCGCGGGTAGATCAGATCCCCGCCGTCATTCGGCCATTCGCTGGCGCGATCGTTCGCGATCGTGACCAGCTTGCCTGTCTGCTTCACGAACACTGGGACATTCCCCAGCACGCACTGATTGACGATCGACGCGATCCAGTCGATGTGGCATGGCCTGGCCAGGTTTCCGCTTTCCCCGCCTACGATCAGCCAGGCGATGTTCATGGCGCGCCGCGTGATCAGGCCGAAGTCGATGGCGCCCAGCAGCGGTTCTGCGCTGATCATCACACGCCAGCCCAGTTCGCCGATCTGGTCGGCAAACGGCAGGCGTTCATCCGCGCGCTGCTGATCCTCGATCGACGGACCGATCAGCACGTTCTGCAGCGGGTGGCTGAATTCGTCCACGAAGTCGCTGACCGACATGATCGCGGCCTTCTCCGGTTCGCGGCGCTGCATCGCAGCCAGCGCAGCCCGGGCCAGTCGCAGCGGCAGATCGTGTCGGCGCAGGTAGTCTGCCGCGCGCTCGATCCGTTTGGTCAGCACCTGGAACGTGTGCCACTGCGCCGCCCACATCGTCACGAATACCTGGTCGATGAATGCTTCCGGCACGTTGGCGTGGAACAGGTCGGACATGGAATTCACGAAAATCATTTTCGGTTACTTCCAGGTCAGCGGCAGATCCAGATCATCGGCCGTGCCCAGGTTGATTTTTCCGGTCCATTGCGGCCGCTTGCTGCCTGGCTTGCGCACGGCCGTGCCATCGTATTTGTGCTGGCCCATCGTCGGCAGGCGCACCGCCATCGACATGGCGTAACAGTTCAGGCAGCCTGGCGACTGGTAGCTGCAGCCTGCCAGCGGGTTCCATGTTTTACCGGCCTTGCCATCCGGTCCCATCAGCCATTCGATTTTGCTATCAGCCATGATTCGGGATTCCTGTTGCGCGTTGTCGTTTCAGTTTCTGCACGTAGGACTTCCGCAGGATTCCCAGGCGGCGGGCCTCGATCGTAATCGGGTCGATCGGTTTCTTCACATAGAGCTTCCGCCATTTCGGTTTCCGCAGCGGTGCAGGCCAGTAGGCCCAGCGGCCATCGCTCAGAACCTTCACACGGATCAGGATGGTGCTGATCGTGCCGTCGCGGCGGCGACGGATCTGATGGCCGTGGAACCTGCCCTGCTCGCCCTTATACGTGACGATCGCCAGCGGCCTGATGTATTTGGGGCGCAGTTTTTCCATTAGCCGAATAGATCCTGTGCCGACTCATAGGGATTGTTATGTCGCGCCATGCTCAATCTAAATCGTCTGATCGATGCTCGACTGCATTTGAACTTTGCAGCCAGTTGATCGCCGGTAAGAATTCCTGCCGCGATGTCGCGCTTGAATTCCTCGACTTCAACTTCATTTAATACCGCTTGGCCATGGGAAGCGCCGCGCAGTGTTCTGCCCTTACGCTTAGCATCCTGCATGTTGTCAGTTCTGGTTCCGAGAAACAGATGTCCTGGATTACAGCATCTGCAAACATCGCAGGTATGGCATACTTCGCGATCGCTCGGCACGGCTGAAATAAATAGTTCATGCGCTAGTCGATGCACATAGACTGGATAATCGTGAACACTGATCTGCCCGTATCCATTGCGTGTCGACTGCTGCCAGATCCAGCATCCTTTATTGTCGATTACGACGGCATCCAGAATCCTGACCTTCAGGTTTTCACGATCGCAATTGTCGCACCGCTTGCGACTGGCCCACTGGCGAATGCTAACGCCCATCGCCGGGCTGAATTGATTTCCACATCCGACGCACGCCTTGGGTGACAGATGGAACATGATCAGGCCCCAGGGTCTGGTAGATGTTGGTGTTCAGGAACGTCACAGCCGCAGAAAATGCAGAACTGCTGGCGAACAGGAACATAGGGTCGCCGCACGCCGCCGCCAGCAAGATGGCGCAGCCATCCTTTTTTGACCAGGGCCTTCAGGTGGCAGCAGACGCCGTTCGGCGATGATATGCCGAAGTGCGCCTGGATCTCGCGCACAGTCGGCGCGGCATAGGTCGTGACCAGTCGATCGATGATGAATTCATAGATCGCAGTCTGGCGGTCGGTCTGTTCGCGGTTGCCCATCGCTGATCCGCAAAAAAGTCCGGGGCGGGGCTCACTGCAGCCCCACCCCGGCACGACAAAAAGAT
>ERZ724505.428-NODE-428-length-27159-cov-5.980409_pt1 | contig 27159 bp, 27 predicted proteins | sample MGYA00376038_ERZ724505 | MGnify/ENA primary metagenome ERZ724505 (study PRJEB28724, sample SAMN07190884) | wastewater metagenome | isolation source: effluent of sewage treatment plant in Hong Hong | place: Hong Kong | collected 2016-03-17 ...
CTACCTCATTAACGATGTAGCCTTTCTTTATATCAAAAAACTCGTCTTGCTTAATTAAAAATATATCAACATCAGACTTAGGAAGTTTGCCTCTGAATACCTGAGAAGTGTACGTTTTACCACCAAATGTTACAGGTAAATCCAAATGTTTATAGAGTGGGTATTTATGAAAATCTACTGTTGTATAAAACGGCGCAATTACATCGCAATCAATTTTTAAAGCAGATAAAGCTTTCGGCAATGCACCTATAACATCCCCTAACCCCCCCATCTTTACTATCGGTGCGACTTCTGAGGCAGCAAAAAGAACTTTCATGCTTAAAGTATATCAGGACTTACTTTTTTGCCAATTCTCAAAATCTTCTTTCGTCCTTACCTCCAGGAGATGGCTTTTTGCAAAATCAGAAAATTCTTCCCAACGATGTTCTAGAAAAGGCTTAACTTTTGGGGTAGCCCAAGGTGTATTCCTACCTAACCAAAGCTCATCAACAACATGAAGTATGTCATACTTATCACTACCCAAACTTATCTTAAGTATTGCGTCTCGCCATTTTATGGCCCTTTCAAAATCTTGTTTTGCTACAGCATAATTCATCTCATATTCAAACTCCAAAACCAACTGATTAAACCACTCTGCCGGTGTTCGCTCTTTTAACGGGGGTTTGGTATGTGTAGTTGACATCTCGCTGTGTATTTTTCTTATATAACCGCTTCTCTGCCACTCAAAAGCAATATCTACAATCTGCGTGTATAGCTTTTTTGCAAGTTGTACCTCTTGCACTGCTTCCGAAGAGTCAAAGAGTGTTTCAATCACATTCTTAAGGGAGTATGCTCCTTGTTCTACCATTTCAAGACTCCACCAAGGTTTACCACTCGCCCACCAATATTGGTCTGAAGCCAAGGCATAATCTGCCAACTTACGAGCCTTTGTCCAATTAGGATTTAAGGTGTTTTTTGTAAGGCTATCTATTACTAGGTAGGATAATTCCCACTGCGCCTTGTGAATTGGATTAGTAGGATCACTCCATAATACAAAAGAAGTGTCCTTACCTCCTAAGAAAGAGTCCTGCTCATCATTGGTCCATGTACCCGGAAGTGGTATAACTTGCACAACCTGTCCTCCAAATTCAGAGATTTCTGAACCTAGAATGTTAGTCAAATCAGGACAATCCATTAATTCAAAAAGTAGCTTTTCGTGCCCAATACGGTGATGTCCGAAAGTCTCCGCATCCATAACTGTGAACCAGTATTCATCTTTTTGTCTAAAGTCTCTGGTTTGATCAAGTAGATCACCGGCACTCCTTACCTGCGCTGATAGTACAATTGAACTAACAGGCTTATTTCTAAAAAAAATCTTAAGTCCCGATTCTTTATATACAAATGCGTTCTCATTTACTGAAAACTCTTTTGGACAAGAAGCAGTAGGTGCTGCAACCCACTCATACCCCTTCTCAACACACACATCAAAAACTGCCTCACTTACGGCCATTTCGGGAGGAAAAAACCCCCTAGGTTTGTATAAATCACCGAATGCTTTTTTATTTTCAATATCGTTTAGCTCTATTTGCCTCAAGATTTCATTCTTTGGCAACAAAGGAAGTATCGGATGATACATCGCACTTGCAGTAAACTCTATTTGATTTCGCGCCTTTAAGCCCTTTAACGACTCAATAACGTCGTCGTACCCTTTTAACAACAGTAAACTTGTTAAAGATCCGGAAATATTTATATTTAGCTTGCGTGTTTGTTTCTGAAGCATTCCCTGTAGGATTGGTCTATAAGACTCATTAACGATACGGTCCAAAATGTCATCTTGCTGGTTAATAGGCTGATAGAAATGCAAAAGGTTAATTAAGATCATAGCAGGCTTTCTATAGCATCACATAACTCCCCAACCTTACGATCAGGAGCATACAAAGCATATGAATTGCCTAAAACGAGATATTTTCTAATCAGCTCTTTATCAAGTAGTACAGTAACATTAAACAAAACAGCCCCTGACGCCCACCACAAAAAATCGCTTGCCAGTAGTTTAAATAACATGAATTTGGACTCTATATAATGTCTGGTTGAAATGTCCAACGTATCAGTAACTTGGTGTTTCCAAAAAGGAACATTTCCCAGCACTGGCAAAGCTACAGGCTGCTCCAGCTTGTCGTAGCTAGTAAACAGATATGAAAATAGTTGCCAAATACTTACATGTAATGGATTGGTAGGTATTTTCCACATAGGCAGAGGGTTGTTGCTGCGTACATTTTCTACTGTCGCTCCCCAACTACTGAGTAAGACTTCTTTAATCTCAATGCTATCTTTTATATCAGAAAGTTCCTCTACCAAGGCAGAGGCAGTCTCAAACCTTACCGACTTCTGTAGTAATTGGTCTACAAGAATATCAAGTAAAACAACACCTTGTTTGTTATGATGTCCAAAAGTCTCTGCGTCCAATGCAAGGACAAGGTGTTCATGTCCGTATTCTTTAAGCTCATTATATAAAGGTGTTGTGTCAAATCCCCTATGAAAAGCAAGCATATTGCTTAGTGAAGTATTACGTAACAAAACATATACGCCACTTGTATGCTGTACTAGAGGAAACTTTTTATTTTCTACACTACATTCATCTGCAAGCACCCATTTATACCCAAGATCGTTCAACAAGCTGCAAACTTCACCACTAATAGCAAGCTCAGGAGGGAAAAACCCTTTTATATCTCTAATCAGAATCTCTTTTTCGCCATCAAAACCTGTATGCTTACCAAAATAATATCCAAGACCGTATTCTTGTAAAATAATCTCATCTGTACATATCGTATTTGGAACACTGTTAAGTAAAGGGTGATAAGCACCTGTGCCTAGTAACTCTATGACACCTTGATCGTATAATTTTGCTAACTCCTCAATCCAAGATTTGTAACCATAGGAATCTGCAAGCTCAAGAAAGCTTAATGGTATGTTTAATGTGAACCTGCAGTTTTTTTTTGATCTAAGAACTCTTAATAAAGGAAAGTAGCTACTATCAAAAATTTGTTTGAATTGGTTTTGTGTCTGAATACTTGGTTGATAAAAATGTAGTATGAGTGATAACTTTTCAAGTCGCATAACGTGGTTATTATAATGTGTAACCTACTCAATAGCAAAGAACAAAAAAATGCGCTCTACCCCAGTTGGGTTAGCATTTCTTATTCTCCTGCCCACAGAATAAGAAAGTGACGGATAAAATCCAATCAAAAACCCTACTGGGATAGAACGCACTTAAGTTCTATCTTTCGGATTATACTATATGTAGCCTTCTTGTCAAGATTCCAAAGGATCGTAACTTTTAGGGTATGGTTTAATAAGAAGTGACTGACAAGTATCGTACAGCTTTATGTATTGCTTAGCACTGAAATCCCAGCTGAAGTCCTCAAGCAGGCAGTTATGCTGGAGCTTCTTCCAAATAGACTTGTGCTTGTACAACTCAACTGCACGCGCAATTTGTCCAAATAATGACATCTCATTAAATTCTTTAAATACAAAACCCGTACCTTCCAGAGTCTGGGAATCAAAATCGGTAACAGTGTCACTCAACCCACCAACCTTTCTCACCATTGGGATGCTACCATACCGCATAGCCTCAAGTTGAACAATTCCGCAGGGCTCAAATCGAGATGGGTAGAGTATTACATCAGCACCTGCAAAAAAAAGTCTGGGCAATACAAAATTGGGATATGTATGAATACCAACCTTTTGGGGATATTTAGCTTTCAAATTTTTCAACAGATCTACAATATACTCATCACCCCCACCTACCTGCACAAACTGAATATTATATTCTTTAAGTGCTTGATCAAGTGTTTTAACTATTAAATCTACACCTTTTTGATGATCTAGCCTTCCGACAAAACCAAAAAGTAGCGTGTCTTCAGAAACTGCCAAGTCCATTTCATCTTGCAGCGCAAGCTTGTTTTTAATACGGCGGTCAATAGATTTAATATCGAAGTTTGTATCAATGTACTTATCTGTTGCAGGATTAAACTCTTCATAATCCATGCCATTTATTATGCCAAATAACTTACTTCTTACTTCTAATAAGAGTTTATCAAGACCGCAGCCATACTCAGGTGTTAATATCTCTTTAGCATATGTTTTAGACACAGTGTTAACTGCATCCGAATAAATGATGCCACGTCTCATAAAGTTTAATTTAAGGAATCGATCCTCTAAAAGCCCCGGCAAAGCATTTTGCCCATCATCATAGTCAAGCTCTGACGTATTTTGTGAAACTATGTTACCTTGATGCGCAATACTATGAATTGTATGCAGTGTGGCGATATCTTTTAAGTCAGTGTCCTTTTTGTACACAGTTTTAAGAAAATTGGCCACAAGCCCCGTATGCCAATCATTAGTATGAATAATGTCGGGAACAAATTCTTTTGTTTTAATGAACTCCAATACTCCCCTACATAAAAGTCCCCATCTTATCGGGTCATCATAGTAGCCGTAAACATTAGCTCTTTTTTCATAGTATTCCATATTTTCTAAAAAATATGTTGTAATACCATATTGATTTACATGAGTCTTTACGTTACAAATGAGATCAGGTTCAACTTCAGAACCTGTAGGAATTTTGAGACCTTCAACAAGCATCTCAAGCTCATAATTCTCTTGCTGATCTATAAATCCGAACTTTGGCATGAATATTCTTACATCATGACCCTGGTTCTTCAAAGCTCGTGATAAATATAGAAGTACGATTGAATAGCCACCTACTTTAGCATAAGGCATTGCCTCAGCACCTACAATTAAGATGCGTTTACCCGTGACATTTGCAGGTGTTTCTAAAATGAGATTTTCTAACGCATCTATAATTCTATTGGGTGCCATGCACTAATTTTAGCACAACAGCAACCATTTTATGCAAGATTATCTAATTCAGACACTAAATCCTTCTCTCCGTTAGAGATAAGATCGAGTTTAAGTCGTTCTTTTGAGACAACACTCAAACCATACATTTCAGCCTTTGAAGAGTACAACTCTTTCTCATCTGACATAATTAAGCAAAGCTGAGCAGAGTTTTTCGAAACCTCGGTTAATTTCAGAGCCTTTTCAAAATACTCCCTATCCTGAGGTCTAACGTAAGCATGAATTACCGAGAATGGTCTTATTGGCTTAAATAATGACAACCCTGCATCCATAGTAAAGACATAATCAACTGAAGCTTTCTTAGCTGCTTTATCTAAACCTTGAGCAATATCTTTAAGACCTCCTATACCACTTAGATAATAGTACTCGCTTTTCTCTTCAACATACACCTCTTCATACTTTGGTATGAATGAGTCAATTGTATTTTCAACAGGAGTTGCTTTTGGTTCAACATTCGTAATACTTACATCATCACTTTTCATATCATTTGCTGTTTGTTCGGTTCTATATTTTTCAGCAGCTGCTCGAAATCTAGCTAACCAATCAACTGGCTCAGATTCGGCATCATTTTGTGTGTCTTGCACATTTTGTTTTTTATCTTCTACAACAGGAGAGTCTACAAAGTTAATATCATTTTTATCAGTATCTATATCGTCTCTTTGCTCTTTAATATCATACGATTGTGTGTTATCAGTTTCTGGAAATATTTCAGGCTTTTTTACATCTCCAGTTATATTTCGTTTGCTTGGTACGCTGTTTTGCACTTTTTTAACCTCATTAGACCTATCAGGGTACAAAAAATCCATTATATTTTGTCTTGAAAATCTATGTCTGCCTGTTGCAGTCTTTACATCGGCATTTAATTTATCTTCTTCTAAATATCTGTAAACAGATCTTAAGCTAACACCTAATATGTTAGCAACTTCAGTAGATGTATATAGTTTATCTTTTAAATCTAGTATGGTCATGCACTCATGATAGGCAGACTGCAAAAGTAATGTCAATGACTTTCTTACATTGTATGTAATTAAAATACAAAGAAGATGTTCAACACATTGTTAGTACTACAAATTAGGAATAAATTTGATTATCAATGACGTAAACTATCAATAAAAACTTTAGCAGGAAAAAGAAATAGAGCTTTAAATATTCTTTGGAATCTCCAAGGTTGTGTCAGTAATCTATACATCCACTCATATCCACTATATGTAAACCCACGAATTGTCTCACTATTAGGAGCAAGGAGCGTTTCAAATGAACCACCGACTCCTATAGACAGGTTGGCATTGATAAAATCCTTATTACGGTTTATCCACTTCTCTTGATGAGGGTGACCGAATGCAACAAACATGATATCAACACCCTTATCTCCTAAAATATTATTTATCTTAATACGATTCTCTTCGTCAAAAATCTTCTTATGAAGAACATCTGAGGTGGAGAAAACTACATTCAACCCCACGTATTTATTTGTGAGTCTGTCAGCGACATCTGCAGCAATGTTGTGCGATCCCTTTAACGGCCTGCCAAAGTAATCCCGAGGCCAACCGCCTAGGAATCCAACTGTTAGATTATTTCGCGCTGCGTAATTGCATAATTCGTCAACAAACCAAACTCCTGGAATAGTTCTAAACTCTTTCTTGTCTGTCCAAAGATACCTAATTAATGACATTCCAGTCAAAAGTGCTTTTGCCTTATACAAACTATCCTTTGTGTAGGTTGAGATACTTTTCATATAAGAAATTGCCATATTTATACCTATACCATCAGGCAGAGATAGATCACAACTATTTATAATATCCTTAAACTCTTCGTCGGACTGTGCATCTATAATAAATTCAGGATTAGTTGTGCAAATATGTGAAGGGCTTTTTTCGGTAGCAAGATTGGCAGCAAGCTGTACTGCATCTTTCATGCTATAACCGACATGTATTTTTACACCAAGTATGCGTATTTCCTCTGTCATTTCTTTAATAAACTTTTGTCAAAATAGCTTAAATTATCTAGAACTTTTGCAATACCATTTATAACAGCATTTAAAGGCTCGTCAGAAACATGTACCGGAACACCTGCAAAATTTGTTAAATATTTATCCAAGTTTTTAAGTAACGCAGTTCCCCCACTTAAAACAATTCCTTTGTCTAAGACATCTGATGACAACTCAGGAGGTGTTTTTTCTAAAACATTTTTTATACCAATAGCTATCTGCTGAAGAGGGAAAGCAAAACACTCGGTTATTTCATTCGACCCTATTGTAATCGTCTTAGGAAAGCCGGAGATAGAATCTCTACCCTTTACTTCATAGAACTCTTCTTTATTAAGAGGGTAAGCGGAGCCTATTTCTTTTTTTACTTTTTCAGCAGTATTCTCCCCTACAATTAAATTATATTTCCTTCGAAGGTGTAGGATTATCGATTCGTCCAGTGTGTTACCTGCAACCCTGACACTACCGTGTGTGACCATACCGTATAAAGATACAATAGCAACTTCAGTAGTCCCGCCCCCAATGTTTACTATCATATTGCCTGTTGGTTCAGATACAGGAAGACCTGTACCAATAGCAGCTGCAAGTGGCTCAGGTATAAGATAGGCATTCTTTACACCAGCTGAATATGCAGCATCAAGTACTGCACGCGCTTCAACAGACGTAGCTCCGGCAGGTATAGAAATTAAAACATCAGGTCGAAACAACCTAATTGTTCCGGCAGCCTTGGTTATAAAATAGCGAATCAGCGCCTCAGTTACAACATAATCAGCAATCACCCCGCTTTTTAGAGGTTTTGTTGCAACTATACCTTCCGGGGTTTTTCCAAGCATCTCTCTTGCAGCGTCTCCAACAGCCACAACTTGCTCATCGTCTATTGTTACAGCTACAACCGTAGGCTCCCTTAAAATCACGCCTTGTTTCTGTACATAAACTAAAGAGTTTGCGGTACCCAAGTCAATGCCAACCTTTTTATTAAACATAGCCAAAATTATAACTCCAAATATGTAATTTGCTATAAATTTAGTATAATAAACTGGATCATATGGATAAAAAGCACATAATACAATCCTTAATCACTGCACTCGTGTTATTACTCATTACAACAGGTCTTTTCTTATATACTTCAGGATATAGACTGTCCAAACCAACTACGGAAACCGGAAATCAGCAAATACAAGTTCGAAGAACAGGTATGATTGGAGCAAAATCAATTCCGGAAGGAGCGAATGTCTATCTTAATGGAAAACTTATCACGGCAACCGATGATACAATTTCAAACCTCAGGCCACAAGAAAAGTATGAGCTAACTATAAGAAAGAGCGGTTTTGTTGAATGGAAGAAAGAGATCGAGGTCTTTCCAGAGTTAGTTACAGATATTACCGCAGTTCTTGTCTCCATGACACCAAGACTCGAGCCACTTACAAACACCGGAGCAGCGCATCCTTCTATGGCACCGAGTTTGTCTAAAATCGCTTTCTTTTCAACTGACACAGAAACTCCCGGTATTTGGATAATCCCTCTGGTAAATGCAGGTCTTGATCTATTTAAATCAAATGCAAACAATATTCTTGAAGACACTTTATATAATCAGTTTTCAAAAGGTACAGCCATTGAATGGTCCCCTGATGAGAAACAACTTCTCATAACCGTGCCTGAGAACGATGTTGATACTTATTATATAGTTGATATAGAAGGCAATACTGCAGAGTCTACTGAATCGCCTGAAATTTTAAAGAAATCTTGGTTAGAAAAAGAGATTAAGATTAGAACTGACGTCATTAAGGCAATCGACTTACCTAGTGACATAAAACAAATAGCACTTCGAGAGGATTCTCTCTGGTCTCCGGATAATAAAAAGTTTTTATATCGCCTTCGTAAGAACGGCATGATTGAATACAGAGTCTACAACATGGAAAAACCAATTCCTGTGGGTGAAAAAACACAAACACTAGTCTTTTCAACTAATATTACAAACACACAGCCAAAGATCGCCTGGTATGCAGACAGCTACCATTTAATTCTAACCGAAGGTGATATAGCAGGCACCAAGAGAGGTAAAATAAGTCTAGTTAGAATAGACGGCACTAATAAAACGGAGATTTACAGCAACTCATTGCACTCAGATCAAGTGTTTAGTTCCCCAGGTGGAGAAAAGCTCATTATCAGTACATCCTTTACATCAGACGATCAAACCAATCTATACACATTAGGTATTCGCTAAAGATCATCAACACTTATAAGTTTTGCTGTAATCACCATTCTATTAATTGTAGTGCCGGGAGGATCACAGGTCTGAAGGGTCAATATAGGCTCTAGTGTTTTTCGCCTTATCGGGTAAGTGTTAAAACCTTTATAAACGTGCTTATCAAAAACTTCATACACATACACTTTGCCATCGTAAAACACATGCACCCTATCCCCAGTTTCCAGCTTTCGTAACAAATTAAACACCTGTGCATATTTACCAAGTCGCCAGAAGTTAACAGAAGAGTGTGCAAACAAATAAACATTACCCGGTTCTATCGAAGGATAGGGCGATGTCGAAGCATGGGCGATTCCATACTTTAACGAAGCAATATATGTGTCTTCATTTGTCACAGGTACATTCTTAACAATCGGTACATTCACACCTATCTTTTCAATTACCAGTGAGAATGAAGTATTTACAGGCTTAATTAGAATGGGTCTGCTGGAGATTAGTCTTGCAAAAGGGCTATCAATAATGCCTTCATCTTCATTTAGACCGTAACGCTGATTTTTGATCTGCTTTATTTGATAAACTACCTCAGCAGAAATAACCGGCCCATATGTCAAAACCAGCATTAAAGCGCCTAAACCTATTAAGATCTCAGGCAGATATCTTTTCACTAGACCTTTGCAAATAGAGAGCTTATAACGGACACTAAAAAGCCAAACAGTACAACAGTTAGGAAGGATGTTAATGTAAGACCTTTTACAAGGTAATCAGTGAGGTACAACAAGGCGATATTGATTACCATTGAGAACAGACCTAGTGTTAGGATAGTAATTGGAAGAGTTAAGATTTTTATTACAGGTTTAACAAAGGTGTTCAAGACCCCAAGAACAACAGCGACAATAAATGCTGAGGTGATATCGTCAAGTATGACTCCCGGGAGTATTTGTGAAACTACGAAAACTGCAATTGTCGTGGCTAATATATTGATTAAGAATTTCATATAAAAAGTATAAAGGTGTATTAGAGTTTGAGCAAGTAAGATTTATCGACTTAGGTAATCAAGAACCAACTTAACAGCAAAAGGATTTATGCCAATATATGCTCTATTGTTCTGAAGTTCTGTCTTACTTATCCATCTCCATTCTAGAAATTTTGTGGGTTCGAGATTTTTAAAATCTTGGGTTGTACTTGCATAGTAAATAGGAACGATATCACCCTCCTTAGCTCCGTTGACAATACATACAAGCTCCTTAATTGCGAACTCTGATATCCCTACTTCCTCTAAGACCTCGCGCCTTAGAGCCTGCTCAATAAACTCGTTCCTCATGCATCTACCACCCGGAAGTGTCCAGACAATATTGGAATCGGAATATCTTCGCAAACCTACAAGAAAAAGACTATTTCTAAACAAAAGAGCTGTGGGACAAGTGTTTGGAGTACCTAAATCTGTTAACTGCATATATGTAGCTTCTATGGTGCCCCAGGTAGGAATTGAACCTACATCTCACCCTTAGGAGGGGCGTGTTCTATCCGTTGAACTACAGAGGCATCTTAAACCAGGTAATTTTACATGTATAATTCCAAATTATAAAGTATAATAGTCAGGTTTAGCTCTGGAGGGGTGCAAGAGTGGTTTATTTGGCCGGTCTTGAAAACCGTGCGTCTTAACGGACACGAGGGTTCGAATCCCTCCCCCTCCGCCACATTAAATCATTTAACAATACAACAAGTAACTTAAATTCTTGAACCTGCTGATCATCGAAAGGAGTTCTGTACTCAGGATCTGCCAAAGCTTCAGCAATACCCAACCTGTGGGATTTACCTACAACTACAAGTAATTTTGAGTCAGGATTATGTCTAATTACTTCCCCTACCCTGTCTTGGTAGAACCTTTCTCTACACACACTATCCAACTCAGCGTATAATTTTATTAAAGTCATTAGAGAACTCATCTCTTGCGTCGCTTCTTCAGGACTTAAATGCAAAATCACTGAAAACCTATCAATTCCCCTCTTGTAAATTTCTTTATCCTGCTCGCTTAGAAACGTACTTTGCTCTAGATCCACAAGTAAAGATTGTAACCCGTTCTGAGTTGGCAATACTACAAATGCAGCATATAAACCGCTTGCATATAAAAGATCGCTTCTTGATATTCCAGCTACAGCAATAGAGTTTTCTAGCATAGTCCATGTGGTACATCATCGAATACTTGTAAATTGATGCCATTTGAAACATCTGGATACTGCACAGCTTGTTGCATAAATCTTATTTCGGTACTCTGGCGAGTCCACATATTCCACTCAGGATCAGAACAATGCTCGACTAAAATAAAGTCCCCACGACCTAGACTGTAAATGTAATTATCAAACTGTGTTTGAAATTCTGGAATGTTTACCAGTCTGAGGTGGGTTTCCCTACAACTACGTGACGACCAACTTCAGAAACCTCAATCACGCCTGTTGATCGTGCAACTTCATCCATCCGGGCTTCAACTGCAGCAACAGATGGCTCGTCAGGCCTAATTGTTAAGGTAGGGGTACTCATATTTAGAATTATAACTTATAAAATCGCAGATTATTATAACGAGTTTAAAAATGAGTATTTTGAAGTACGTATACTACTTACAGGGATTATATTCTTCTATTTGTATATTTATGTGACCTTCTGCAGCTTCCGTCTTATCTATAACAGCTATAACAAACGGCCTTGTTATTGCCTGCGCCTGCGTGCATTCGCTACTCGGTATAAGTCTTTGTAGATCAAATGCGTGCTTCCCTGTATTTAAAACCTGATAGTCTATTAAAATTACCGAATACCCTAAGGTAGGCTGGAGAATATCAAAGAGAACAACCGCAGTATTGCTGGCGAAATCAACTTGTTCTCGCATGTCTATGTTAGTAGCTGACAAAAACCTAGAGAACTCTTCTCTGGAGTTAAAAAATTTGAGGAAGGTTTCTTGTGGACGCACCTCATACATAGTTGGAATATCACTACCTGTTAGCAAAACCCTAAAAGGAAGAGATTTAATATTACTACCTTGGCTGGTTTTCTCCTTTACAAAAAATTTACCGTTAGGAAGAACACATCTTGCAGGAGAGGAATCTTCGATACTAAATCCTTAAGCAGCGCATTCCTCGAAGTTGGAAACCCAATCATAACGATGCCTGGTATAAAGAGAGAATACTATTGAAATTACCGTAAGTACAACAAGTAGTAATACACCGAGCAACTTCTTAGTCACAGTACAAAGCTATGCATAACTATAAAAGTCTTCGTGCAGCCTTTTATATGTGACCAACTCATCTTTTGAAAACCAAAGGTTTATCTCTCTTTCAGCCTCTTCAAGATTACCCGAAGCATGTACGAGATTGTATATCGATCTTTTTCTCTTGTTTGCTGATACCGCTGTGTCGAGAGCAAAATCCCCTCTTATAGTTCCGGGAACTGCTTTAGCAGGGACTGTATGTCCTACTATGTTACGGATATTCATTATGGCGTAAGGTCCTTCAAAAACCATTGCAATGATCGGACCGGATTTTAAAAACTCTACATTACATTCCCAAATTGTTCTACCAAGAACAAGAGGATCGGCGGATCCCATATTTTCAACAGGATCGATACTATTTTCTAAACAATCAGCCAGAGTTTTCTCACCCATAGCTTTCAGGTTAGCATCTGTTGTTATATAATGCTGTTTTGCCATCTCCTCTGTCGGAATAACCAACTTAAGCCCTATAATTTTAAGGCCGGTTCTTTCCAATCTGTGAATTATTTCGCCGGTAATACCACGCCTAATTGAGTCTTGTTTTAAGAGGACTAAAGATCTTTGAATCATATGTGCTGATAATAACAAAACTAAGGAGAAGGTGTCAAAGAAGTTCTTCGTGTATTTTGAAAGTTCCATTACTTGAGAGCTCTAAGATTGATATACGCGAAGACTGAAGAATAGCTTGAGGTTTATCGTTAATTTCACTAGTAATTGCACCTATGACGTAATGTACCAATGTCGGTTTTTCCGGGTCTAAGGCTTCCGAAGACAGGTGATGATCACCTGCGATAACTGCTTTAACATCACTTTGTCGAATGGCTTTCAAAAGCTCTTCTGCTTGCTCTCTAACAGAGATAATTTTCTCACCCTCAAAATTACCCATAACTTTATTAGAAGGATGATATATAGGTTGTGATAAAACGACAAAAGAAGCATCAACTACCTCATGTTTAAACCATTCCATGTCTTCTTGAGGAATCTTTGAAAAGTTTTTACTATTATCAAGTACAACAAATTTGAACGACCCTAATGTAAAAGTATGTTTATTTGAGCCAAAGACTTGAAGGAAATTCTCAGGTCCGGCGGTTTCCCATAAATCCCTGTCACCGGGAATAGCGTAATAAGTAATACCACTAGCGTCAAGTTCAGCTTTTGCTGTACGCAAATCAGGTAACAATCCTAAATTAGTATGATCCCCAAGATGAAGTATGACATTAGTACCCATAACTTTTGCCAAACCCACGGCCTTCTCAAGGTTTTTAATGTCCAAATGAGAGTCTGCAAACAGAGCTACTACGAACCTTTCATTATCTGTCACATTATCACTCATCGGTACTGTTGTGCCAGTTGCATCACTTTTAGTTGTATCAGAAATGCTGGAGCCGTCGTCCAGGGTAGAATTGTTACTCAACGATCTATCGTTATTTTCCTTCACAGTTTGATTTTTATCAATGTATTCTTCGTACTTCTCTGTTAAAGCACCTGCAACTTGCCCCACCTTAGAATCCCTTGGTACGCTCCTACTATACTCATATAATGCCATACGAGGATTTTTTTCAGATAAGTACTTAACACCGTAGGTTACAGACAAGACAAAAGATGCAATTATAACTGTCGAAACACTTGAACGGAAAATTCGCTTTGTAAAAGAAGGCTTTTTTTGTTTATCGTAATGATGCTTAAACATTTATAATTTTTCAGGCACCGGTATTCCAAGTAAACTTAGTCCATTGTTTAATACTATTTTAGTACTTTTTGTTATGAAAAGTCTAAAATTGCGGAGCTGCAATGGCTCTGCATTTAATACCGGCATATCATTATAAAAGGCATTAAAGAGCTTTGCCAATTTAAATAAGTAATCGCATAGCGTATTGGGCGAGAAGTCATACGCACTGCGAACTACAATATCGTCAAATTTTGCAATGTGTCGCAATATAGCAAACTCCAAGTCAGAGATTACAAACGGAATACTATCTAAAACCTCCTTAAGCAACCCATCACTAAGTAAGTTATGAGATTTATTAAGAAGAGAGGCTGCTCTTGCATGTGTATACTGTAAATAAGGACCCGAGAACCCTTTAATATTTAACGACGAATCTAGATCGAATACTATGTCATTATATGTATTATATTTTAAAAACTCGAACTTGACTGCACCAACTGTCACATCCTGTGCATTACTAAAAGATCCAAATAATTCAGATACCTTCTTGCCGACAATATCTATTAGATCCAGCACTTTTATACCCACACCACTACGCCCGCTCATTGCATACTGCTCTTTTTCATCATCTACCCTAACACCTAGCATTTTTGCGGTAGCCGGGGAGAGATAAACAAAACCGTAATTAACATGATGCATATTTAAAGACTTTTTATCATACCCTAGAAAACTTAAAGCCTGCTTGACCACATCAATTGCATACGTCTGCTTCTGATCTATCACATCAATAACTATGTCAGCATTTGTAAAACTTACATTCTCATTATTTAAGATTGTTGTCGTCTCCCAAAGCTTCTTATCTTGTGTACTTGTATTGACAAGCTTGTATGAAAAGTCTTTTGATAAAATGCCAAATTTCCACATATGATAAGCTATGTCTTTACCTGTATATGTAGGAACACCGTTGGCCCGAACTATTATTTTATCTTTTTCGTAATCATCACTGCCGGAGTCCCCTGCGAACCGAATCAACCAACAACCTTTAGACTTTCCTTCTGTAGAAAAATACACATTTGTATTTTGCTTAAGTAATGTAAAACACTCTTCCCATAATTTTAGATACAAGATATCACGTTCATGAATTATGACATCGTATGTAATCAGCAACCGTGAAAAAGTATCTAATTGCGCAGCTAAAATGGAATCGGCCAAAGCAGCTACCTCTTTTGCCACAATACTATCCTGATCTTCTACCTGTAGCAGTATATCCTCAAGTTCAGCCTTCAGGGGCTTATTGTCTGCAAGTCTTTCGGAGATCTCAGCGTAAACATCCCAAGCATAGTAGTCAATGCGATCATATCTTGTTTTTTTTATATCCCTGCATTTCAATGTTCCGAGGTAGGAGGTCGCTACTTGTACGCCTATATCATTTGAATAATATTGAACTTGGACATCATAACCTAAGAATTCATACACTTTCTCGATAAATTCCCCGATCACTGCGTTCCTTAAATGCCCTATATGAGGGGCTTTGTTCGGATTCACGTTAGAATGCTCCAAAGCAACTACCCGAGCACGACCTAAATCCGAAGACCCATAACCTTTGTCCAATACAATAACCTGATTAAGCACGCTAAGTAACCACTGGTTTGAGAACTTAAAGTTAATAAAACCGGGAGCAACAGACTGAATATCATCAAAGATTGGGCATGGCATCTCTTTGTATATGAAAGTAGGGCTGGAGGCTTTAATCCTATCACACAAAGAATTAGCAATTACCATAGGAGGCTGCTTTAACTCCTTGGCCAGAGTCATGGCAATGTTGGATGAATAGTCACCCCACAATTCATTTGCAGGTGCTTCTACTGCGACTGAGTCTGCAGATACGACTAAATCGAATTCTTGACTGACCGCAGTAGCTAGTAACTCTTTTATATGTTGTATTTGTTCCAGCACATTCAAATTCTAACATTAATATACTAACTTGACTAAGTAACTTCCTTCCGTGGTTCTAATGACATGAGAACCAAATTTATCCAACAAATCTAGGGTTTCCTTATGGGGATGACCATATTTATTCTTTATTCCAAATGATAGAATACCAGTAAAAGGGGAGGCGCTTGACAAGAAATTTTCAGTGAGCGTATCTCTTGCACCATGGTGAGGAAGCTTAACTAAATTCGGTTTGTTAGTAATCTCAAGCTGACTTGTAACACCCGCACCCACATCTCCCATGTACAAGACTGATTGACCACCCGTCTCGTAACTAACAACAACAGAGCAATCGTTTACGTCACTACATATAAATCCCTGCGGAGGCCACAATATTCTCATTAACTCTGTACTGGATATTTGTATTTCTCTCCCCTTGGAACCTTTTATGATGTTTGAAGTGCGTACAAACGACTCTAATGTGCTCCACTCTCTCGAGGCGTAGTCCGTATCAAATAGAATAACATTTCTCACCTTGCATCTTCTAAATAACCTGGTTAAACCGGCTATATGATCGTAATGCGGATGAGATATCACCATAATATCAATAGAACAATCAAAGAAGGGGACTTGGTTATCCATGGAATAGTCGATCGTATAATTAGGACCACCGTCAATCACTATCAAAGAATTCTTAGAAGCAATTATAGAGGCGTCCCCTTGCCCAACATCCAGAAATTTGATGTATGTATATGTTAACAAGCTTCCCTGCATTATTAAGAAATAGGTCAAATACACGACATAGTAACAGAGTATAAACTTCATCTTGAAGCATATCTAAGGTGATACAGAGTTATCACTAAAACCAATAAGCAGTAATAATAAACCGCACCTAAAAACGATATTTTGTACACTGTACTTGTAAAGGGTATTCTTGCAAAAATAGTGGTGGCTTCAACAAAGAAATCAAGAAACGGATATATGACAAAAGATAACAAAAAGGAAACTTGCTTTAACGGAATCAAACAAACTGCAATAAGTCCCAGCACGGTAATTCTAGGTATTGTCCACAAAACAAAAGCATTGGCAAAAGGAGACAGCAGGTTAACTGTACCAAAATTATATGACAGTAGTGGCCATACAGCACATTGTGCTGCCAAAGAAGTTGAAAAGTCATTCAGTAACGGACTGGCTTTGGAAACAGACTTCTCCAAAACACCTGTAACCACAGGTCCAATTACAATAAGCCCTATAACAGCCAAAAAACTGAGCTGGAAACTAAGTTCATATAAAGTTAAGGGGCTCAATGCAAGCATTAATAACCCTGTAAATGTCACTACATGTAGTTGCGAGACATTTAGTCCTAGGTATTTCGCAGAAAAAGACAAGGCTGACATAAACCAAGCCCGAATTACAGGATAACCAAATCCGGTAAAAACCGCATACATAAAAGTCAGTATTAACGCAAACAAATAATTTCTAAATTTATAAATTGATCCAACTAACGTCTCTACAAAATTAAATAACAGAACAATATTGAATCCGGAAACCACAACTACGTGTATGGTTCCGGACCTTAACAAGATGTCGTTAAACGTAGGGACTTGGCTGAGTGCATCATAACCAAGGACAGTTCCAGCAAGTAATTCGACATGGGGACTAGGATATATCATTTGCAACTTCAAATACAAGTCCTCTCGAATATGAGAAAAAACGGAAGTATAATTTGCAACAAACCCATCCCCTACAATGCGCTCACCAACGTCTGTACACAAAAGTCTAACTATAACTATGACAAACATTATAAATAGTACAAGATTGTGCTTCATTAAAATTCTATATCAGCTTGAATTTTAACAAGGGTGGCTTCCGGCACACCGGACTTTGAAACCAGATCAGTAAAATCTTTGTAAGGCCTTGAGTTTATTATTTTGACTGTATATACCTCCCCAATACCACTAAGTCCATCAATAATATCTTTAGTTGCTGTATTAACATTAACCTTACTATTTAATGGTTTAGCTTCCTGTGTTGACGAAGTGCTACTACTTCTCTCAGTATAACTTTGCCCCAAACTACCACCGTTGGTAACTATAAAATCCTCTAAAGCTAGAGTTGCAGTAGCACTAGATTCGTAATACTCCCATTCAAACGGTACATACACTTTATCGCCATCTTTAAGAACAAAAGCTAAATTAACCTCTTTATAGAAATAAAACGGATCAAATGAATCTAACAGTCCACCCGCTAATTTAAGTAAGTCCCCCACTCTTGTATCTTGTGGTACATTATATAAACCCGGGCTGGTCACAGCACCCTCAATATCAACATATATTTTCTTAACACTTTCTTTTTCCAACACTTCGATATCCTCAACTTGAGGAGGGGGTATCTTCCCCCTCTGGTTCGTGATTAACAAAGTGCATGCACCTACAAAAAGGACAAACCCAACAATAAAATACAACCGATAGCTTAAGATGAAACTTTTTATCATAGCTAGATTAAGCAGAAACATACTGCTGTTAAACTATAAAATCGTGGATTTGAAAACTAGCACTGATCTAGTCTAAATAGAACCTTGTTTTACCGCGCAATTCCCGAAAGATAATAGGAATGAGGACATGAAACGTGATTAATAACCGCACAATTAACGCAATAAGGTGTAAAAAATTTATTTTTCAGCAGGATCCGTTAAAAGATCTTTAAGAAAGCTGGATTTAAACATCCCTCTAAAAACACGCGCTATACCCGGTTTGTTTATTCTATAGAACACTTCCCTCCCCTTTTTATCACTCTTCAAAAATCCCAAGGTCGACAATACTCTTAAGTGATGTGATGCTAAGTTCTCCTCAACATCAAGATTATCGGCTACATTAGTTACATTAAGCTCGCCTTCAGAAAGCATATGCAATATCTTTATTCTATTTGTATCAGACATTGCTTTGGAGATCTTGTAGTAATTTAGCATAGATGGAATATACAACCTTTATTGCAACAATTCAAATAATATTAATTGGAATATCCTTTGTACTCTTATACAGCGCCTTGTTTTACAAGGTCATCGATGTTTTGATGTATTAAGTTGTCTATTTTTTTGAACTATCGACACTATCCTCAAAGTAAGGCTCTAAGTCGGAGATGAATACATGCACAAAGTCATTCTGAACAAGCAGTACTGCAGAATCAAATTGCATATTAATATCTTTAGTAGGTGTCTTTATCCTCAGCATTTTAGAAATCAATGAGATAAAATTTTCATGATATGGCAGTATGTCGAACAAACCTTTTTCATTATATGACGTAAGAGCATACGCGTCTTCGTTTACAAACGTCTTTTTCCTATTCTTAACTACTACTTGAAGTACATGCTGTGTCATAACTTTAGATCAGCGATACTACCAATGTATAAGAACTTATCAGCTGTAACCTTATCCATGTCACCATTTATAATGGACTTAACGTCTGCTACAGTAGTTTTAATGTTTATATAAGCACCTTTTCTTCCTGTCTGCTCCTGTGCTACAAAAAAGTTCTGTGTCATATAATTTTTGAGTTTTATTGCTCGTTGAAAAGTAAGTCTATCTTCTTCAGAAAGCTCGCTCTCGCCTACAAGCGATACAATACGTTCAAGGCTTGCTGCTCTACTTAGTAACTGACGAGCTGCTATGTTTACTACATAGTGATCAATACTCACCATTGTCGGGTTTAAAGCAGACGAAGTAGATGATAATATGTCTACAGCAGGCAATCTCCCCTCCCTGTATACATCTCGAGATAAGACTATGGTCGAATCTAGGTATCTTAATATTTCTTGTACTCCTTGATCTAGAATATCATCAGCAGGTATGTAAATAGCCTCAATAGTAGTTATGTATTTGTCTCCTTTACCGATTAATCTCTCATGCACTCCGGCGACTTCGGAGGATAAAGTCGCTTGATAACCATCTTCCGAAGGAATGACATTCATTAGAGTAGACAGTTCGTTCCCGGCCTGCACATATCTATACATATTGTCAATAAAAAACAGGACATTTTTCTTCTTCACATCCCTAAAATACTCAGCAATGGTAACTCCGGCAGGAGCAGTCAGCATTCTAATAGATGAAATAGCACCCATTGCACCAAACACCAAGGACACACCCGACAAGACGCCTCGTTGTTCTAATTCAAGAATCAGCTCATGGCCCTCTCTTGTACGCTCACCAACGCCTGCAAAAACACATACAGTGTCATCCTTATTCTCATTTACAACATTATGCATCAATTCTGTAAGTAATACTGTCTTACCTACCCCGGAACCTCCAAACAAGCCTGTTTTACCACCCTTAATCAAGGGGGAGAAAAAATCCAGCACCTTGATACCAGTTTCAATTACCTCTTTATTAGACGATGTGGCTTCGTATGAAGGTGATAAAGCAAAAATCGGGTGTGCGCCATCATACTGTATGTCCCCCTTGCCATCTACGGGCTGGCCCATAAAATCCACTACTCTACCCAACAGGCCATCGCCTACAGGGATAGATAAAGGCATCTGGGTATCAATAACCCTCAAGCCTCTTGCTACTTCTTTATTCTCAGTTAATAGAAAGCAGTAAAAATGAAATTCATTAAGGGATCTATAAACCAGTAATTTTGCCTCTACCCTCTCCACAACCAAAATGCTATACATTTCAGGTCTATGAGAACCTAAAAACTCAACAATGACAACGTTACCTTTAACACTAAGAATCTTCCCTGATTGCTCAGATGTCTTATTTTCCACTAATTCCATAAGCTAATTCCTGAAAGCGTGTCTTGCTGTTTTTTGTTAGTCATGTAGTGCCTTACTTTCTGCTTCTTTAAATTTAATACTTTAACATGCTTATCTATGCCATTTAGAGCTATATCTAGACTGATCATTCTAGATGCAAACTTACTAAGATATCCTTCATTTACTGACTGCTCAAAGTTAGATGCAATAATTTGATTTTCAAAGTACGTCAAAACCGAAGGTAAATCCGGTTCAAAAAAGAAGTGTATATTCTTATTTGTTTTATTAGCTGTCAAATCTCCACCTGTGATTAAGGTCTCTGATGGAGCTTGCGCTAATATAGTTTTAAAAGATCCGTGATAAACAACCACAGTTTCATACTGTAGTATAAAGTCAGAAATAGCGCGGAGATGCGTTGCATCATCTAACGAGTCTGATAAATCAAAAAACTTGTAAGTTCGACCTATACCTGCTTCTTCAAACATTCTTTTTCCTACTTTCCCAACAATAACTAAATCGCAATCAGGTTCATTTAAAATATCGTTTTTAAATTTAACAAATGTTGCATAAACAATATTCCCATACAGCAAGGTGTTTGACGATAGCAATATAGCAACTTTCTTACCATTTCTTCTGAATATGGATGTGGCATTTCTTTTATGTTTATCGCGAAGCACATCCAACTCGTTCTGATAAGAATTGATAACTAGTGAAAATACTTTGTTTACACCGTCAAAATACTCCCTGTTCTTAAGTACAAAGTCCCTAATAGAACGCATTCTTATGGATGCTATTTCTTGATAAGTTGATACAAGATCCCTGATATTGAGCGTGGTGCTGTATTCTTCTTTAAGCTGTTTTACTTTAGACATATTTTAAAATACTCTCTATATTCTGATTAACAACCAATAGCAACTGATTTAAATCTTTTGAATTATATACAATAGAGTCAACTGTCCCTGCATACGACGAGTCATTGAAATACATGTGAATCATCTTCTTCTGCTTAACACGAATGGACGCCATAGACTCATTATTCCACCTACCTATCCATACAATTGTGAATATAAGAATCTGTAAACTAATTGGCAGTATTTCATCAAGATCTTGGTTGAATATAGTTTCTATACGCTCCCCCATCTGGATAGTTGACTGTGTACCTTCATTTAATTCAGCGCCAAACTGTACGAAGCCTTTTACTTTTTCATACAATGTCAAGAATGAAAGTAGCTCCCTACTTATACTCCATCGAAGGTTGTTCTGAGTTTGTCTGCCTACTCTAGTAACAGATAGAAAATAATTAACAGGCGGTCTTCTTCCTTTAGTGAATAAATCCTTGTCCAAAAAGATATGACCATCAGTGATAGACATAAGATTTGTTTGTATATATCCTGATATGTCATTTTCCACAGTGTCAGCTACAGGCAAACAAGTAATAGAAGCTTCCACACCATTTATCGCAAAACAACCCCCTCTTTCAAGAAGCTTCGCGTGAATGTTAAATATGTCTCCGGGATATGAACTTCTGCCGGGGAATCTATTTCCAAGTAAAGAAAGCTCTCTATAGTACTTACCATGAGATGTCAGATCATCGAATATAACAGTGACGTCTTTCCCCTTATTCATAAACCATTCAGCTACTGCCATGGCAGTAAACGGAGAAATAATAATAGTACCTATAGGATCAGAAGATTCAGCAACTATCATAACTAATTTATCTTTTAAACCATAAGATGAGATACTAGTTTCAATCTTCTTAATATCAGCCTTTGTCTTTCCTATACAGCAATATATGGTTATATTATTATTTTTATATTGTGAGTTGCATATTTGTGTTAGAAAGCTAGTTTTTCCAGTCTGTTTATCCCCTATCACCAACTCTCGCTGTCCTTTACCCAATGGGAGTAGCAGATCCACAATAGACACTCCTGTATAATAAGGTTCTGTTATCTTCTTTCTATTCTTAATAGTTTTAATCTCGCTGTATATATCTACGTATTCTTGCACGTCGTGGAATGGATCTTCTACGTACTTAGAGTGCCCTAAAGGAGATAATACTTTACCTAGCATACTATCACCTACAGGAAACTTTATCTTCGAACCGGTACGTACAGCTTTTGTCTTCAAGCCAATCGGAAGAGTACCAAAAGATGATACCTCCAACATAGAATCATTTAACGCGGTAACAACACCGATATCATCGTTTTCAAATAAAATAACTTCGTCAACAAAAGAACCAGGAAGACCGGACAATGTAAGAAGTGGATGTCTTGTTGATTCTACAAAACCTATCTCATCTGTCTGGTCTTGGTAATATTGAAAATCGTGACCGAATATCATTGTAATATCTGCTGAACTTTCTCTTTGAAAGCTTCCTCTTTGAATAACCTTTCCACTCTAGTTTTAAAAGACATATCAATCACTTTACCGGCTTTATATACAACAAACCCACCTCTCAACCCCTCGTCTACATTTACTTCTAACAGTATCGGAACACCTAGAGGACTTACAGCAACATGAAGTCGATCTATAAGTTCAGTTTTCGGAATATATGGCATAGTTATCTTTACAACTTCGACTGAAAGTAACGACTGTTTGATATTTTGCAGACTAGTATCAGATGAGTCGAGATCAGTCACACCAATGCCAGCTAAATATGAACTTAGCTTCTCCATGGCACCTTGCTTGCTGTGCAGATTCCCCCCAAGAACAGCATCTATCAAATGAATAGCGAACTCTCTGTTTGAAACAGTCCTCAATTTAGAACATAATATCAAGGTAATACTATCCATTTAATGATGTTTCAAGCTCCCTTAAGTAGTTATCTACGAACTCTCCTGAAGCCTCTAAACTAACCGCCCTACCAAAGGCTTCTATACTAACCAGCTCAAGTATCTTGTATATATTTTCATCAATCTTCTTCATTTTACTATCTTTATATTTTTGTAGCTCGGCATCGAGGACTTTGTATTGATCCGTGAAATTGTTTTGCATGTCTTGTCTTAGCTTTTCTAAATCTGACTTGAACGAAGAGCTGAAAGAAGAGATCTCTTTAACCAATTCTTGTTCTAGTTTGCTGGAGGTTTGCTGTATATCTTTAACCTCTGAGTCTTTCTCCTGAGCAAGCAGCCTCTTATATTCCTCCAACATAGTAGCCGACGAGGCCTCAAGAATACTTGTATGCTTGTCTAATAATTTCTTATCAACTTCTTGCAAAACAGAGTTGGTCTCTTTACTTACATCTGTTACTGAATTAATAACATCTTGAACTTTTGTATTAGTAGATTTTAGGATCTCCAGTGCATTTAGCTTTGCATCATCGATTATCTTCTCAGCTTTCTTTAACGCATCTTCTTCAATTTTGGCAGTATCTTTACCCCTCTCATGTTCAAAAAAAGATACAAGTTTATTAGAAAATCTAACTAAGTGAATTAGGATGATAAAACCTCCCAACAATAAAAACAAAACCAAGCAGGCAATTGAAGCAACAAGAATCACATCTAAGGGCAGTTGATTAATCATGATTAAATTCTAGATGATTAAAATTAGGTAAGCAAGAAACACACCTGAAAACATGATCAGTCCTGTTAATAAAAAGTTAAAAAAGACCGTGGTCTGAATCGTGTTCTTGGCCAAAGGGTTTCTACCCATTGCCTGTATGCTTGTACTTGAAGTCTTCCCAAAGGATGCAAAACCGATAATAAAAGCAGCGACTACAGCAAGCCCCGAAAGCAAATACCTTAAAGACTCAAGTGGTGCCAAAGTTGGTGCATCTAATCCGCTTTTTAAGACCTGCAAAAGGTTTGACCGAGGGTTTGTTGATATGAACTGATTGCCAATTCTTAAGTTGACCAAAACTAGCTTTGACTCAGAAAGGGTTTTAGGTTTGAAATCCTCCAAGGCTATGCCTAGAACATATCCTGATGATGTAGCTTTCATAGCAAGGCCTTCTGTTGATGAAGAAGTAACAAAGTCACCTTTAGAAATACTGCCTCCCTCCCCGTTAACAAGCACCCTTGTCTCTCCTGAGGACAAAACAATCTTTGCATTTTTCAAAGCTTGATCTACTAAAGTCAGCGGAGTTTGATCAACAATTGCACCAAATACTTTAGAGTCATACGGGATTGTACTAAGTTTATAAGTCCCTTTGTCAGTTACTGACACAACATTACCCTCCCTACCCTTACCGCCCTCTATCTCATAACCAACTCCAAATCCAACACCCAAAGGCTGTGAAAAAGCTACGGAAGCAGTGAGTACGTAAAAACTTAATAAACATACATATACTTTAGTTTTATGCACATCTAAAGCATATGTAAATCCATAGACCAAGTCAATACAATAGTTGGATACAAAAGCTAATCATAATTAAACCATAATATACGATCAAAGACATGGATTGTCATATAATTATAGGGGTCAAACCATATTTATACTCATTAATTATTGACATTAAAATAAACATTACATACCATTAATACAACCTTACATTTCAGCGCTGTATAAATAAAATGTAAGGTAAAAGGTTCCATGCCTGCCCTGCAAAACTTAGTTATTAAAAAGCTTAATAATACCCCTGACTCCCCTGCACAGATCAGTGCAAAATCGTCAAACACAGAAATTGAAAAATATACTGTCTCAAAAGCAGCATCACTACTTGGCATATCCTCCTCGTCTTTAAGAAAGTTGGAGCTTGAAAGAGTTATAAAAGCAAAACGGGCGGCAAACGGCTACAGATACTACACGCGCGACGACATAAACCTTGCAAAAAGCTTTATTGAAAAGAAAAAACAAAGTAAGGTTATGCAACAAGCTACTGACCAATTTATAAAAAAGCAAAGCACATTGCCAAGCTTGGACACAAACCTAAACAAAATCACGCGACAAGACTCCACTGACATTTTCTCAGCTACACAAAATTTTTATGAAAAAAATACGCAACTAAACAAGACCGGGATTTCAAACCATTTATCCAGACTAGTAACTACAATCGTGATGGCATTTATTGTTTTTAGCGGAATAGCTGTAGCCGGATTTAAACTCAACGAACAGAATGAGCTTTCAAACAACATACTAGGAGCATTGTCAGAGAGAAAAGACAAAGAAACAGTACTTGCAGGCACAAGTACTAGAGAAAACTTAAAACTAAGTTTCAATACGAAATCACTTTTCAGGGAAAACGTAGAATTTGAAAACAGTGTCAAGATTTCAAAAGACCTTGAAGTTAGCGGAAAAATAAGTACAAGCGTACTCAATTTCGTGGATACCGGCACACTTAACGGACTGCAGGAGGCAGACAGTGTAACCGAAACTTCACTAGAACGAATACTTGATTTAGCAGGAGATATCACAAGCACAGGTCTTCAAAATGTACAAATAGCAACTAATGTCATAGATGACGCAGAATTGTCGGACTCGCTGACGTATACCGGCAACTTAAACATCGGCGGACTGTTAAACATAGATGGAGAATCCGGAGACAGTGGTGCAGTATTGTCAACTAATGGCGATGGAAACCCAACGTGGTTAAACCAAAGCGACATAGATGCCGGAAGCGTTGGCGGAATTAGTGCTGAAGACATCTTGGAAGTAAATACGGATTTTGATGGAGATGTGTCAGGTAATTATAATAACCTTCAGATAAATGCAGGCGCTGTAACGAGTACCGAGATACTAAACTCCACCATCAAGCCGGTAGATATTGCTACAACTAATACCGCTGTGGATCAATATATCATGGAATATGATGCACTCTCAGGTAATTTTACGTGGATTCCGAGTCCTACTGCCGGGTCGAGCAAGTGGACTGATAGCGGTTCAATCACATATCTTACTGATACAAATGATGAATTAGCTATAGGAGGAACGACAAACGCCTCCCCTTTCTACTTCAACCCCACCGCAAATTTACTAACCCTCACCAATACAACAGTTGGAAATTCTTTTGTTGTACAAGACGACACAAGTGATTCGACACCTTTTATAATAACAAACAGTGGAGATGTAGGAATTGGAAAGACAACATCTGATACAAAGCTGGATGTTGCCGGTGCAATTACTTCTTCACTTGGTTTTTATGTAGGAGTGGCAAACGACACAGACTACCTCATCGATAACTCTGTCAACGGTACGGGATCTGCCAGACTTTATATCGGCAATGAAGGAATACTAACTGACGACGATATAGGCGATACAGTTCAAGCACAGGACACTGAATTACAAGCTATAGCAGCAATAGCAACAACAGTAGGTAATATAATTGTGGGAAACGGGAGTTCCTGGGAGGCACAATCAGGGACAACTGCCAGAACAAGTCTTGGCCTCGGAGCAAGTGACTCCCCCACTTTTACAGGACTAACACTTTCAGGACTTGCAGATGGAGCATTATTCAACAACGCAGGGGTTGTTTCTTCAGAAGCTAACTTAGCTGTATCAAGAGGTGGAACCGGTGCAGGTACATTTA
>ERZ724505.429-NODE-429-length-27092-cov-7.120132_pt1 | contig 27092 bp, 29 predicted proteins | sample MGYA00376038_ERZ724505 | MGnify/ENA primary metagenome ERZ724505 (study PRJEB28724, sample SAMN07190884) | wastewater metagenome | isolation source: effluent of sewage treatment plant in Hong Hong | place: Hong Kong | collected 2016-03-17 ...
GTGCCCTCGCTGCAAGACCCCGAAGTCATCGCGCAAAAGTTCCCCCAGGGCTACACCGCGCTGCGCCCTTACCTGCGCTTGACGGCTCAACCCGAGCGAGCCGCCTGAACCTTCACCTGATCAATCCGCCTGTTGTAGGCGCTGCAACATGGCGTCCACCATGGCATGCGACAGCGGACTGGCCACCGCGCCAATGAAGCGTTCGAAATCGACATGGGCGGCATCGTCTGCCCGGTCGGAAATGGAGCGAATGATGGTGAAGGGCACGCCATAGTCATGGCACACCTGCGCCACGGCAGCCCCCTCCATTTCCACAGCCAGCGTAGCGGGAATGGCGTCGCGAATGGCTGCGCTGGCGCGAGCCGAACCAATGAACTGGTCGCCACTGGCAATCAGCCCTCGGTGAACACGGGGCACGCCAATACCTAACTCATCCAGGTCGGCTCGCGACAGCACCCCGGCTCGGACTTGTCCGTGATGCCCGACCGTGCTCAGCACCTCGCTGGCCGAAGCCACCGCCAGATCGGACAAGCCCTGAGTGGCCCGCATGACCGACACCCCCTTGCCTGGCACCTCGAAGCGCGGAAACAAGGGCCGCGCATCCATGTCGTGTTGCACCAACTCATCGGCCACCACCACGTCACCCACGCGGACTTCATCACCCACGCCACCCGCCACCCCTGTGAACCACACTTCCCCCGCATGGAATCGGTTGATGAGCAAGGACGTGGTCACCGCAGCAGCCACCTTGCCAATGCCCGACAAGGCCGCAATGACCACCTGCCCGTGCCAATGCCCCACCCAGAAGGTGCGACTGGCCAGCTCAACCTGATGTTCATCGGGCATGGCGTCCAGAAAGGTCTGCAACTCTTGCGGCATGGCAGCCAGGATGCCGATGCGGCGCATCGGACCGGAGGGGGGCAAGGGAGATTCGGGGGTGATCATGGTGGAGCTCCTGCACTGCGCGTCATGCGTGCATCTTGCGCCAATCATCCGTGAAAATGGAGGCTTCAACCCACCCTCAGCACGGCCATCCATGACCCACGCGCCCCAAACCTGCCAACTCGGAACCCCCTTGTCCCCCTCCGCCGTTCGGGTCATGCTGCTCGGTTCAGGCGAGCTAGGCAAGGAAGTGCTCATCGCCCTGCAGCGGCTTGGCGTGGAAACCATCGCGGTGGACCGTTACGACCACGCCCCAGGTCAGCAAGTGGCTCACCACAGCCGCACCATCGCCATGAACGACCCGGAGCAGTTGCGGGCCCTGATCTTGCGTGAAAAGCCCGATCTGGTCGTGCCCGAGATCGAAGCCATCGCTACATCGGTATTGGAAGAGTTGGAAGGCCAAGGGGTGGTGCGAGTGATTCCCACTGCCCGCGCCGCCCGCCTGACCATGGACCGCGAAGGCATTCGCCGCCTGGCCGCCGAAACCCTGGGCTTGCCCACCAGCCCCTACCGCTTCTGTGATTCGCTGGCCGAGTTGCAAGCAGCGATTGACGAGCACATTGGCTACCCCTGCGTGGTCAAGCCCTTGATGAGCTCTTCAGGCAAGGGGCAGAGCAAAATCAGCACGCCAGCCGACGTGAGCAAAGCTTGGGACTACGCCATGGCCGCAGGCCGCGTGAGCCAAGGCCGCGTCATCGTGGAAGGCTTCATCGACTTCGACTACGAAATCACCCAGCTTACGGTGCGGGCAGCGGGCCGAGGCGAACAGGCCGGGCAGATCGTCACGCAGTTTTGTGAGCCGATCGGTCACATTCAGGTCGATGGCGACTACGTGGAAAGCTGGCAGCCCCATCGCATGAGCCCACAAGCCCTGACCCGCGCCCGCGAGATTGCCAAAGCGGTCACCGACAACCTCGGTGGACAAGGCATTTTCGGGGTGGAGTTGTTTGTGAAGGGGGACCAAGTGTGGTTCAGCGAAGTCAGCCCCCGCCCCCACGACACCGGTCTGGTCACCTTGGCCACCCAACACCAGAGCGAATTTGAGCTGCATGCGCGCGCCATTCTCGGCTTGCCCGTCAACCCCAGCCTGCGCAGCCCTGGCGCTTCAGCCGTGATTTACGGTGGCATTGATGCCCAAGACGTGGTGTTCAACGGCGTGGCCGAGGCCCTGGCCCACCCTCAGGTCGACATCCGCCTGTTCGGCAAGCCCGAAAGCTTTGTCAAACGCCGCATGGGCGTGGCCGTGGCCTGGGATGCCTGCGAAGAAACCGCCCGAGATCTGGCCAAGCAAGCCGCCGCGCAGGTCAAGCCCCGCACCCGCTAAACCACCCGCGTCAGCCGATCAGGCTCGCTGTTGGGCGTGCCCCAACTCCCCCACCTCGGGCACCCCACGCATCAAGCTGGGGTCGATGGGGCCCGCCCGTCGCGCCAGGGCCATGACATCGAGCACCTCGATTTCGGCATAGTGCAAGGCCAGCACCCCTTCTGACTCCAGCTTGCGCAACGCTTTGTTGATGGTTTGCCTCGACACGCCCAGCATGCGCGCCAGAAATTCTTGCGGCACCCGCACCCGGCGGCGAACCTGGTCGGCCGTGGCCTGACCAAAATTGGTCACCGAAAACAACAGGCGACGCGCCAATTGCTGGTCAATGGGCAAGGTGGCGTTGTCTTCCAGCGCGGTCAGCATCAGCCGCATCTTGCTGCAGGCCAGCCGCGCCAGGTCGCGCCAGTACTGAGGGTGGGCATCCAACCAGGGATCGATCAGGGCACGCGATACCACCAGCACGGAACAATCGGTGCCCGCCACCGCATCTTGCGAGCGCGGCAAGTCATCCAGCAAGGCCACCTCGCCAAACCAGTGATAGGGCTCGACATACAGGCTGAGTCGGTGGGCGCCATCACGTGGGCTGATGGAGCCCAGCATCAAGGCCCCCGCAATCACGCAATAGAGCCCGTCGTGCACATCGCCGCGCGCAAACAGCGACTCGCCCGCTTTCAGATGCCGGATTCGCCCTCGATCAACCAATGCTTGCTGCAACTCAGCCGGGCAACTGGCAAACCAAAGATGGGACTGCAAAGCCGGCAGCAAGGCCAGCGGCGAGGAATCAAACCGCCTCTTCATTGAATCGATTAACGTTTAGCGTGGCGACAAAACCATCCACAATCGGGGCTAACCCACCTAAATGACGGAGTCTCTTCCCGTCAGATTGTCAATTTTTTGACAATCATAGCCTGTCAAACCACATACGATTCGCGCCAGTATCTATGAAAAACCCTTAGGTAGAAATTTCGCAATGAGCAACAATCAAGCCGTCCATCCAGGAGCGATTCTGCGCTCCCAATTCATGGAGCAGCACGGTCTGTCTGCCAGTGGCTTGGCCATTCGCCTGCACGTCCCGGCTCCCCGCGTGAATGACATCGTGCGTGAGCGTCGTGGCATCAGCCCCGACTCCGCCCTGCGCCTGGCCCGTTTCTTCGGCACCACCCCCCAATACTGGATGGACCTGCAAACCGCCTACGACCTGAAGGTCGCAGAAAACCTGGCTGGTGAACAGATTCGCCGCGAAGTGGCCCCCGTGCAAGACAACTCGGTCGCCACCTTGGCCGCCTAACGTCAAGCACAAGCAGCTGACGTTCAGCTGCTGTTACTGGAAGGCCACCTCGGCAAAGCTGCGCAGCTTGCGGCTGTGCAGTTGCCCCGCTCGGTTGGCCCGCAAACGCTCAATGGCGCGCAAGCCAATGCGCAAGTGCTGATCCACCCGCTCGCGGTAAAACTGATTGGCCATGCCTGGCAGCTTCAACTCGCCATGCAGCGGTTTATCGCTGACACACAGCAAGGTGCCATACGGCACACGAAAACGGAATCCGTTGGCGGCAATCGTCGCGCTTTCCATGTCCAAGGCCACCGCACGGCTCTGACTGAAGCGCCGCTCGGGCGTGCGCTGAGGCAGCAACTCCCAATTTCTGTTGTCGGTCGATGCGACCGTGCCGGTACGCATGATGCGCTTGAGCTCGTAGCCCTGTAGCTGCGTCACATCGGCCACCGCCCCCTCCAGCGCCAGCTGAATTTCCGCCAGGGGCGGAATGGGCACCCACAGAGGCAAGTCTTCGTCGAGCACATGGTCTTCTCGCACATAGCCGTGGGCCAGCACATAGTCACCCAATTGCTGCGAATTGCGCAGCCCGGCGCAATGCCCCAGCATGATCCAGGCATGGGGGCGCAGCACCGCAATGTGGTCAGTAATGGTTTTGGCGTTGGCCGGCCCCACCCCAATGTTGACCATGGTGATGCCGCTGTGGTCCTTGCGCAGCAAGTGATATGCAGGCATTTGCGGCAAGCGGGGTGGCACCGCCCCCAAGGCATCGCCAGGCTCCACAGACTGCCCCACCCGACGGGTGATCACATTGCCGGGCTCGACAAAGGCGATGCAGTCATCGTCATCTTGCGGGTTGGCCGGATCAGGCGCGCGCCGCATGAGCTCATGCCCATAGCGCACGAATTCGTCGATGTAGAACTGGTAGTTCGTGAACAGCACGAAGTTCTGGAAATGCGAGGGCGACGTGGCCGTGTAATGCCGCAGCCGATGCAAGGAATAGTCGACCCGTGGGGCCGTGAACAAGGACAAGGGGCTGGCATGGCCGGGCGGCACCTCATAGGTGCCATTGGCAATGCCATCGTCCATGGCCCCCAGATCAGGCAGATCGAACTGGTCGCGTAGCAACAGCCGCCGCTCAGCCGGCATGCTGCCTTCCAGGTGCTGGTGCTCGTCCAGGCTGAAGTGAACCGGAATGGGGTCGGCTCCCAGCCCGATTTCCAGATCCACCCCGTGGTTGGCCAACAGCAAGTTGAACTGCTCAAGGTAGTAGTCGGCAAACAGGTCGGGGCGCGTCAGCGTGGTTTCGTAGGTGCCAGGGCCCGCCACAAAACCGTAGGACAAGCGCGAGTCGGCCATGCGCACGGTGTCGGTATGCACGCGCACGAAGGGATAGCGCGCCCGAATGTGATCGGGCAATTGCTCGCCGGCCACAAAACGCTGCAAGGAATGGCGCAGGTAGGAGATCTGCCCGTCGTAGAGCTGGGTGACGTAATCCAGCGCGGCCTGGGCCTCGCTGAAACGTTGCGTGGGGAACTGAGGGGCAGCCATGCGATTCCTGTCAGCAATCTACATGGCCTCATTGTGTGCGCCCCGAGGTCGGGCGTGGGTGGAATTCACCACCTGTTGGCTCACGCTGTCGTGATCAGCCGACAGACCCGGCCCCAGCCGGCCCCCATCAGGGCTTGGCGGGAGGCGCCTCTGGCGCGTTCGGGTCGGTCACAAAGGCTATGCGATTGAGGCCGGCCTTTTGCAGCAGGCCAATCAGATCGGCCACCCGACCGTAAGACACCGCCTGATCGGCACGCAATTGCACCTCCGTGTCGGGGTGCTTCTTGGCTTGATCCTGGGCCTGCTTGACCAGATCATCAGGTTTGACGACCTTGTCTTCCAGGTGCATCTCTCCGTCAGCCGTCAACACGATCGACAAGGTCGGCGGCTGCTTGTTGGCGGGCGGCGGTGGGGCATCGGCCTTGGGCAGGTCCAGCTTGAGGCTGGAGGTCATCAGGGGCGCGGTGAGCATGAAGATCACCAGCAGCACCAGCATGACGTCAATCAACGGCGTCATGTTGATTTCGCTCATGGGCTGGGTGCCCTGGGGTCGCTCCAGACGTCCGAAGGCCATGCCGGCTTACTCCTTCTCGCTCAGCAGGGTTTCGCGCAGGTCGTGCGCAAAGCCTTCGAGATCAGCCTCGCAGGCCGACACGAACTTGCCGAAGATGTTGTAGGCCAGCACTGCGGGAATGGCCACCGCCAGACCGGCGGCGGTCATGATCAAGGCCTCACCGACCGGGCCGGCCACCTTGTCGAGGCTGACCGAGCCTTCTGTGCTGATGCTGATCATGGCGTGGTAGATGCCCCAGACGGTGCCAAACAGCCCCACAAAGGGCGACACAGCCCCCACCGAGGCCAGCAGCACCTGCCCGGCTTGCAAGCGCTCCAGCACGTCATGCAGGCTGTCGCGCAGGCGACGGGTCAGTTGGGCTTCGCGATCTGAGCGCGCCGCCAGGGTGCCGGCACCAGAAGGCGCGCTCACCGATTCGACCAGGGGCAGCAACACGGCTTCACGATCCAGCCCCTGCAAGGCTTGGCGCCCTGCGGCCAGATCGGTCGAATCCCAGAAGGCTTGCGCGCCCTTGACCAGGTCTCGACGCGCGCGGGTCAGCAGCCAGCCTTTCCAGAAGATGACCACCCAGGCGCTGATGGACATCAGCAGCAACATGAGGGCCACCGCCTTGCCGACGGCATCGCCTTGTTCCCACAGGTGCGTCAAACCGTTCATGCCATCCCCAGTACGTCGTCCATGCCGAACAGACCGTGTGGTTGGTGCGCCAGGAAGCGCACGGCGCGCAGGCTGCCTTGGGCATAGGTGGCGCGGCTAGACGACTTGTGGGTGATCTCGATGCGCTCGCCTGTGCCGGCAAACAGCACGGTGTGGTCGCCCACGATGTCGCCGCCACGCACGGTGGCAAAGCCGATGGTGCTGGGGTCGCGTTCGCCCGTCACGCCTTCACGGCCATACACGGCGCAGGCCTTAAGGTCACGGCCAATGGCATCGGCCACCACCTCACCCATTTTCAGGGCCGTGCCGCTGGGAGCATCGACCTTGTGGCGGTGGTGGGCCTCGATGATTTCGATGTCGTACCCTTCTTTCAGGGCCTTGGCGGCCTGCGCCAGCAGCTTCAGCACCACGTTCACCCCCACGCTCATATTGGGGGCCATGACGATGGCGATGTCGCGTGCGGCGTCTTTGATTTCGGCCTTCTGCTCTTCGGTGAAGCCGGTGGTGCCAATGATCAGGTTCACGCCCAGCTCGCGGCACACGCGCAGGTGGGCCATGGTGCCTTCGGGGCGGGTGAAGTCGATCAGATACTTGGCGTTTTTCAGGCCTTCGCGCAAATCGGAGGTGATGAGCACGCCGCTGGTCTGCCCCAAAAATGCGGCAGCGTCAGCGCCCAAGGCGGGGCTGCCAGCAATATCGAGCGCCCCAGCCAGAGCCGCGTCATCGGCGTTCTGAACGGCTTCGATCAGCATGCGGCCCATGCGGCCGGAGGCGCCAGCGATGGCAATGCGGTGGGCGTTGGCGGAAGCGGTAGAAGTCATGCTTGCTAGGAAAAGAGGTCTCGGATCAGATTCAGGCAATCAACGTGGGGTTGATTCCAGGGAGGGGTAGGTTCGAGCGGCACCCAGCGGCACTTTAGGAGCTGCGGTGCCATTCTTGGCCGGCACAGGCAAGGCTGCGATTTGCTCGGCGCTCAGGTTGGGCTCGGCCTGGCGACCTTCGCGAGGCTTGTCGATGGAGGCCACGAACTCGCGCTCGAGCGGCAAGGTTTCGGAATCGAAGTGATCGACGGCGTCATTCTTGAAATAAACGGTGACGCGACGCTTCTGATCGGGCACGCCCTGGCGACGAATGGTGAACACGTAGTCCCAACGGTCGTTGTGGAACACATCGGTCAGCATGGGGGTGCCCAGAATTTCTCGAACCTGCATGCGCCCAAAGCCGGGCTGAATCTGGGAGATGAATTCCTGCGTGACCACATTGCCCTGCACCACGTCGACCCGATAGGGTTCGAGCAGACCGAACAGGGTTTCGGGCTTGGACAGCGAGACCTGACCGGTGCTGCTGCAACCAGCCAACATCAGGATCGCAGGGGCCCACGCCGGCAGGGCGCGACGAATGAGGTTCAATGTCATGGCAGGCAAGAAGACCCCACTTTGCCGAAGTGGCGTCCAAATCGATATGATTGCCCATTCTAGCGGCGCGCTTGACGTGGTGCCGCACCTCGGAGTTTTCCCATGACCAACGCAGAAGAACTGAAAAGCAGCGGGCTCAAGGCCACGCTGCCCCGCATCAAGATCCTGGAAGTTTTTCAGCGCGCGTCTGATCAGCGACACATGACGGCCGAAGACGTGTTCAAGGTCTTGCTGGCCGAAGGCTCCGACATTGGTCTGGCCACCGTTTATCGGGTGCTGATGCAGTTCGAGCAAGCGGGCATCTTGTCACGCCATCATTTCGAGGCGGGCAAAGCCGTGTTCGAGCTGAACGAAGGCAAGCACCACGACCACCTGGTGTGCGTGGTGTGCGGCCGGGTGGAAGAATTTTACGATCCGGAAATTGAGCGCCGTCAGCAGGAAATCGCGGCCGAACGCGGCTACAAGCTGCACGACCATGCGCTGTCGTTGTATGTGGTGTGCAACAAGGACGACTGCAGCGGCAAGCTGGGTCACCAGCACCACCGCCAATTAGGCTGATCGCAAGGGCTTAGGCGCCCCGCTCCATCGCGCGCTGGTGGCGCTCGATGAATTCCTTGTAGGTGTCGATGCCGCGCAGTTGCAGCACGGTGTTGCGCACCGCGGCTTCCACCAGAACGGCCAAGTTTCGGCCCGCATCCACCGCAATCACCGCCTTGCGAATGGGCACCCCCAAGATTTCTTCGTACAGGGGCTCGTAAGGCAGGCGCTCGAATTCGCGCTCCATGGTTTCCTTGCGAACCAGATGCACGATGAGCTTCAGGCGCATCTTGCGGCGCACGGCGGTTTCACCAAAGATGGCCTTGATGTCGAGCAGACCAATGCCGCGCACCTCAAGCAGGTTGAGCAGCAGGTCCGGACAACGCCCTTCGATGGCGGTGCGTGACACGCGATAGAGATCGACCGCGTCGTCGGCCACCAGGCCGTGTCCACGGGAAATCAATTCCAGGCCCAGTTCGCTCTTGCCGAGGCCCGACTCGCCAGTGAGCAAGACCCCCAAGCCGAGGATGTCCATGAACACACCGTGTCGGGTGAGGCGTTCGGCAAAGTGCTGGGTCAAATAGCTGCGCAGCACGTCGATGACGTGACCCGCGGGCTCTTCGGTCACAAACAAGGGAATGCCGGCTCGGCCACACATGGCCACGAGCTTGTCAGACGGCGTTTGCGCATCGGCCACGACCACGACGGGTGGCTCGAGGGTGACGATGCGCTGAATGCGGCGTTCCTGATCTTCGGGGCTGGAGCCCGCGAAATAGGCTGTTTCCCGGCGCCCCACGATCTGGACGCGATAGGGGTGGATGTAGTTCAGGTAACCCACCAGGTCGGCGGCCGACTGCGCCATCTGGACGGCTTCTTCGTCAAAACGCCGCTCCGGGTGGGCGTGACCGGCAATCCATTCCCAGCGCAAGGCGCCGCGGTTGGCTTCAAAGAGCGCTTCAGCGCTGATGATGGCTAAATCTTTGGCACTCACGAATGGGTCTGCTTGGTCGGGGTCAGATCACCAATGATGCCTCAAGCCGGCCCTTTCGGGCTCAGGCAACCGACCTCAAAGGCTGCCAGCGTTCGATCAGCGAGTGAACCTGGGCCGCATCGGGCTCGGTTTTGAGGCGTTCACGCAACTCGCGGTCTGAAAGCAACTCGGCGATTTCAGACAGGATTTCCAGGTGACGCTGCGTGGCGGCCTCGGGCACGAGCAAGAAGATCAGCAAGCTGACGGGCTCGTCGTCGGGGGCATCAAACGGAATGGGGTGGATCAGGCGGACCACGGCCGCCAGAGGGTTCTTCAGACCTTTGATGCGGCCATGAGGGATGGCCACGCCATGCCCCAGGCCTGTGGAGCCCAGACGCTCACGCGCGAAGAGGTTGTCTGTCACCGTCGCTCGGGCAATCGAGTGCTGATTCTCAAACAGCAAACCCGCGTGCTCGAAGACGCGCTTTTTACTACTGGCGTCCACGTCCACCAGCACTTGGCTGGCAGGAAGGATGGCTGAGAGACGATTCATCTTGATACAAGCAAGGGCGACGGCGTTGCCACCTTGACCCCCACTCCCGGGACGGACGAGGGGCGGATTATAGAAACCGGATGTAACGAGTGGCACATCCGATTCCCACCGGTTTGCGGGATTCTGCCCGGTTTGCTGCACCGCAGCAAGTGGCGTATGCCCTGAAATCGACCCGATGCGCCCCTCTTGCACCGGATGCCTTGACTCTATGCCCCACCCTGCGGCGCAAAAAATGAAAAACGGCCCCGAAGGGCCGTCAACTTGGTGCCTTGCTGCGCAGGCGACCTGCACTCAACTCAGACCAAGCGTGTTAGGTTGAAAGTTTCAGGCATACAAGTCAGGTGGAGGAAAGTCACGGATGGGCGTCGAAAACCTGATCGGCGTGACGCTTGTGGGAGGCATGGTGATGGGCCTGAACGCGGTCCTTGTGGCGGCAAACCTGCCGGTCCAGCTTGTCCATCAGTTGATCAATGGCGGCGTAGAGGTCTTCATGGGAGGTTTCGACAAAAATGTCCTTGCCCTTCATATGCAAGTTCACTTCTGCCTTCTGTCGGCGGTCCTTTTCCTTTTGCTTTTCGACTGTCAGTAGGACATTGATGTCCACGACTTGGTCGAAATGACGGGTCACACGGTCCAACTTTGTGAGTACGTACTCACGCAGCGAAGGGGTCACTTCGAGATGGTGGCCACTGATCGTCAAATTCATACTGCCTCCTTTCGAGAGCAGGAAGAAAGGTTAGAGACAACCCGGTTTAACGCCGGTTCAAAAGCGTCAACCGGAAGACCAGTTTGCACCGGAGTCTGGAAGATGACAAGGGTGTGACATCGGTGTTTGCATGGAGAAACACAACTGCGTGAACAAACCCCGTAAACTCTTGCCGCACGTCAAGCACGGGCTTGATTTTGGTTTGCCTGAGCCGATGCACCGCCTCCGTGCACGCGCACCTGCCCCACCCACCACAGCAGAACCAGGGTGGTCACTGCAGCCAGCCAACCGCAGCGCTCATAGCCTTGCACCAGGCCTTGCGGGCTTCGCGAGATCAGGCTGCCACCCAACCAGGCCGACACCCCCATCGTGACCGACTGCAGCGCACCATTGGCGCTCATGAACGCCCCACGCATCGACGCCTGCGGGGCGGCAGTCAGCAGGGCCATGCCCGGCACCATGCGCCCGGACACGAACACGAAGAAGGCGGTGGTCACCACCAGCACCATCCACAACGGCACTGGGGGCAGCAAAGTCAAGGCCATCATGGGCACGACAGCCAAAGCACTGACCAGGCGAAAGGTGGCCACTTTGCCCCAGCGATCGCTCATCCACCCCCACAGGCGGGCGGTGAACAGCGTAGCCACCCCCCCCGCCAGGTAAATGAGCGGGACTTGATCGGCACGCAACCCGACGTTGGTGGTGGTGTAGATGGTGATGTAGGGAATGATGCTGAAGCTGCCGGCCATCATCAGGCAGGACAAGGCAAAGGCTCGCCAATGGTTGGCCTCGGAAAACACCTGCCGCATGCCGACCCAAGCCGACCGCTTGGCAGATTGGCCCAGATGCTGCGACAGCACAGGCACCGATCGCACCGCGACCAAGCCGATCACCAACGATGCGGCCGCGATAGCCAGGAAGGGCAGATGCCACCCACCTTGGGTGGCCAGCCACAGCGATAACGGCACCCCCGCCACGGTGGACAATGAAAACGCCGACATGACCACGCCCATGGCACGCCCGCGTCGCTCGAATGGAATGGCGTCGCCCACAATGGTTTGAACCAAGGCGCCCAGCACCCCACCAAACACGCCTGCAGCCACCCGGGAGCACATCAGCGACACATACCCAGGCGCCAGGCCGCACCCCAAGGTGGCCAAGGTGAAGCCGGCATACAGAAACAGCAAGGCCCGCTTGCGCTCGAACCGGTCAATGACCGTGGACGCCGACATGCCCGAAGCCCCGGCCGCCAGCGAATAGGCCGACACCAGCAAGCCAAACTGCGCATCGGAAATGCCAAACAGCCGGGTCAACTCGGGGCCCAACGGCATCATGATCATGAAGTCGACAATGTGGGTGAAGTTGATCGCTGCCAGGCTCCATAGCAGCAGTTTTTCACGCACCTGCACGCCGGCAGCCGTTTCGGAAGAGGGAGGAGGCACAGAGGTCATCGCAGAAGGGACGGTTGGGTCAGCCACACAGTTTGCCGGAACGCAGCAAAGAAGGCCCGACAATGGCGACATGACCCTGAGCACCGCTATCGATTCCCGCACCACCCCTGGTCTGCCCTTGGGGCTGCTGGTTGGCGCCTTGCTGGCCGTGGTGGCCCCCACCTTGATTGCGGCGCACGATCCCCCCTCGATCACGTTCTACAACCAGGTTCTGGCTGTTTGCGCCTGGGGCTTGTGGGTGTGGTTGCTCAACCGGGCCACCGGCGCCCAATCTCGCGCCCTCCGCCTGCAATATGGCGTGGACCAGGCCTTTGCCGGCCTGATGCTGATGGCGGGCGTTCAAGCGGCCCTGGCTTTGGGTGCTTGGGCCTGGGGTGCCTTGCCGCTGGGGCTGGCCATGATGGGTTCGGGCTTGTGCACCGTCGCGGCCCTGGTCTGCCTGACTGGCTGGCGCGCAGGCCTGACTGTGCAACGAGACACTGTGTTCGACCTGTTTGCCACGGCCTTGTGCGTGGCCGGGGCACTGGGCATGGCTTTGGGACTGATTCAAGCCTTCCACCCGCAATGGGCGGATGGCATGCTGATTGCCGAACCCACCATGGCGGGCCGCGCCGTGGGCAATCTGCGGCAACCCAATCACCTCAGCACCCTGCTGGTCTGGTCGTCTGCTGCAGCCATTTGGCTGGGCGCACGCAAGCGCCTGCCGCCACTGCTGGCCGCCAGCCTGATGGCCTTGTTCATCTGGGGCATTGTGTTGACCGCTTCTCGCACCGGCATGCTGGCCATGCTGTTTCTGGCGGCCTGGGGCCTGCTCGATCGGCGCTTGCCCAAAAGCATGCGGGCGGCCTTGTTTGCTGCCCCGCTGATTTACGGCGTGTTCTGGGGGGGCATGTGGTTGCTGTCACACCTGGACCAGAACGTCAGCTTTGCCGCCGAAACGCGCCTGCATGACAAGAGTGACATTTCCAGTTCGCGCTTCAAAATCTGGGCCAATGTGCTGAGCCTGGTCTTGCAACACCCTTGGGCCGGCGTGGGCTACGGCGAGTTCAACCTGGCCTGGACCTTCACCCCCTTCCCCACCCGCCCTGTGGCCTTCTTTGACCACACCCACAATCTGGTCCTGCAATGGGCGGTGGAGTTTGGCCTCCCCACCACCATCGCCCTGGTGCTGCTGAGCCTGGCAGCCTGGCTATGCCTGGTGTGGCGAACCCAGTCCACCACCCTCACGCCAGCCGGGGCCTGCGGGGTGATCGTGAGCACCGCGCTGTTGCACAGCTTGCTGGAGTACCCGCTTTGGTACAGCTACTTCCTGCTGCCCACGGCGTTTGCCTGGGGCATCGGCCTGGCCAGTCGGGCTCGCACCGCCGCCCCCGCAACCACCCCAGGCCGGGCGCCATGGGGCTTGAGCCTGGCTGCCGCATTGACCATGGCAGGCGCCATCTGGTGCGCCCTGGACTACCAGGCTGCGGCCAACATTTATGCGCCACGCGCGGGTGCCGGGCCACTGGATGCCCGCATTGCCTTTGGCCAGAAAATGCCCTGGTTCGGCTATCAGGCCGACTATGCAGACGTGACCGTGCCTGATGAAGACGAAGCCCCGCTGCCACCACAGGCTTTCCGCCGCACGCTGCACAACCTGGTCGACGCGCGCCTGATGATTGCCTACGCCCGCTCGCTGAATGCCGCCGGCGAAACCGACAAGGCCCGCTATGTGGTGGCCCGACTCAAGGAGTTTCACAACCCCATGGAAACGGCCTTCCTCAGCCCCTGCACCAAGGCTGCGACAGCATCACAAGCCTTCCAGTGCCAGCCCCCACAAAGGGTCTACCACTGGCGTGAACTGCTACCCGATCAGGTCGCGTCTCGCACCCAGTGACCACTCTTGCCGCCTTGCTTTTCCAGCAGGGCGACATCGGTGATGACCATGCCCTTATCGGCGGCTTTGCACATGTCATAGACGGTCAACAGGCCAACCTGCACCGCCGTCAGGGCCTCCATTTCCACCCCCGTGGGTCCCACGGTATGCACCGTGGCGCGGCAAGTGACGCTGCTGCTGGCCTCGTCCAGATCAAACTCCACCGCCACTTTAGACAATGCCAATGGGTGGCACAGCGGAATCAGGTCAGACGTGCGTTTGGCGCCTTGAATGGCCGCAATGCGCGCCACGCCCAACACGTCACCCTTGCCTGCGCGACCTTGCGCCACGATGGCAAAGGTGTCAGGCTTCATCACAATGCGCCCCTGAGCCACTGCCACGCGGGTGGTGGCGGGTTTGGCAGAGACATCGACCATGTGGGCCTGGCCTTGGGCGTCGAAATGGGTGAGTTCGCTCATGTTGGTGTCTGGATGTAAAGATGAACCTTGGGGGCGAACCTCAGGGGGTGTCCCCGGTCCAACAGCGTCAGGATCGCAGCATACTGCGAGGTCCGGCCCAGATTCCCCTGCCCATGCATTTGACTCGTTTTTTGCGCCAAGGTTTGACCCCGATCCAATGGGCTGTGGCCTGTGTACTGGTCTGCGCAGGCCCCGCCCTGCAAGCCCAAGCCCCGCAACCCCTCGCCGACATCAACCCAGACTATCCACAAGCAGGTCATGCCGCCCCGCCGGTCTTGCCGGAACTGGGCGACACCGCGAGCCAGGATCTGTCGCCCGCAGCCGAACGTCGCCTGGGAGACCGCATCATGCGCTCCATCTGGCCCGACCCATCTGTCATCGACGACCCGTTGGTGCTGGAATACATCGAACAGGTCTGGCAGACCTTGCTGGCCAGTGCGCGCCAGCGCGGCGAGATCACGCAAGACCTCGACAGTCTTTACGCCTGGCGGCCCTTCCTGGTTCAGGACCGAACCATCAACGCCTTTGCGCTGCCCGGGGGCTACATTGGCGTGCACCTGGGCTTGCTGGCCATGACCAGCTCCCCCGACGAACTGGCCTCGGTGCTGGCGCACGAACTGTCACACGTGACACAACGGCACATTGCCCGCACGATTGGCGTGCAATCGCGCCAGAGCTGGGTCAGCCTGGCATCCATCATTCTGGGGGTGATGGCCGCTGCGCGCAGCCCTCAAGCGGCCCAAGCCGTGATCATGGGCGGACAGGCCGCCAGCATGCAAGGCCAACTGAATTTCTCGCGCGACATGGAGCGTGAAGCCGACCGCGTGGGCTTTGGTGTGCTGACCTCCGGCGGCTTCGAGCCTTCTGGCATGGCCCAGATGTTCGAGCATTTGCAAACCGCCTCACGCCTCAACGACGATGGCAGCTACCCCTACCTGCGCACCCACCCCCTGACCACCGAACGGATCGGGGATGCTCGCTCTCGCCTGGGCCCGCAGGCTTGGAACGGCAAAGCAACCTACGGCGACCCCACGCGTGCCGTGTTGGCTCGCCACATGCTGATGGCCGCGCGAGCCAAAGTGCTGATGGACCCTCGTAGCAGCTTCATCGCGACGCTCACCTCACCGGCCGTCACGCCCCGCACGCCCGCTTTAGAGGCCATCACCTTGCACTACACAGCCGCGGTGGCCTCACAACAACTGCGCGAGATTGACCATGCCCAAGCCAGCCTCAATGCAGCCCGCAAGTTGCAGGCCCAACTGCCGGGCGCCCAGGCCACCGAAGTAAGCCGCCTGCTGTCACTGGCCGAGATTGAACTGCACATGCAGGCCCGACAAAGCCAGCAAGCCCGGCAAGACCTGAGCGGGTTGTACCGCAACCCAAAGCGGCTGCAACCTCGCCCCGAGCTGATGCTGGCAGCCCATCTGGCCCTGACGCTGACGGGCCCGGAGCAAGAGGCGGCCCTTCGCCAAGCGGCCTCCGACTTGCAAACCCACCTGAGCGACCAGCCCTACGACAGCACCGCCTGGGGCACCCTGAGCGAGTTGTGGCAGCACCTCAATGAGCCCATTCGGGCCGTGCGTGCTGAAGCCGAATCCAGTGCCACCAAAGGCGATCTGCCTGGCGCCATCGACCGCGTACTGGGTGCCCACAAGCGCTTCACCCATCCCTCAGCCGCCGACACCATCGAGTTGTCGGCCATGGATTCGCGCCTGAAGATCTGGCAACGCCAGCAGCGCGAAGACATGCGGGAAGACGCCGCCGGTCGCTAACCTCGTCCACCACCAAACGAGTCAGAGCCTCACCCCACCCGCATTCGTGCGGCGTGGGTAGATTCACCACACCCCTTGCATACGCAAATGCGAACGATTATCATTTGCCTAACGATTCACCAACCAACTCATCCCCTTGCAAGGGATTTTCTTCATGTCACACAAGAAGCAATGGGCGGCCGGCTTGGGCCTGTCCCTCCTGGGCTCTGCCGTCTGGGCCCAAACCGACGCGGCACAAGGCACACGCGCCCCCCAATCCGAGTCGCTGCCCGAAGTCGTGGTGCAAGCTCCCAAGCGTGAGGCCACGCCTGACAGCAAACAGAACTACCAAGCGCTGACCACCACCGCCGGCAAGGGCAAGCAAGCGCTGAAAGACATTCCGCAGTCGGTCACCGTCGTTACCGAAAAGCTGATGGACGACAAGAACGCCGACACCTTGAAGGCGGCCATGCACACCGTCAGCGGCATTGCCTTTGAGGCCGGCGAAGGCGGCGCCATTGGCGACCTGATTCGCTTGCGCGGGTTTACCACCCGTGGCGACATCTTCCAGGACGGCATGCGCGACATTGCCCAGTACAACCGCGACACCTTCAACCAGGACCGCATTGAAGTGCTGCGAGGCTCGGCCTCGATGCTTTACGGCCGCGGCTCCACTGGCGGCGTGATCAACCAGGCCAGCAAGCAGCCCTTCCTGGCTACCCAGCACGAAGTCGAAGCCACCGTGGGCACCGACAACTACGTGCGCCTGACCGGCGACTTCAACATCAAGACCGCCGATGATGCAGCCCTGCGCATCAACGTCATGAAGACCGATGCCGACAGCTTCCGCAACGGCCCCGAAACCCACCGACTGGGCTTGGCCCCCACATTCAGTTGGGGCATTGGCACCGCCAATGAATTCAGCATTGGCGCCTACCACCTGGACTACGACGACGTGCCTGACTATGGCTTCCGCTGGCTCAACGGCCGCCCCGTGGACAAGGCCGTGGACCGTTGGTACGGCGCGCAGTCTGACTACCAGCGCGACTCAGCCGACTACGCCGTGTTCACCCACATCCATCGCTTTGACGACGGTGGCGAACTCAAGAGCAGCGTGCGCGATGGCACCTACAAGCGCGACTTGTGGGCCACCACCGCCGGCCTGGTCACCACAGGCAACAACCGCGTGACCCACGTCAACCAGATCAACGACAACTCCGGCATCACCCGCGGCAACCAGACCCGAGCCGCCGAAGACCATCACACCTTCTGGCAAACCGATTACTCAGGCAAAGCCCAATGGCTGGGTCTGCGCCATGACTTGCTGGCTGGCGCCGAAGTGGCGCTCGAGCGCACCACGAGCTACACCTACACCGGCACGCCCGCCAAGTCCCCCACCACCTGGGGCACCACGGGCGGCACAGCCCCGCTGGCCGACACACGCGTGCGCACACGCAATGCCAGCTTCGACTCACAGACCACAGGCCTGTATGCCCAAGACACGGTGCATCTGACCTCGCAGTGGAAGCTGCTGGGCGGCGTTCGCCATGACATCTTCGACGGCGAGTACGACCGCACCACCGGCGGCCCGCTGTCGCGCACCGACCGCATGTGGAGCCACCGCGAAGGCGTGCTGTTCCAACCCGATGAGCAGTCCACGTACTATCTGTCTCACGGTACCTCGTTCAATGCCTCGGGCGATCTCTATCAATTCGACGCCCGCACCGTCAACACCCCACCCGAGCAAAGCCGCAACTACGAGCTGGGCGCCAAGTGGGAACTGTTCAACGGCGACCTCAGCATGCGCACCGCCTTGTTCCGCACCATCAAGTACAACGAGCGCAACACCGATGCGGCCAGCGCCAGCCCGACCAACTACTTGCTCAACGGCCAACGCCACACCGACGGCATCGAGTTCGAAGCGGCCGGCCGCATCACCAACCAATTGGAAGTGTTCACCTCGCTGGCCTTGCAGCGCGGCCTCATTGACAAGGCGGGTGACCCTGCCATCAATGGCTCACAAAACAACGAAGGCAAGACCTCAGGCCTGACACCCCGCTTGAGTGGCGCCATCTGGGCCACCTACAAGATCAACAGCCAATGGCGTGCTGGCGTAGGTGCCGATGGCATGACCGGACGCGTCCCTGCCGCCGGCGAGTCAAGCGGCAACCGGGCTCCCGGCTATGTCAAGGTCGATGCTTTGGTTGAATACGAAACCATGGACTATCGTGTCAAGTTGAACCTGAACAACCTGTTCGACAAGGTGTATGTGGACGGCGTGTACCGCGGCTTCACCGTATGGGGCCCCACTCGTGGCGCCCAGTTGTCTCTGACCCGTACTTTCTGATCGCATCATGCTTTTACATCTTCCCGAGGTGCTGACAGCGCAAGAGCTGCAGCACATGCAACAGGTCCTGGCTCAAGCTCCTTGGGGAGATGGCAAAGTCACGGCCGGCACCCAGTCGGCCCAGGTCAAGAACAACGAACAACTGCCGCAGCAGCACCCCATCACGCAGGAACTGCAAGAGATCGTGCTGCAGGCACTCAAGCGCAACAAGCTGTTCTTCACGGCCACCTTGCCCAAGGCGGTCTTTCCGCCCTTGTTCAACCGCTATGGTGGCGACACCAACTCGTTTGGCAACCATGTCGACAACGCCATCCGCTTCGTCCACGGCAGTGGTGAGCGTGTGCGCACCGATGTGTCGGCCACACTGTTTCTGGCCAACCCCGATGACTACGATGGCGGCGAACTCGTCATCGAAGACACCTTTGGCACCCAGCGCGTGAAGCTGCCCGCTGGCGACATGGTGATCTACCCCTCATCGAGCGTGCATCGGGTCGAGCCCGTCACACGCGGCGCACGAGTCGCCAGTTTCTTCTGGATCGAAAGCATGGTGCGCTCTGACGAGCAACGCCGTTTGCTGTACGACCTGGACATGACCTTGCTCAAAATGCGCAATGAAATGGGCGACAACGCCCACACCGTGGCCCTGACCAGCACGTATCACAACTTGCTGCGCATGTGGGCCGACACCTGAACATATCGGGGTCTCCCTGCCTTAAAGCAGCCTCTTCTGGCATTGCCCCTCCATTTCTTGACGTTCGAGGGCCACAAAGATGCAGAAAGCTGATTTTTGAGAGGGAGAAAGCATTACCATCTGCTACGCGACACCGTACGAGGAACCCTGGCACATAGACCAGCGCCCGAGGTACGCATCAGATCTGACCCTTGATGGAGTGAATTCACATGGCAACTGCGAAAAAAGCCCCGGCCAAAAAGGCCGCCCCGGCTGAAAAGAAGGCCGCTGCGCCCGCCAAGAAGGCTGCAGCCAAGCGCGCACCGAACGCCGCCTTCCTGAAGCCCCTGACCCCCAGCCCCGCTCTGGCAGCCGTGATCGGCGCCACTCCCCTGCCCCGCACGGAAGTGACCAAGAAGGTTTGGGAATACATCAAGAAGCACAACCTGCAAGACGCCGCCAACAAGCGCAACATCAATGCAGACGACAAGCTCAAGGTGATCTTCAAGAAGCCTCAAGTCACCATGTTCGAGCTGACCAAGCTGATCAGCGACCAACTGAGCTGATGACACCCTGGTATGGCGTACTGACGAGCACGCCTCACCAGACCGACAACCCGGCCCCGCGCCGGGTTTTTTTATTTCGGCACTTGGACACGAACCCGGCATCGGACCAAGGGTAGCCCCCGTGCTGTGGCGCCCCGCCACTCCTCCACAATGCTTCGCGCTGTTTCAGCGATTTGATGATCCCTTTAGGAGAGAAGTCATGTGGAAGATGCTTGTGGCTTTTGTGGTGTTCGCCGCCATTGCCATCCTGGTGTTGATGAAGAGCGGCGGCAACGTCGACATGAGCGGTGAAAAGCACGGCATTGACGCCGGCCACACCGAGACAGCGGCCTCGGCGGCCAGCGAGCCTGCTTCCGGCGCCAGCGACGCAGCCCCAGCAGCGTCCGCCGCGGCCAGCGCCGCCTCGAACTAAAGCGCACTCACCCGCTGAACCTGAGTCAGCGGGTGCTCAGTGGGAGCCCTCGGCTTCCTGATGCGTCAGCCCTGTATGGCCGCGTTCTGCGGCCAACCACTGCAACACCGGCACCGTGCCGGGTAACACAGGCACCATGTCCACAGGCAAGGTCTGCCAGGCCATGTGCTGGCCTTCCTTCATTTCAAACGAGCCCTGCCAGTCATAGACCTTGCAGAAGTGCAGCCGCACCCGTGCATGGGGATAGTCCATGACCTCGATCTGCCAAGGGTGCGCCTCGCCAATGGTGATGCCGATTTCCTCGTGCAACTCGCGTCGCAAAGCCTGCTCCACCGTTTCCCCGGCTTCGAGCTTGCCGCCCGGAAACTCCCAGTAGCCCGCATAAACCTTGCCCTCGGGGCGTGAGGTCAAGAGGAAACGGGTCTCGCGACCTTGCGCATCGCGCTCGATCAACACCCCCACAGCCACCTCGACCGGCGTGCGATCGGTGGGCTCCATCACGTGATATGACTTGCGCTCAGACATGGCCGCGCCCCGCATAGTCACGCGCAAACTGGTAAGCCACACGCCCTGACCGAGAACCACGTTCAATCGCCCACACAAGAGCCTCGGGCCGTGCGGCATCGATGGCATCAGCCGACAAGCCCAGCTGCGTCAACCACTCGGCCACAATGGCAAGGTATTCATCCTGCGTGAACGGGTAGAAGCTGATCCACAAGCCAAACCGTTCCGACAAGGAAATTTTTTCCTCCACGGCTTCGCCTGGGTGCAACTCGCCATCGGCGGTGTGCTTGTAGGTCTTGTTGTCTGAATGGTATTCGGGCAACAAGTGGCGACGGTTTGAGGTGGCCACGATCATGACGTTGTCCCCACTGGCGGACACCGTGCCATCCAGAATCGACTTCAGGGCTTTGTAGCCGGCCTCGCCCTCATCAAAACTCAGGTCATCGCAGAAGATGATGAAGCGTTCAGGGCGCCCGCTGACCAGCTCAATGAGGTCAGGCAGATCAATCATGTCGGCCTTGTCGACCTCGATCAAACGCAAGCCCTGCGAGGCATGCGCCTGCAAGCCGGCCTTCACCAACGACGACTTGCCTGTGCCCCGTGCGCCCGACAACAAGACGTTGTTGGCCGTTTTGCCGGCCACGAATTGCCCCAGGTTGCGGGCGAAGCGTTCCTTTTGCGTATCGACCTCGCGCAGTGCGGCGTAGTCGATGCGCGCCACATGGCGGACCGGCTCCAGCCACCCGGCAGCCCAGGCCGCCGAGGTGCGTTTGCGGTAACGGTAAGCCACCGAAGCCGACCAGTCGGGTGCGGCAATGGCTTGTTGGTGCGAGGGCAGCAAAGCATCAAGCCGAGCCACCAGGGACTCGGCGCGTTGCAGCAACTGGATCAGGGCGGGGTCTAGCGTCGACATGCGCGCAGTGTACAGATCCCGGCCCGCCGATGCAGGCCAGACCGATGCATCGTCCGTCAACGCAGCAGTTGCTGAACCGTGGCCTCAATGTGCTCGGTGGGCAGGCGCTTGAACCCACTGCGGTTGAAGCGCTGCATGCGCCCCAGCAGCACCGCCACGGCAAGGGCGGCAGCAGCTTGGGCATCGACTGTGGGCGTGGGCGTCTGGCGCGCATCAGCCAAAGCCTTGTAGGCCTGGCGTAGCACCGATTCCAACCGGTCCCAGAATTGGTTCATGCGGGCACCGAGCCGCTCATGCTCCAACAGCAAAGCGTCGCCCGCCATGACTCGGCACATGCCCGGGTTCTTCTGCGCAAATTGCAGCACCGTGCCCAGCAAACGAGCCACTTGTTGATCTGGCTTGGGTTCGCGTTCCATGATTTGATTGGCCAGCGTGAACACGCTTTGCTCAATGAACTCAATGAGGCCTTCGAACATCTGGGCTTTGCTGGCGAAGTGCCGATACAAGGCCGCTTCGCTGACTTCCAGCCGGGCCGCCAAGGCCGCAGTGGTGATGCGGTCGTGCTGAGGTTGTTCCAGCATGGCGGCCAGGGCCTGCAGAATTTGGATGCGGCGTTCGCCCGGCTTGGGGCGCTTGCGTGCGATCACGGCACCGACTTCTTCAGACCGAACGTCCTCACCCATGGCACCACCACCTTGTGCTTGTCAGATCATCTTGCAGATCGAGACCGCCACTGGTGCAGCGACCTCAGTTTTTTGATTCTGACACACACCCAAGGCGGCCGACCATGCAGGCCGATGCCCGCCTCGGGCCCGTGCGGGTTGTCTTTGAGATAGTGTTGCATCCACACGGTGCGCAAGCCCAGTTGGTGCGCACTGCGCAGGTTGGCGACCGTGTCTTCCACCAGCACACAGCGGTGAGCCGGCAGCTTGTGGCGGGCCAACACAACCCGCAACATGCGCACATCGGGCTTGGGGCGCAAGTCACCAAACACCCGCATGCCCTCAATGGCAATGATGCCCTCGAAGCACCCGGCCAAGTCCAGCGCAGTCAGCACCCGCTTGGCATAGTCGGCTGGCGCGTTGGTCAACAAAAACTTGCGCCCCGGCAAACGCTTGAGCGCGACCCGGTCGACCGCAGGCATGTGCAACTGGCCTTCCAGGCCTTCAAGCACATGGGTTTGCGCCAGAAAGTGCGCGGCACGAATGCCGTGGTGTTTTTCCAGGCCCAGTAAGGTGGCGCCATAGCGGCGCCAGTAATGGATTCGCAGGCGATCTGCCTCATCACGAGGCAGGCTCAGGTGCCGCTCGATGTAGTCCGTCATCGAGGTGTTCAACCGCCAGAACACCGCCTGACTGGCGTCGTGCAGGGTGTTGTCGAGGTCGAACAACCAGATGGGTTCAGGCATCAAAGCGGCGCACGCCTCAGTGCGAGCGAATCATGGTGCCGTAGGCCTGCTCGGTCAGAATTTCCAGCAGCATGGCATGAGGCACACGGCCGTCCACGATGTGAACTGCGTTGACGCCGCTCTTGGCTGCATCCAGTGCGCCAGCGATTTTCGGAATCATGCCGCCGCTGATGGTGCCATCGGCAATCAGGTCGTCAATCTGACGGGCGGTCAGGTCGGTCAGCAGGTTGCCCTCCTTGTCGAGCACGCCCTTGATGTTGGTCAGCAGCATGAGCTTTTCGGCCTTGAGCACCTCGGCCAATTTCGACGCCACCAGATCGGCGTTGATGTTGTAGCTCTCGTTTTGCACGCCAAAGCCGATGGGGCTGATAACCGGAATGAACTGGTCGTCTTGCAGGGCCTTGACCACGCTGGGGTCGATCGATTCGATCTCGCCCACCTGGCCCACATCGTGTTCCTTGCTGGGGTCGTGAATGTCTTGCAACCGGAGCTTGCGCGCGCGGATCAGGCCGCCGTCGCGACCGGTCAGGCCCACAGCCTTGCCGCCCGCGGCATTGATGAGGCCCACGATGTCTTGCTGCACTTCACCGGCCAGCACCCACTCCACCACTTCCATGGTCTCTTCGTCGGTCACGCGCATGCCCTGGATGAACTGGCCCTTCTTGCCAATCTTGTTGAGGGCGGCATCGATTTGTGGGCCACCACCGTGCACTACCACCGGGTTCAAGCCCACCAACTTGAGCAGCACCACGTCTTCCGCAAAGTCAGCCTGCAGTTCTGGGTCGGTCATGGCGTTGCCACCGTATTTGATGACGATGGTCTTGCCGTGGAACTTGCGGATGTAGGGCAGTGCCTGGGCCAGGATCTCGGCCTTGTCGCGCGGGGCGATGTTTTCAACAGAAACGGATGCGGCCGAAGGGTTGGATGCGGTCATGGCGGGCAAGGAAAAGCGAAATCACGAATTCGGGTATTTTAAAAGGCAAGATGGGCTCACGCCTGCCAACCTCAGCCAACCGCGTCAACCAATGCGCGTGCTGATGCGTCATGGATCACATGAGGAAATGCAGGTGTGGAAACATGCCGGCATACTGAGGCTTCTGTAAGCCCCCAGGTCCCCGCGGCCCCCTCAACCGTTTTTCAGGAGCACAACACCATGCGCGCCCCGACCCTGACCGCCTTGTCTCGACTGGCCGCTGGCCTGGCTTTGACCGTCGGCCTGGCATCTGCAGCCCAGGCCGAAGATGGCGAAGTCAAAAAGATCGACCCCGAGGCCAACAAGATCACGCTCAAGCACAACGGCATCAAGAACTTGGACATGCCAGCCATGCAGATGGCGTTTCGCGTGTCTGACCCCGCGTGGCTCAAAACCCTTCAGGTGGGCGACAAGGTGACCTTCTCCGCCGCCAAGGTGGACGGTCAATACACGGTCACCGCCATTTCGAAGAAATAAGAACGAACAAAAAAATACGGGCTCCAGCCTTGCAACTGGAACCCGTTTTAATCAAACCCCTCCCCGGGATTTCAATCTCTGGTTTTATGTTCGTTTCTGCGCGTTTTGTTTTCTTTTGTCACCTCGGCGCTGGAATGAAGTGATTCTAGTGGCGGTTTCTGTCAAGGCACTCCCCGCACAGGAGGGGTAATCGTTACCAAATGCAATGTGATGTTCGCATCACACCATCAATTCCACAATATAAAATCAAATGCCTGACCAAACTAAAGCCGTGGTCACGAATACATATCGGGCCCATTTCCCTACGGCCATGTAGAAAACACAAGGCCACAGAGGGAATTGCATCCAGCCGGCCACCGCGCAAATGGGGTCGCCGACCACTGGCAGCCATGAAAGCAGACATGTTTTAGGCCCAAAGCGCTGTAACCAGCGGGTGGCCAGCGGGTGAGCATGCGGGGGATGAGCATGCGACACAGGATGGGCGTGTCGCCACATGTCGGCGGCCTGTCGGGCCCCTCGCCCCATCCACCAGGTCAGCGCGCCCCCCAGGGTGTTGCCGGCTGTGGCCACGAAGATGGCCGGCCAGAACAAGTCGGGTCGGAGTTTGACCAAGGCAAAGACGGCCGGCTCAGAGCCCATCGGCAGCAAAGTGGCCGACACAAAGGCGATCACAAAGATGGCGCCCAAACCAACCTGGGGAATGGCCAACCAAGCCAGCAAGGCGGTGACCGAGGACTCCAAGAGATGCGTCATGCCGACCATTGTGGCCGACACGACGCATGAGTCGATTAAGACTGACGGCGGCGGCGAGCCATCACGCCCAGAACCGCCAGGCTGCCCATCGACAGAGCGAGGCCGGAAGGCTCGGGCACAGGCGCAGAAATCGACTGGTTCGCAAATGCACCCAAGCCCTTGGCGGCCAGATCGGCATCGGTAAAGCGGAACACGAAGAACTTGTTGTCACCGGCCACATCGGGCACGAAATCGTTGTCGTTGGCGATGTACAGGGTGTGATAGGTCTGGCCACCGTCCACGATGTCTTCACCAAATGCCATGCCTTCGATCTTGGCCGGGATGGCTGCGTCGGCAAAGCCGGCCGCATTCAGCGCCGATTTGACGTCGAGTACCAAAGTCTTGCTGGGCGCCGCGGCCAGCAAGGACGCCTGACCGGACAGGTTGCTGACATCGGTCGCGCCGCTGAGGTTCACCGACCAGATCTGCTTGACCTTCGCAGCCGAGCCATCGCCCAGCCCCTTGCCGTCGCGCTCCAGCACCCAGAACTCATGGTCGTTGAGGGCCAGAATTTCGCTGCTGTTGTAGGCCTTGCCGCCAATCACGTTGTTGAACGAGTACTGGCGAACGTCTCCCGAAGCGATGTCAATCGACACGATGCGGTTGGCCGAACCGCCATCGCCACCGTCTTGCGCCAAAGGACTTTGCATGAAGCCAAACAGCGTCCTGCCATCTGGCGTGATGCTCAGGCCTTCCATGCCCTTGTTGGCCACGCGGCCGGTGGTGTTGCCAGAGATTTCTGTCGCACCCAAGGCGCTGAGGTTCGATGCGGCAAAGGTGTTGGGCAGCGAAAAGGTCTTCAGGCGCTGGCCCGTGGTGCGGTCAAACTGATAGACATAGGGGCCGTATTCGTCCGACACGAACACGCTCTTGCCATCGGCTGACACGCGCAAGCCTTCGGGGTCCAGGCGGGCATTGTTCGGATTGGTCGACAAGCCTGGCGCAAAGCCGTCTGAACGACCGGTGAAGTAGAACTTGCCAGCCGTGTTGACCGCTGGGGTCGCCGAGGCCAGCCCTGCGGTGCTGCCGTAGTTCAGGGCGGTCTGGCTATACAGCAAGGTGGTGCCTTGCAGGGAGGGGGTCAGGGTGTAGGGCAGACCACCGGTGGCCGACTTGGTCAAGTCAAGGGTCACGGTGTGGAAGCGCGAGATGTACGACTGGGTGTTGTCCACCAGCGAGCCATTGGTGTAGGCCGTGGCGTTGGGGCCGCGGTCGGGCAGCGCCAGGAAGGTGTTGCCACCGGCCCATGCCAGAGCCGACCCCATACCGCCAAGGATGCTGGCCGAAGCGCCACTTTCCAGCGTGCCATTCAAACCCGACAGATCCGATGAGCCAGACAGCGAACCCACCGCGATGAGCTCAAAACCCGCGTGGGCAGGCGAAGCCAAGGAAGCCAGCAAGGCCAGGCCGGCCAAAGGACGAAGAGGAAACAACATGCGACAACTCCGGGAAAAATGCACAAATGGCGTGAACCCCGCAGATTGACTGGCTCGCGTGACAAGTCATTGACAGAAGGACTAGCCCTGAGACCGTCAAAAAGACGCACGGTGGCGCGGAGAAGCGCATGTTTTTGAGGCCAAGGGGTACCCAGCCGCCGGGCAGACCGGCTATACTCTGCCTCCTTTTTAAGCAACCCTGATCGTTCACGCGGTCGGGGTTTTCGCATCTTGCAGCATGTTCATTGGCCCGCATGAGCTCCCCAACCGACTGTTTGTCGCCCCCATGGCCGGGGTGACCGACCGTCCGTTCCGCCAGTTGTGCAAACAACTGGGCGCGGGCTATGCCGTCAGTGAAATGGTCACCTCGCGCAAGGACCTGTGGAACAGCCTGAAAACCTCGCGCCGGGCCAACCATGAGGGCGAGACCGCCCCGATCTCCGTGCAGATTGCCGGCACCGATGCGGCCATGATGGCCGAGGCGGCCGCCTACAACATCGACCGCGGCGCCCAGATCATCGACATCAACATGGGCTGCCCGGCCAAGAAGGTGTGCAAC
>ERZ724505.431-NODE-431-length-27060-cov-5.504721_pt1 | contig 27060 bp, 23 predicted proteins | sample MGYA00376038_ERZ724505 | MGnify/ENA primary metagenome ERZ724505 (study PRJEB28724, sample SAMN07190884) | wastewater metagenome | isolation source: effluent of sewage treatment plant in Hong Hong | place: Hong Kong | collected 2016-03-17 ...
GGGTGGAAATAGATCTGGTGAGGCACCTACGACAAAAATAGTATCATTAATGCCACCGGGCGGTCTAGTAGTTCTATGATCGCATGCCACACCTAACGCAACAACTGCAAGTAATACAGCTAGCTTACGCATTTTTAGTCTCCTAACCTGTAGTTAACCCTTCTAGCTCTGGAGGGCGTGTGATCGCTCTATCTTCACGAGATTCATCAGCATCGGTATATTGATCTACTGCATTATCACCGTTGCCGGGACCAAGTGCAGCATCAAGATCTATGGTCAGTTCCTTCTTCGCGTCTTCCTTAGCCTTCATAACTTCCTTAACGCGATCCTCGACCTTAGACCAGTCGCCATCAAATTCGACATTGCTGTTATCAATAAATACATCAGCAGGTGGCTTCTTACCAATATAAACATCATCGAATTTGATGCCACGGTCTTTTAGATGCTTCTTTAATTCAAGTACCCAAGTAGCGCTATCTGAATCGTCATCTTCAAAGTATTGACGTGCAGTCCAGATCGATACGCGTCCCATAGAATGGAGACTGTCGAGTGCCTCTGCGGCACCATCTATAGGTTCACCTAGTGACAGTCGACTACCATCGTCAGGATGCTTAACTTCCTTTAGTATGGTGCCGTCCAAATCGACACAGAACCATGGCTGCCTATCTTCTGAGTCAGCGGCGATTCGTTCTTTCCACCCAATACTGTCTACATCTATCTTCATTAACACTGGTGCCTTGTCATATGACAACATATTATAGGCGCGTAGTCTATGATAGCCTTCCCATACACCACCGTTCTTCTCATTGCGTGGCGACACCATCAATGGTGTCATGATGGCACCAGTATTAATCTTGTCTGCCAACAGTAGGACTTTATCTAGATCCTTCGCGCCCCACTTCTCAAGTCTATTCTGCTGATACCACTTGTTCGATTCATCAACCAGCACTTCTACCGGCATGGTTGTACGCAGCCACATGAAATTACGACCAGCATACTTCTTCTTGCCCCAATTAATATCAACCTCACGACGGTGTTGGGGAATCAACTCGTCATATCCATAAAGTCTACCATGGGTATATGGGTCAACACCCTCACCTATCATGGCATGTACTAATATATTATGCTCATTATCGTCGAAGTTAGTTGACATTGGCCCCTGACCATCTGAATATGGAGCTTCTACATCAGCTGTCTGTTCGTTCTTAGAGCCCATCTTAAGATCTGGATCTTCTGATGCGTTCTCGCCGTATCCAGCATGACCTAAGTCATAGTCGACAGGTGAGAATGTACGTTCACGTGTTAGTTCAGCAGACTTTGGTGTTCCAGCATTAAACTTATACTCAGATATCTCGAACTCTATTGGCTCAATACGCAGGTCATACTTCTCGCCAGGCTCAATATACTTAATCGTAATATGTGGTGTCCATCCATGCTCACTGGTTGATTCTACTGATGGGTCACCCTCACGTAACATATTAATAAAGAAGTCGCGGAACTTCTGTAGGTGCGCTGAATCGATAGATGCATAGATTACATCCTTACCATCACTAGACTCAGACGCAGCAAATCTACCGACACCACCGACTCTAGCAGGGATAGGGTCATCCTTATCCCATAGAGTCTCCATAGCCTCTTTAACGGCGTTAATCTGATCTGCTGTTAGTCCCTTACTATAGAATAGTGTGATGTGCATATCATCTGCACTCTCACCACCATCAACTACAAGCTTCTTAGTTACTTCTGTTGGTATGTTAAGACCTATAAATGTACCAGAGTGGCCAGCTGATTTTGTTATGGCATCAGTTAAATCCATAACTATCTCAGATGCACGATTAGAATCAAATACTTGGTCGCTTGGTGGCGGGTCCCAGCACATCGATGCTTCGCCAACTGCCTGGCCAACAAGCTCACTAATAAACTTAGCCCACTGCGGGTGACGTTCTAGTACGTCTGGCTTACGACTAATAAGCCCCTGTAGACGTTTCTCCATTGATGTGGCGGTCTTAGACTGCTGAATCTCTACAATCTCGTCTGGTGGACCACCATTTTCATGCGTGATGTGCTCAATCATATCATCAAAATGCTGATCACATACTGCTACATAAGCACGCTTTTCACACCACAATATAGACTTGGTGGCCTGATTATCACACTTCTTACACTTCTGCTGGGCGTGTGGCCCACCACGACCCTCGATGCGACGTGGTACACCATACGCATCCTCAAGTGTTAGATTGTGACTATCCTGCTGCTCACCATCTGGATGTTTAATCGAGATGTCTTGATGATCCTGCGGCGACTTAAGCTCTGGCTCGTCTACTATATTAACCGCCGCACCACGCTGATTGTCAATATAATATGAGATTGAGTCTTCTAGGTCGGCGCGCGGCATCCATCCCATACCCCTAACCATATAACCTTCTTCAAACTTATGAAGTAGTTCATATGGCAAATGGTTATATGAATATCCTGTAGCCTTACGCCATGCACCATCGTGCCATGCAGTATTATACTTGTCATGGTCTACAGGTGCTACTGTTATCTTGCCAGTAGACTTTTCTTTAATGGCCGGGGCCCATTCACCAGACTTGCGCTTATCAAATAGAATATCTGCAGCTTCTGGTGTGATAGTACGATATTGTGCGGTTCTGCCATGACCATTATGTGCACAGTCGCAGTTAGAGCTTGAGCATCTATCGTGATAACCTTGCTCGCAGGATGGGCAGTCCCAATCGGATTGCGCCTTACGGTATTTACGATAAGGATTCATTACCATCCCCTTCCGACCTGCGCCTTCGGATGAAACACACTGCCGGTGCTACTACGACCCCAAACTGCACCACCCACCTGTTCATTACGTAGACGCTTCTCTGGTGAACGTGCAGCATCCTGAGCATCGGCCGCGCCCTGCACTTCTTGAACTAGGCGGTGAGCGTGAACAATACACTGTGCGACGTCGTCTGAGTTCCAACCGATCTGCTCGCCCTTCTTGGGGTTAAACACCTTCTTGAGTGCCGGATCTCGTTCTAGACGGGTTAGCTCATAGATAGCGCATCCTGGACCGCTGAGTTGGTGTGGCAACAGCTTATCAAGCTCATCGCCGTCAGGCGGTAGTAGGCGCACGCGGCCAAAGAAGGCGTCTGCAGTAAACTTAATAAAGTCTTGTACAGTAGTGCCCTTCTGCGCGGCGTTAATACCCTTATTACGTATATTTTGAATAAGTTGCGCAGAGTTCCAGCGGTCGAACTCTACCATCGATATACGATGTTTGGTCTTGATGGTGTCCATAATATCGATCACCGAATCAAACCAAACTTCTAGTCTCACGGGAACTTTCTGTGGTAGCACACGCAAAACCCAGTCATATACAGTTACCCATACTGGGCCATCGGGTGAATCAACCCATTCACCATGAGCAGCTGCGCCAGCGAATGTGTCGAATGTCAAACCGGCGTCGAACACAACAAATCGTTCAACATCTGTCCTAAGCTGTGCATCTTTACAACGGGCAGCGCTATATTGGATACCCGTTGCGTCTGTCTTACGATAATATTCCATCTCTGCTGATGGTGTAAGATTTTGATCTACGGCAAGACGCCTAAACAGTCTAGGATCGTCAATGAGAGGATTATTAGCATTAGGTGGGTTAGCACCGTAGTCGCGCTCCGCGCCAAGATTGTCCTTAACATATGAGTCTTGCAAATCTTCGCGCGTAACATAAGGATTAAACTCCCACGTTGGGTAGTGGAAGGCATACATTTTCTTAAGCTCTGATGCCTGCTTGAGCAGGCGCATTGACTTGTCCTCAATCGATATTGGGGACGAAATCGAGAACATTGAGCCGAAGAAGCTTGGTAGCTTGTAGCGCTTAACCATCGAACGTACAGTTGTAAGCGAGTTCTCAAGTACGCGATAGGCTTCGTCGGCTGATAAACGCGATTCTGTATTTTGGAAGCGTGAAAGCTCATCTATGAAGGCTAGAATACGAGTACGACCGGCCATACCGGACGAGTTTGAGTTAAGCGACACGAACTTTAGATTCAAATGTGAGTTGGTGATTTCCTTCTCCAACTCATCGTATGTAATCTGCTTCACACCTTGAAGCTTTGGTGCCTCACGTTCGCGCTTCTTAATCCATTGAATATAGCGCTGTATCCATGGTGACTGTAAGCGTCTGGCCATGTAGTGCGCCCAGATTGTGTCTTGCGACTGTACGTCAGATGACGCTATGAACGCAACCTCAAACGGCTGGTTCGGCATCTGGTGGAAGTACTGGCTAATGCCACCAACTGTCGAATAATGGAAATTATAGATTCTATGCTCAAGATATGAAGCTATAATAGACGTGGTAGCGGTTTTACCACCACGCATGCCAACCACGCCGTGCAGCTGATTATATTCCTTGAATAGCCCATCTTCTACAAATTCAGCCCTAGTAGTCTTACACTTAGGGCACACATCCATGCCTATATCATTATTCCAAGTAAGTAGCGCTTCGCCTTCCAGATATAGACGAGACTTATTCCAGCAGTCCATCGACTCTGGATCCATCGGGTTGCACACCGGACAGCGCAACTCAAAGTAGTCGCGTATTACTTGGTATTGACGATAATACTGGTAGGTGGTAGGGCTATTAAGCCACTGCGCACCTACCGTCCATTCTATTGCGTTTGGTGCCGGTGTACGTACCCATTTCAGGTCTTCATCGTCTGTTTCAGGCTCAGGTACAAGCTTTGCCGCCTGCTTAACCCTAAGTTCGAATTCAGGTAAGAAGTCGGTTAATGAGCCATCATCGTCCAGACTAGGGACCTGATTTTTAGGGTTTAATGCCACCTAGACCACCTGGACCAGCTAATGTTATACCACTGTTCGCTGCTCTGATGACTCTATCCCACTCTTCTACAGCGCTAAAGTAGTTCTCGTGAAGTTTACCGTTTGACGATACTTCCCAGATGCTTGATACATTAACACACAGGCTATCAACTACCTGGGCAGCCGACACTGGGGCTAACATGATCTTACCTGGCTGCGGCTCGCCATACTGGAGCGGATCTGCTAGTGTGATAATACCAGGCTTAAGCTCATCAGTACCTTCATATACACCAATCAGCTGCCGCCCACTAATTTCAGCTACTACAACGACTCGTATGTCTTTAGGCTCCGTAGAGCCGCCGATCTCAATAAGTGACATTTTATCTCCTTTATACTGCTTGTGTGCTACCTATACTGATTATTCTGAATCGCGTCCAGTATGATGAGCGTCCTGCGAATCATGCTTAACTGTAACATGCTGCTCTACGCCTGGATACTTACGCGAGATCGCCATTTCAATGTCGATTGGTGGGATGTCGCCATCCTTAAGGTCTTTAATCTCTTTCTCGACCTTCTCAACGACATTATGCATAGTACCAAATACGTCCTCAGGATGCATCTGCTTTGGACCCTTCGGACCAAGGCGTTTTTGGTCTGGTAGATTCTTGTATGGTTCATCTAGCTGTGCCATCTTAGGCAGACCAGATTCAACCTTCAATGCCGCCATGCTATCATCACGTGCGTTCTGTGATAGGCCCTTCCAATTGTCGCGAGCCTCAGCCATGACAGCCCAATTATGACTTTCGGCTGCATCTTTATGTGCACGAATAGCAGTATTGATGGCGCTATACTCATCTGGCGTCATAAGATCTTCAGTCAGCTTAGAATTGCCATTGGGCAACCATAATGACTGATGAAGCTCCTTAGCACGCTGCTCATGCCACTGCGCTGCCGCTTGATGCTCCTGCTTAAACTTGGCATCTAGAGCCTTACTTGCCAGTCCAGCCTTAGTAGGATCTATCTGAGTCTGAGCAAACATCATGCGGCCAGGCTGTGCGCCAACGTCACCACCAAGAGCATACTGCACTGCAGTAGCTTGGATCTCAGGCCAGTAAGTACCTAGCTCACTACCATGTGGTACACCAGTCATTAGGTCAGCCCATGGACCAGACTTGCCAAGACCAACCAAAACATTGAATGGTGTGCCATTGAAGCTCATTTTAACATCAAATGAGCCATCACCACGGTTTGCCTTATCAATCGTTTCGATCCGAGGGAAGTGACCCCCGATCTGTGATCGACTCCATTGGCGGCTGACCAACAGATTCATCTAATGGCTTAGCCTGCGCGCTCTTGGAGTTAGACTTTGATAGATATTTGGCTGGGATTAACGCCTTGCGCTTGTCCGATAGCTCAACGTAGATATTTACGCCGTCGCCAGCCTGATCGCGGATTACGGTGCCAGTTGTGCCGCCACTGATAAGGGTGCGCCCACCGCCACGATCCGGCGCAGCAAGCTTCTTCTTAACCCGCACCTTCATACCAGGCATCCACTTACCGTTGTCCTCACGATACTGCTGATCGCGATCGTCATCGGTAGTGGTGTCGTCTTCCTGGCGCTCTGGATTGCTATAAAGATGGACGTCGGTGTCCTCAGACTCCATCTGGGACTGCTTGTTCCAACTTGGTCCTTGAACATTATCTGGTATTACGCCATCAAATAGTTCGTGCTCAGAGCCGTCATCTGCCACACCACGCGACACAACTGCCTCATAATCTGGGTTGTCTATACCCTGCATGTGAAATCTACCATCATGCATTGGTGTTTCATTATACTCTTGTGATTCGCCGCCAGTAAACTCAAACCATGCATCCTCGATACTATTGGCGCGTATGGTTGCATGAGATACAGCATTAGCCCTATCATCGAAGTATTCAAAATCAAACGAGTACTTGCCGCCACCAACTTCCATTTGCGCCTGCTTGCCCTGGACCATATCATTGACTGAGTCGCTAACGCTAATCCAGAAGTCAGCAAAGTCCATGTCCTGAGAAGCCTCGACTTTCGCATTAGCGAAACGTGCCGCCTCTTCAAGACCAAGCTTTGCAACTAGCTCACGGGCAGTCGCAAGTGTATCACCCTTAGGCTCAATACCGTCCCATAACTGGGCTGCAACTTCATAAAGTGCGACTTTATTCTGTTGCTCGTTATGCACTAGCTTTGCTAGCTCATCAACAACCTGCGCGAATAGCTCAGCCGATTCAGGGCCGCTGGTTGCCATCATATTGGCAAGGCCAAGTGCCTTCTCAGCACCCATATCGGCAGCCATCTGGGCTGCAATATTGGCTGCTGCACCCTCAATCTCGGCCTGACCACGCTTGGTATTACGTGTATAGTAGTTTACAAAGCACTTCTCTCCACAATATGGAGCAAATCGACTGCCCTGGTTTGGACGATGGCAGCCTGGGCAGAACCCAGCATCCTGCACGCCAGTATCAAGCTCTAGTCCGCTTGAGTTCTGATCGGCAACCTCATCCGTCAACTCCATGGGCTGCTCTGGGAAGTAATCATTCTGCAGCCCGCTATATGGCTGAGTAGGATCTGGTGCAATATTCTCGTAGCGCTCACGTGGCTGTACGCGTTCATATCCCTTCCAGTTCTGATCCTGCTCCTCAGTGCCATACCCCAGACCTTGCAGAAGCTCCTTAAAATTGCGTGGTTGTGGTCCCTTAGGACCTGCCTCCTCAACCATTTGCGACAGCTTCTCAAGGCCACGGTGACCACCTGAACGTACGAAACGGCGCAGGGCGTCGTGAGCTTCGGCATTACGGAACAGGCCCGGAGCACGGCGCTCGACTCGTGGGCTCTGACGAGAGGCTCTCTCGGCTTCGGTGAGCGGGGCGCTAAACTGGGTGCGCGTCGGAACGCTACCATAGGTAGTAGCATTGCGGACCATGGAATCAATGGCCGACTGTGAGATTACATATGGTGAGCCATTGTGAATCATAACGACTGGCTCAAGTAGCTTACCATTGCGAATCTCTACTGGAATATCAAATCCAAGTGTAACGCCACTAGCAGTACGGACATTGCCCGTAACGGTGATGACACCAACATCAACGTGCTTGTCATCTACACCTGCCGATGTGCGGCGCATACCTGAATACTGTAGGCGAGGAGTAGTCGGCCAGTGGAATGATGATATAATCTCACGCGCAAACTGCACAGCCTCAACGCCTGCTGTCTGGCGATTCACAGATCTAGTCTCTTCGCCATCACCGCTATTACGGTTAATATTCCAGTTTAGACGCTGGGCGTTCTTGGTGGTCGATACTGCCGCCCCCACCTGACGTAGCTGCTCTAGACGTGCTGCGCGCTTGTGTCCGAACATGTTATCCTCACTTAATTTGCTCTATAAGCCGGATCTGATGGGTCCATCGTATCCATCGTTGGATCAAATCCTTGCTGTGAATCGAAATGCGCTGGATCGGCCTGTTGTACCGTATCGGCCGGAATCTGACGATCATTGAAACGATCGGTTGGTGGACGTATGTCTGTTAACCCGCGTGAGTGGACGTCTGGCCGAATCGGATCGAAGTGTTCTTGTGCCTCACGCACGGTACCAATCTTAATCACGTCGCCAACACCAATACCATGATCGCGGCACCACCCACCATTAACCTCAATTACAGCTGAGGTATTTGATGATGCCCATTTTTCATCAACGCCTGGCTGACGATTGGCGAAGATCTTAGCAATACGACCATTATGGTCAACAAATATTACATCGATAGGGAATTTGACGTCAGCCATGTGAAATTGAACATGACGTGGTGGATCGTATGGAAACAGCATACCATTATCAGATGGTAAGCTGCTGTATTTCTGTAGTCCAATGTGTTGATCTTCAAAGTCTACAGCAAGCTCACATCCTACTGTACCGACCGGACTAAGCTTACCGCTCTTAAATATCGACACGACAACGTCAGGTAGAAGCTGTGATGTCTTAATCATCGCATTCTGAGTGGCATAAACGCGACGTCCAACTGACATCGGATTGGCACTATTCTCAATCTGTACACGGAATGACTTGAATCCAGTCGGGCCAGTGACCTCTTCTAGTATACGACCAGAGTCTCCGTTCCCAAGTATGACCTTAGTGCCAGCAGCAAATTTAGGTATCTCAAATGCAGACTCATGAAATTCAGCTTCATACTTATTCTGCACTCTGACTAGACTATCAATTGCGACCCGTTCTTCGTCGCCAGTGCGCCATACCACGTACGCATGAGTTGCATCTATGCTAGCGATACGACCAACACCCTCATCTAATAGACGGGGCATGCAAGCATATCCTCTATCTGCTACAAGATCGCCTTCTTGTAGCGGAATGCTGTCGGCACCACGCCTTACGACGTTAGGATATGCGGTGAATAGCCTACGGGCTATTTTCTGGCTTGCACTCATGTGATTTACCGTATGGGCACACCTGCATGTTTTCAAACTTCTCGCCTACAATCACTATAGCCTGTGTTGCCGCTACAAGGTCTTGCTGAATATCAGTAATCTTACGTACAAGCTCACGCACGTCGGCCACATGCGACTTAATTTCTTCCATGCGCTCAGCCACTATCCTATTGGTCTGCTCGACTATACGGGCATCGGTATCATTAGTTACAGCCTTAGGCATACGGGCAGACACACGATTGTCTACCATTTTGCCCATTAGCACATATAACACAAAACTAAATGCTATTTGTGACACAAATGACAATACGTCGATCAATATGATCTGGCTAGCACTCATGTTCAGCATCATCCTGGTCCCCTATGGCATGTGAATTGACGATTAGATGATGCTTATATACTATGCAGCCTTCGCTGTCTCAATATTTCCTTCCAGCACACCCGACAGTAATGATAAATGTTATCTGAGTTTGAACTGTCTCTGTACTTCTACCACAGCCGCACGAGCAGTTTGTGCTATAATTTGAGCGGTCTTGGTACGCAACTTCTCGTCTATCATCTCAACTGTACGCTCCGGCACTTTCTCATGGCGAAGCTCTTCAACAACCACTTTATATTCTTCTAGTAGTTGTGGTATGATAGCAAACGTCATACGCTCAAGAAGCTGTTGGACGACCGTATTCATAAGGCGCTCTGACTGACGCATCTTATTTAGGTCATTAACACAGGCACGAGCCTCTGAAATAATAGATACGAATAGCTGGACATTCCATCTATCCAGTTTCATCGCGCCGGTTGCTAGGTCTTTACTCTCAAGCTGGGTCTCAAGCTTCTGTAGTACCCCGGTCAGACGGCGACGAAGCTCATCTAGATTCTTAAAATCGTCGACATCATCTTCTGCTGCTGTGACGGCTAGAGGTCTGACATCACCTACAGCTGCAGGTGGTGGTGCTGGTGCCTGATTAGCACGCGCTACAGCTAGCGCAACCTGCTGTGATATATTAATATGCTTACTAAAATGGCCAGACATATTGACCATATTAAGCATCTTAATACCAAGGTTGTGCTGCTTGATGTAGGTATTGACCTCAGCCATCGCACTAGAGTACGACATCTTGTCTCTCAAGACAAGCTCATGAACTCTACGATAGAGGCTGGGAAGGCGTACTGAAAGCTGGCAGATTTTACAACGATACTCAAATCTTACTACGTCGTGCTCTGCTCCAGCCGCAGGAGCCCCCGTGATAGCAAGCGCCTTAGATTCGGGAGACTCTCCCAAAACTTCTGATCCGGATTGATCTCCGTCAGATTCACCGCCTGCGACTTCGGAATCGTCATCATCCCACCGATCGCCCTCTTCTGCTGGGTCTGAACCGGGTACTCCACTATTATCTGTGAGTCCGATTGGTTGATCAGTAGTAACATTATCGTTTGCCATTTAGGACCTCTTGAGTGACGGGCACATACGTGTCGCCGTCACTAAGATAGTCCTGCAGATCAGGGTCTTCAGTAACGCTCAGTGGGTAAGCAGAACGCCGATAGCTTTCCTGGTCAAGAAAGTTTTCCTGGCCAGGAAAGTCGTAGTCAGAGCATTTGCGATATGGCTTCATGCACTTTAGATACGCATTTAGTGTCTGCGTATCAATGTCTGACTGGCGCATTACTTCGTCTCAACAGCTGGCTTGGCATTGCCAGGCTTAGCCGCACGGAAGTGGACTAACGCAGTACCAGCCTCAGCGTCAAGCTCGTCGATATGGATTGCGCCAATGAAGCCAAAGTCTACAACCTCGCGGCGACCCATAACTGATGACACATACTTGCGAACTGCCAGAGCTAGACTCTGGCCACTTAGCTTCTCAGCATCGTCAGGATCCCATGCAATTGTGACGTATGTATACACACCATTTGAGATTGGCTTCTCATATGTCATTGGGACAGTACCAGGGACGTACTGGTTCTCATCCTTGGCGACGTCATCAAGCTTGACAACGTCTACTGCATCATCAAGCTGGCCCTTAATCTTAGGGTCCTTCATGCCTGCGGCTGTAATCTTCATAGCTACACTCACAATCTGTGGATCGTTAGCCGGGATAGGCTGATCAAGCTGTTCAGGCTGAATGCCCAGATGCTTATTATATAGACGCTTCAGCTGATTACGCATATGCGAGTTAGAACGGATTGCACGTAGAATAATATCGTACTGCTCCTGCATTGACATTCTATTCAATGCATCGCTCTTGCTGATTAAGTACTTGACAGTCATCTTGTCAAGTACTTTGGCGATCTGCGGATCTGAGTTGCTTAACTCAAGCATCATATTGGCCATCTGCTCTAACGACGGCTCGCCGCCAAGCTGGGCGTAGCGAATGAACTCACCAAATCCACTTGGCTGGCGCTCTAGCTGTGCTGCGATATTCATGACCTTGTCGTCAGATAGCTCGACATTGGCTATCTTAGCCTCTGCGAGTATCATTGCGATGCGGTCTAGTTTGATGTCTGGGTCAACCATTTGATCTCCGTACTCGCCCAGATAATCGCTCCAATATTCGGCTGCAGAATCATCTGTTGCGTGGAAGTCAAACTTAAGCTTCTTTGGTCTTAAACCGATTCCAGGCTTACGATCGCCACCTATATCACCATACTCAGGATGTTTAATGCCAGGCTTAGGCTCTTCGATCTTTAATAGATCTTCGCGTGGCGTTAAATCATTATTAGGTGAGTATGGTAGTTCACGCTGTGGACGCACAACAAACTTAGTTGGACGCTTACCAGATGGGCCAACTGGCTCACTTGATACTGTATCGACCACCTGCTCACGTGGCGTCAGACGTACATTATCGTCCTTCTTAACCTTGACCGCGCCAGGTGTTGGCTGCTCAATATCCTTAACGTTATGATCTAAGCGATTCCATGTTGGCGCAGATGGAGGATTCTCATTGTGGAACGCATCCCACTTATCCCACTGACGACCTGCCTCAGTAGCCTTAAACTGTGACTCAAGCTTCGCTATGATGCCATCATACTCTTCTACCTTCTGCTTTAGCTTAGGAAGAAGAGCCTTCAGCTTGGCCTTATTGGCTGGTTTATCGCTACCTGCCCCAGGTATACCAGCGGCCTCCATGATGGCGTCTATATGCTGCTGGCGCTGCTCCTTAAGTAGCTGTATCTCTGAGTATATATTATATCCAGGTAGCCCCTGTATAAACTTCTCACGATGCTCATTGACCTTGCCATGATCCTTGGCAACATCAACCGTACGCTGCTGATCCTGAATTCTATTAAGGTCGCGCTCTAGTGTTTCTGGCGCAACCTGTATATCAGGATTATGCTTCTTTAGTTTCTCTACATACTGACGACGCTTTTGCTCAAGCTCATCGTCTGTTTGTGCTGAGATCTCAAGATCGCTCTTCTTCGGCAATACCGGCTTCTTCTCAACTACCGGCATAGCACGTGGCTTAGTCACACCACCTGGGGCTGCTGGGGCGATTGGGCTAGGCTTACGCTCAACATCACCCTGCTCTGGCGTCTTGCCAACACCTGGGATACCCTCTTTATCCGTCATCTCGATGATATTGCGCTTGCGGCGGCGCTCTGCTTGATCCTGTAGCGCCATCGAGTTATATGCTTCTAGGAATTCCTCGTCCGTGAGACGGTCCCACTTAGGCCCAGTATGCTCAACATGCTCACCACACTCCTTGCACTGGCAGTCTGGTGGATGTGCAGGATTGCGGTATGGGCCCGCTGGCAGTGCGCACTTGGTGCACTTGCAATCTGGCTGATGACGATTCTGACCGAACTCTGTTAGTGGACGTGTCTCATTAGGGTCGCAACGACGGCAACGGCAGTCCTTACCGTGTGGCATGCAACGCTTGCATGTACATGTTGGACTATGCTTCTTCTTGCCGTCCTGACCTTCCTGGCCTGGGGCTAGACTTGGGTCGGTGGCAGACTGTCCCTCTGGCGCAGCTGGGAAGCGCTTAAAGTACTTGCGCTCTGTTGGTGCACCACGCTCCAGTAGCTTCATGAGCAGACGGGCCGGGATCTGGTCGCGGCCAGTAGGTGCACGCTTATCTACATTAATACGCTCACCACCCGGTAGGGTCTGTCCCTGACCAAAGGTGTTAGACCCCATACCATCCTGAATTTCCTTATAGTATAACTTATCTGCATCGCTCCACTTCTTCTCGCGATCAGTTAGGAAATCCGGTGCGCTGCTAGTAGGATCACCTATATCCTTAATAGGCAGTGGATTGCGCTGGCGGCGCAAAGTCTCCATTTGCTCACGGATACGGTTGGTGCTCTTCTGCTGATTTTCTTGTACACGATCGGTCTGCTGACGGCGCAATGCACGCTGTTCGTCAGTCTGAGGCCCATTTAGGCGTTCATACTCGCGATCGCTCTCAAGCTGCTCTAGTTGCTTACGCTGCTCTGGCGTAAGAACAGTCTTATTTAGACGACGCAGCCTGTTTAGAGTCTCAAGTTTCTCACGGCGCTGCTTGCGCACCCATTCAGGCTCCATACGGAACGAATGCTCGTTCACGTTGGTCTTATCATCTTCCTTCTGGGCCGTAATAGGCTGCGCCTGTGCAGGCTGCGGTGCTACCGGTGGCGTACCAGCCTGAGGCGCATCCTCAGCGGGTGTAACTTCCTGCCCATCTAGGATGGTGTCGCCATTTTCAACCTGCTGACGGATCGCATCAGCGGCCTCCGACAGCTGGTCGAGCGCGTCTTCAAGAGACATGCCCGGCATTGGCGGAGCGGTTTGCTCTTCGCCACCTGGTGGTGGTGCGCCCTGTGCATCTGGAGTAGGAGCTGCCCCTGGTGCAGCAGGCATCGGCGCTGGCGGTGCCGCCTGTGCCTGACGACCGCCGTCCTTATTGACAGGCTTCGGCTTGGCCTTAGCGGGAGGGTCTATCTGGCGTGCTGGGTTGGATCTCTGATAATCCCCAATCTCATATCTACCGGTGCCCATCCACTGCTCTAGCCATGGATTACGGAACTTAGTTGGCTCTGGCTCACCATACTGCTTGTACTTAACCGTATCACGCAGCTGTCTTTCACGATTACGCTCAAAATCAGCCTTAGGGCCTAAACGACGTACTATATCTTGCATCTCAGTCAACAATTCATCTACTGACTGATAGATACGTGGACCGACTGTCTTACCATTAAACGCAACATACGCATTAATACCATCTTCCTTACGTATGATGGTTATAATAATCTTACCATCTATATCACGATACTCAGCACGATCGTCGTTATAATCACGTAGGCGTAGGTCAAATAGTTTAGTAGGCCACCCGTCTCTACTGCTTGGGTATGGATCTACTTGACCAATCTTACCAGTCCCCTCAATTTCTTCTGAAACGAGCGGTGCCTTCTCATCAGCAACTGGATTTGCCGCTGTACCAGCAGGCAAATTACCTGCGTCCATCTGGGCATGCTGCTTCATGCGTTCTAAACGAGCACGCATACCAGATTCATTTTCAATAGTTACATCTTCGCCACCCATGACGTGATCGCCATTTAGGCATAGTTTGCAATATGGACCTAGATGCGTTTCGCCATTACAACCGCATGGGCACTGGCAACCCTTATCATCGTGATTGATCTGGGCTTTCAGTACTAAATTTAATAACCCCGTCGTATGGGACGGTATAGCCTCTACCATCATGTTGGGGAATTCACGCTGTACATATGCCGCGATGTCGGCCGGATCTGGCACACCATATGCCGCGTTATATGTAAGCTTAACTGATACTCTGGCACCATCTAGTTCTACTGGTGCAGATGCCATCTTAAATAGAGATGCGCCGTTGGTCGACGCGACTGCACCACGAATCTCGTCGATGTAGTGCACCCTACGGGATGGCTTGATATTATTATTAGGCCCTTCGCGAACTGGTTTGTTCGCGAAGGTATCAGTTATATTAGACATGAACCACCCCGATATTGTTACGGACGTGGACCGAACTTCCCTGGTACTGGGATGGACTTCTTACCATCACCATCGCTGTCCTTGCCCATTTCGGTCGGCGGTGCCTTGGTACCAGGCTGGTCACCCGCCTTGCCTGGGACATGTCCGTCCTTAGGAGGAGTTGGTGCCTTGAAGCGGCCTGGATCCTTGTCATCACTGTGCGAACCTAGGTCAGTCGGGCTCTTCTGCTTAGCTGGGTGCTTAACCTTAACAGCAGGCTGCTTTAGACCGGCTGGGTGACCTGGATCTGAATCCTTACCCATTGGGTTCTTCTCAACCGATACTGCATCTGGCTGCTGCGCATTAACCGATGGGTTCTTGAACGCCTGAGCGCTCATAGGGGCAGGTGCAGGAGCGCCTGGTGTGGACGGAGCAGGTGTACCGGCCGGAACTGCCGCTGGGGCCTGTGTTCCACCAGTATAAAGCTGCTGGCCTAGCTGGATGATCTGTGCGTCTAGATCAGGTGTACTGTGGTTCTCAACCCACTCAGGGAAGTCCTTCTTGAACTGTGCAATTGCCTCAATGAATCCAATACCCATCGACTTGTAGTGTGCAAATGAGGACGCAATGTCTGGATCCTGGTGAGTAGATGGATCCTCAATAGCGGGGCTGCCCTTATCAGCACCACCTGGCTTCACGTTCTGTTGAGCAACATCTGGGGCAACCGGAGCGTCGGCAGAGCCTGGTGCCTTGATGTCACCTGCAAACTGTGCCATACGCTCAACCTGAACCGGTACCAAGCCAAACTCGGCCAACGACTTGCTCACCTTACGGATGGTTGCCATATCAGCCTCAGGCAGCCAAACCTCTAGGCTACGGCCCTGCACGCCATCGAGCTTAGCCTGACGAGCGTGTGGAACAATAGCGTCCTCAAGTAGCTGCTCAGATGCAGCCTTAACGTCTGCCTGCTTAACGTAATCGGCCGGTAGGTCAATGCGTAGTACATACGCCATCTTCAGCTGACCATGACGGATTAGGCTATCGATTGTTGCGGCGCGTGTGCGGTTACCGCAGTCGCAAGCATAGACGCCAGTCTTCATGTCATCGACAGGCTCAAAGTGACTAATACTAGCGCAACGTGAGCATGGTACCGGTACCAGTTCAACAAGAGCGAATGATCCGCGTGTATCAACATTTGGATTTAACTGCTCATTCGCATGCTTCATGAAATCTTCGATGGCAGTATCGAGTGCAGATAATGGTGCTGCAAATCCAGCATCACGAACCCAAAGCTCAACCTCATCCTGGTCGTTAACATGTAACGATACTGAGCCAATCTTGACAGTCTCGCCACGATCAAGTAGTGCGGTCTCAATCTCAGCCGCCGTCATGCCAATACCTGCCTTCTTTGTCTCATCCTTAGTTAGCTCATTGCCGCCATCCTTGCTGCGATCGGGGGCATACGTAGTAACTTTCGGATGAGTCTTTGGCTTAGGAGCGTCCATACCTGATGCCTTACGCGCCATCATAGGAGGTAGTGGTTCTGCAGGCGGGCCAGCTGGCGGTAGGTCGTCACCAAAATCACCACCAGCCTCAGGGCCAGCGCCATCATGCTCAGCTAGCTCTTCCTGTACCCAACCCGGATCAGATGGAGATACTGAGTGGGTTGGCTGACCATTCTGCTCCTCACGGCCCTCTTCGAATGCCCATGTAATTGGATCATCTACAGGACCAGCACCATTTTCTGCGCGCTCTACCTCATTATACTGCTCGATACCAGGTAGGCTTGGTGCCACCTCGTTTTGCGTAAACTCCTGAACCTGACGGGCAAGATCGGTTGCATCGGCTTCGCCGCCGACGTCCTCAAGTGCCCCCTCATCTACAGGTGCAGCAGGCTCTAGATCAACCAGAGCCATATCATCAACTGCGCCGTCAGGAACACCATCAACAGCTGGCTCTTCAACTGGCGGAGAGAACATCTCCTGGGCGATACGGTCGGATGCGCGCTGGCTAGCAGTACGAGTATCCTTCTCTGCTGGCTCGCGACCATCAACAACTGCACCACGCATAGCAACTAGTTCACGGATTAACGTGCGTGCCTTGACCTGATCTGGGCGATCACCATCAAGACCAGCCGTCACAATCACATGATCAAAGTCGCTCTGGTCCTCGATCTTGGCGGCGAGGCGAGCTAGCTTAGCTACTGGTAGCTTAGCATAACTAACCTTGGAGATAGCCTTATCGACTGTGACTGCGATCTTTGAACGCGGATAATTGCGCTCGTAGTGAGCTTTAAGATCAGCTAGCTGACCTAGCGTAATTGAACCCATTGGGTCCTTGTGCCACATCTGCTCAAGCTGCTTGGCTAGGTGAATAAGGCCACGATCCTGGGTCTGATCGGCTGCGACCTTAATCTCCTGGTACGCATCAAAGCGCATGGCAACAGGAGTTGCGCGGTCCTGCTCACTAGCTACCTTTGTAGCCTTGCGGCGTAGGACGTCGAGCACTGGCTGAATAACCGTGTCGCGATTCTTGGCAGCTACGATGCGGTTCTCGCGCTCGTCATATGCCTTAGCAAAGCGCTCAGCCTGTTCAGCTAACGGTCCTACCGGGCCCTCGTACTGCTTGTCGCCCTTAGATAGGATACCAAGTGCCTTCTTTGTCTGCATACTATCTCCTAGCCGCTCTCTTCTTGCCCAGATGGTTTACAAATGATCTTGTGATCATTAACTAATTGTTCTATTGTGTCGGCCGTCAAGCCAGACGCTATATCCACGTGCTGACCACACAGAGGACATTCCCAGTACAGGACATATTGGACTAAGGACTTTAGGTTCTTGTCTTTCAATGTCGCCTGTACCGCAATACATGACATTACTCAGTCTGAGCTTCTGCCAACTTGGTAGCGTCGAAGGCAACGACGTTGCCGTCATTGTCAAAATCTGCACGGAACAGGAAATTGCCTGCGTCGGTGCGATACATGCCTTCTAGTACGACGCCGTCAGCCTTAATAGCCTTACCGACCGGCGTAACGATGCCATTGTCAGAGGCCGTCTTTGACTCTACCATGGCCTTCTTGACGCGGCGCGGGATATCACGTACCCAGGACTTGCCATACTCCTTGTAGTAGTTCTCCCAATACTTCTTAGCGCTCTCGTCTACTGCCCACTTGTCAAATGCCATCTGGTCACTCCTGTGGTTTAAAATCTATTTCTGTATTGATAATAACATCGCCTACTACTCTGGAAATTAAGACAGTAATGAACTGCGTGCTTACTGTTGCGGTATTACCTCAGTATTTTGCGCTGAGGGCTGCTGCACGCGCTTTTCGCCTGTACCTGTCTCATATATCATCGAGCCGTCTGGGTTAACCTGCTGCACAGTACCCTCAGTATTTGGGTCGTTCATGCCGCCTGCATTATTAACAGGCTGAACATAATCGCCCGGCTGGACCGGCTTACCGTCTGTACTAATCGGTTGGTTAGGACCACCCGCAGGCTGTACTGTAGGTACTTCAGGCTGTTGCATCATATTACCTGGTGTTGGGATAGCCTGAGCCATCGTAATAATAGATGATCTACGTACCTTAAATTTATCGTGCACGCTTGACCAGATACTAGATTCTTGATCAGCTATCATTGACTCGATGCCAGGTAGCGACAGTCTACTCTTGTCCTGCTCAAGCGCGGCCCTAGGTACTGTATACATCTTATACTCACGACCAGCACTATCGTTAGGTGCGGCTATAACGATAGTCTCAGCATCACGTGCGCCTATAACCACCGCACCAACCTGACCCATACCACTTACGAATACTGCCTGACCAACATATAGACCCATAGCATCGTGGCCCATACCTGCTGGGCGACGAATCGTAACTCTGGTATCTACTGTCCTACCAAGCTGCTTCGCGGGCGTCGTAATCTTCTGGCCCCATGTAAATCCATTGACTGGTGCAAGTTTCTTGGTCATACCAAGATAGTCTGCCTTGGTAGATTGCTTCTTGCCTGGCGGTACAGTCTTAGCCCACGGTATATCAGTCGGAATCTCTGAATTATCAGATAGCTCTATTGTGTCATCCGGCACATCTGGTTGATATGTAGATAGTGGACTTTCGTCTGATGGCTTTGTGGGCGTGGACTCAATAGGTTTATCAACTGTCACTGTGGGCGCTTGAGGAGGCTTATACTGTTTACGCAACACCTGATCACCGAAGCTCTTTGGATATGGCTTCTGTTCTGGCTTACGTGCAGGCGCACCATACTGTATATCAGTACGTGGCGAGTCAACATCTACCTCTTGCTCCGGGATAGCACCTGACTCCCATAAACTAACATATCGCTCTTCGCCAAGACCCTGTACTGCACGCGCGGCTGGTGAGTCAAAGTATTGTGCAAGTTCTATTACTGCTTGATATGAATCCAGATCGAAGCCAGCTTCTGCCATCGACGATAGCCAGCTTGCAGCAAGCTGATCGATATTAACCTGTGCAATCCTAAAGGTATCGTCTACAAGCTGGTCTTTAACCTTATCTGGAAGATTTGACGGTAGTGATGTTCTAAGTTCATCACGTTCCATTTGTAGCTTACGCTGTAGCTGTTCATGACGACGCTTAATGGCCAGATCCTTCAGCATCTTCAGACGAGTTGGATTACTCTCCAAGTCCATCTGCGTCTTACGATCAATGACCTCAGGATCATTTAAGATCTGGCCACGATCGCTAAGTGCGTCATCTGGTAGTGGGTTACCCTCATATACCGTATCATAAACCTTTTGGCGATCGGCAGGAGAATCAAACCCCATCTCAGGCTGTTGTGGCAATGGCTCTATCAAATCACCAATACTTGGGCGTGATGGTGACCACGTACGTGGGCGTGTAGACTTGATGGTATCTGGTGACGGGCTATCACCAATCTGCTGCATTATTGACTGCCATTCAGCGTCTGTCAGATTCTCGATCGCTCTATAGAATCCAGCATCTGAATGATGTGCCATTACATCTAGTACTGCTTTGCGACTACTATCGCGTAGTCCAAGCGATATCAGTATGCGTAATACATAGGCAAGCTGCAGCGTAGACCGCCCACCGGCAAACTGGGCAACCTTGAGCATTATTCTCAGGTCTGATACTGCAGTACCAAGATTGATACGCATATTATCCTCTTCTATACCACGGAATCATGCTCTCGGCACGACGAGCTAGGAATTCTTCTGCTGCACGGACGCCGCTCTTTGGCGTCTGTGGTGCAGCACGTGGCAGCCCATTTTCATCCATCACTACGGTCATACCATTGGTTACGACCTTGGCCTGGCCCTTATCATTAATATAGATTGGGCGCTTAAAACGATCCTTCCAGCCGCGATTTTTATAAATCTCAAGCATCTCAGATGTGGCAGCTGGCTGAGACTGTGGGGCGGCTGGCTGAGACTTAGTCGTATTGCGACGTGTACGCTTCGGCTTCTTCTCTACTATATTGGTCACCGGAGCAGTCTCAGGCGTAACCTCAGGTTGTGGCGCAGGGGCAGTAGTCTTTGGCGCACGCTTACGAGGTGCGTTCAAGTTATCACGTGACTGCTGTAGTTCACGTATACGCTCAATGCCGCGCATAAGCTCCTGCTTCTCCTCGTATGTACCAGGCGTCTTCTGGCCAGACTGATATGGGCCCCACTGTGTCTGTAGTGCAGTAAGCTCATTGTTAATCTCATCAAGCTTCTGCTGTTTGGTCTGACGTTTAGGCGCAGGCTGCTTGGCTGGTTGGACCGTAGTAGTTGGCGCAAGAGGGGCAGGAGGGGCAGGAGATGGTGTAGGCTTTGGCCTAAACTCAGGTGGAGGCGCAGCAGGATTAGGCTGTGGCTCGACCTTTGCCGGTGTGATGCCCTGCTCCTTTAGATCCTTAACCTTCTCTCTGTGCTTACGATCTGATAGATTGCGTCGCTCACGTTCCCACTGTTCATGTTGTTCAGGTGTCGGAACATCTATTGGCTTTAATGATACTGTGCCATCGATATCATTGGGATTGCTCTGGCTTACAGCATCATTTAATGATATAGCCGGATCAGCAGGTGACGCTGTAGGTGGTGTTTGTGGTGCTGGAGATCCAGGTGGGTTAGTACCACGCAGTGGGTTTGGATCAAGCTTAGGCTTAGTCTTTGTCCAGAAATTATAGATAGTATTTAGCTTGTCTATAGCACCGCGCTGCTGCGCCATCCACTCTAGTGCCTGCATTCTTATTTGATCGCGTTGATGCTTATACTTAGCCTCACGATATCGCTTTTCAAAATAGGCCATATGATCTCTTTGGTTCTGATAGAACTTAGAGACTATGGCGTTATATAGATTCTTTGTATTGGGCATCGACAATTCTGTCGGCATGCCTGAATCTGGATTGCCCTTATAAGTTGTTGGTGCCTTCTTGCCTAGCGCACCAACATAATTTTCCATGGCCTTTGCGAAATCATTTGGTGGCTGATCTACGAACTCACCAGTTTGATCCGTCGTAAAGACGTTCGGAATTGGATCCTCGGTATTAGGACCTTCCGACTGACCAGATGGCTGGGTCGGCCCTGCTGGTGCTGGCTGTGTGGGACCCGACTGATTAGGCAGGGTAGATGGATCCGGCACTGTCTGCTTCGTCTGGTGCCAAGCAGGATCACCATACTGCTGCCCAGGTGTTTGCTGCTTCTTAAACCATGTGCTTGGCTGCAATAGCTTACGCTGAGCCTCGCGCTCGATAAGACTATCGAGTGCCTGCTCTAGCGTAAGGCCCGACATGTCATTATCGTTAATTGGCATATTAATTAGTAGACTGCATCATTGATGGAGCCTGTGGCATACCCATAGCATCTTCATCGCCTTCAGCTTCCTTGTGCTCGGGTACCTTGCGTTCTAAAACGCCGCCAGCTACTGACCACACAGAGTGTGCTGTCTTAGCACCGAATCTCTCACCAGCTGGGATTGGGTTATGCGGCGGCAGTGCACGCTGGTTGCGCTTATCACTTAACTCTTTGCGTAGTCCTGCAAGATTATCGTCGGCGTCGTCAATGATACGGTTAATAGTATGGGCCTGATCTATTTCTGCGTCAGACGGTCCAAACATCGCTGTTGCCATTGATTCAGCCTGGATCTTGGCATGCTCCATGGCATTGCCACCGACCCCGCGTACCATCTCACGGTGCACAATCTTATTATCAGCCTTGCTCAGCACGCTGATCGATATAGTACCTGGCATTGCCTGAGCAACCTCAAGTACCATATCGCCAACTGGCTTAATCCAGCGTGACTTGCCGGTAACTGCATGTTCAAAGTGCCAACCGTTCTCGTCTACTTCGCCGCCCTCTGGAATACCAAGGCGCTGACTCTCGCGATCAAAGCCCTCAGAGTCGTCCTCTAAAAATGGTTCTGGATCATCTACTGGTGAAGGTGGTACCGGTTCACCGCCATCTGGGCCACCCTGACCGTCATCTGGGTCGTCATTGTATGAAACCAGACGGCCATTCTCGACAGTATAATTTCCTTCTAGTGACATCCAACTATCAATCTCTTCCGGTGAGGCACCATTTGCAGCAAGGTACACTCTAAATACCTTATCTGCAAAGTCGTTCATTGTCTCGCCACCAAGCTGTTCGGCAAGCTGCGCCTGACCGATATCATCTAGCTCAGTATCATTATAAATCACACCACTGTTCCAGCCATCTGGACTCTGGTGTGTAACCTGATCGCCATTAGGTAGTATCACTACATAATCGAATACTAGATTACCACCTTCTGGTGACCCGTCAAGATCAACAACCTCAACCTGATATCCATCAACCTGGATCTTGCTAACCAACGGCCCACCACCACCTGATGGTGGCATCACTTGTGCCTGACGACCAACGAGCTTATCAAATCCGTTGAAACCCTGCTCGCAACGTGGGCATAGACCAGATTCGCCAAGCTGCCCCTCACGCCCACAACCAACACATGTATCTATGCCTTGGCTATCAAAGCGCTGCCAATCGGTCATCTGACGAGAGTCAAGCTCTGGTACAACGTCATCTGGCATACCAGATAGCTGTGCCTGATGGCGTTCATGCCACTTACGAAGCGCGTCGCCAGGCGAGTAATTTTGTGGCAGATTATCTTCTAGCGGGCGGCGATTGAAAAACTTATGTGGCATAGATTCTCCTGGCAGATAGGTAGCCGTGTCGCCAGAATATTAAGACTAGTTGGGCGAACAGTAACCGCAAGTATTCAACATGCATTTATTAGTCAAGATGACCGAACGCAAGGTACATTACGCGCTGTGGGACGATAAGTTTAATGATTTTATACTTATCCCTGGTCCCGACAACTATCTACACTCAACGCTACCAGACTTCGACTTATTGAAGTTCTGTGCTGGCACTGGTAGTCCACTCGTCAGAGTAACGATAGAGCCGCTCGTTGTCGATGCGCCTACTACGACCCCAGATACTAATCAGCCACCACCTGGATAACCAGGTGATGGCCTTAGACTAGTAGATATCCCACCAGTTAAATGTTTCGCGCTTGTGTGGGAAGTGATCGTTCCACTCTTCCCAATCTACAACGGTATTAATAACTATCTTAGCACGGCGACGCTGTAGACGGTTGGATAGGATGCGGTAGTACCGCTTTCTAGACCCAACCTGTGGGTGACGCTGGTATCTATGCCACGACGAAACTGGTGCTACGATACTATCCTCTAGCTCACCAAGTCTCTTATCCCAGTACCACGCTTCATAAGTTCTGATCCAGTGGCCCGGTAGTTTCACGCTACGGTGAGCGATCCACGGACCCAACAACCACTCTGGGTAGTTCTTGGGCTTGGGGTGATACTGGGTTTCGTAGTGGTAACCGCCCTTAACAATCTTCGTTCTCTCGGTGGGACGAGGACCAAGCTCCTTCTCTACTAGCGCGGCGGCAGCTTCACGACGATGACGCCAACTACCGCGACCAACACCATCCTGAATTTTATATGAAGAGTGCCGTCCTACGTGGATTGGTAGGTTACGGCACCGATAGGTACGTGACATGTAGCCTCCTGTTTATACACTACATGTCATAGTACCCCCTGTTTCATAGTCGAAGTGCATTCGTTCAATAATTACTTCACACTGATGAACGGTACCGTACCGTTCGGGGTCATTGTGGTAGGAAGCTTGCCGTCCCACTTCTCGGCAAGAACAAGCTCAACAAGCTTGGGGCTCTCACGGAGGGCATCACCACGCGCACGGATGGCCTTGGCCTCAGCCTCACCCTGAATCTTGGTGGACTCAGCCTGGGCCTTAGCACGGGCCAGATTAGAGTCGGCCTCAGCCTGGGCCTGGACGACCTTAATCTTAGCCTCCTGCTCTTCCTTCGCGAGGTTCTGCTTCACCTTATTAACCTCAATCTCGGCCACCATGCGTTCCTCTACAGCATGCTCATACTTATCTGAGAAGTCAACATTGGTGACGTTAAAGGTAACGATATCGACAAGGTTGCCCTCACCCTCGACGTTGAGTGAACCAAGCTGCTTCGTCACTGCATCGGCAGCCTCACGGTTAAACTTCTCACGGTCCTGAATAACTGAGACTGCAGTAAACTGACCGAACGTGGTCTTAATCGCCTGGGTAGTACGAGGAATTAGGACGCTATTGGCATAAGCCTGAATATCGCCACGGTACTTGGTGTAAAGAGTAATCACACTCTTAGCATCACCACGCATCATATACGACAGCCTGACCGAGATCTTAGCGGCCTGCTGGTCGTGCGAATAGACATCCATACTATAGTCAGTCTTACCGTCGTGCTCCCAGTTAATGGTCTGAGCAGTGGTATTAATCTTGGTCACACTATCGACGAACGGGGCCTTACTATGAAGACCGGGGCCCGTAACATCAGTAACTGCGCCAAAGCGTGTCACAACAGCGCGCTCAGTAGAATCTACGGTATAGCATGAGCCACACGACACCGTGAGCGCAAGGACGAACAGTACAACACCAAGAATAGTATTACGGATATGACGCGGATTCTCAATATCAAACATTTATTACCCCTTAGTAGGAAGCTTGGCGATATGATACATGTGATTAACTAGTGTATTGATTGCAACACGTGCGTGTAAGCTTAGATCGTTATACTGATCGTATGGAAACGGATCGTCGCGTGTGATATCGACCGGTTGAATACCTTCAGGCTGCGGAGGTGGGGCCATGAGTTTACTAATCTCGCCCCTAAGTTGCTGAGCGACAGTATTGATATACTCAATAATCAGGCCGTGCTCATATTGAATAGCCTTGGTGAGCTTCTCATCGGTGACGGCATTAAGGCCATCAAACGCACTAAGGTCCTTAAGCTTAGAATCTACAGATTCTGACAGATCCTCTAGCTCAGCGATCTTATCGTTAATCTCGTCGCGGATGGCCTCACGGATATCATGCTCATCCATCGGCTCTTCGCGAGTCTCTTCGGTCTGCTCAATGTCTCCGACCTTAGATTCAAGTGTCTCGATGCGATCTTCGAGATCATCAACCTTGTCAACCTTGTCAAGCAAACCCTGAATCGACGTAGTATTTAGGTCCATTTATTGCTCCTTAGTGTTGCTTAATAGCCCTCCCCGGACTCGAACCGGGAAACCTTTCGGTAAGGGATTTTAAGTCCCCCGCGTTTACCATTTCACCAGAGGGCCAAATAGGAAGAGGTGGGATTCGAACCCACGGTCGGCTTTCACCAACAATAGTTTTCAAGACTATCGCCATCAACCACTCGGCCACTCTTCCGTAAGGCTTAATTATCGTTGTCTAGCTCGCCATCCCAGTATAAGGTATCGCGCATGTACGAGCGCCACACCTCTGGCATACCAGCAGACCACTTCATACGATACGCTGCATCATATGCGACATTAGTCGGACGAACCGGCGCACGAAGGAGTCGCATACCTGCTTGGGCAGGAGTTCTACCTCCCTTGCGTGTATTGCATTCGACGCAGCAAACAACCGTGTTCTCCCAAGTAGTCTTACCTGCCTGGGCCTTCGGAATGACATGGTCAAGGGTAAACTCCGTTCTGCTTACCTTAGTGCCACAATACTGGCACTGTCCACGGTCACGCAAGAAGATATGATTACGGCTGTACCGAACCGACTTTGAGGGTCTGTAACGAGTATTAATGAACTGAATAATAGACGGGACACGCCACTCATTAGTGGCGGAGTGAATAACTCGGTCATGCCACTCTAGTACGATTGCACGGCCATTAGGCTTAGACGAGTCCTGGTTCAATACGTGAACCATGGCATCTTCCCACGTAATAATGTCGTGGGGCATCCCCTGACCATTCAGCACTAGCACCTGCACGGCACGCCTCCCGCAACTGAATATGAAGAGTTATATTGTACCAGATCTCAATTTGGCAATTGTATCAGCACTAAAACAACCTACTGCCCACAGTATGCCTTCCACAAACCTTAATCGTGCATCTGCGCGGTTAGGATCGTCCCAGTCACCTTTAGATTGGTCTATTAACCAAAGTGCGTGCGCCAGCGCTTCGCTATGACTAGGAAATATCTGATTTGGCGGAGCACGCGATGCTTCTATGCCATACCTCATTTTAATACTTAGCGTGAGCTTATCGCAATACTCAATAGTCGTCATGATAGTTCCTAAGTGGGTAAGGAGGGATTCGAACCCTCAAGGCTTTCGCCACCAGTTCCTAAGACTGGCGTGTATACCGTTCCACCACCTACCCAAATTGTCCCTGCCGGATTCGAACCGGCAGCCCCTCGCGTGTAAGGCGAGTGCTCCACCGTTGAGCTAAGGGACAGTGCCACTAACCGACACTCTCTGGTGCCTTGTCGGCCGCTCCATCGTCACTCT
>ERZ724505.432-NODE-432-length-27037-cov-16.419650_pt1 | contig 27037 bp, 42 predicted proteins | sample MGYA00376038_ERZ724505 | MGnify/ENA primary metagenome ERZ724505 (study PRJEB28724, sample SAMN07190884) | wastewater metagenome | isolation source: effluent of sewage treatment plant in Hong Hong | place: Hong Kong | collected 2016-03-17 ...
CGATAGCGTCGAGCGCGACATAGGTGGCGCCGTCGATGGTGATGGTGTCTTTCATGGTGTTCTCCCTTTTCTGTGTGATGGACGGCCCCGGTTTTCCGGGGTCGTTCTGTTTTTCAGTTGTGTTTGCGTTGCGCCGGGATGGCGCCCCGCTTGAGCGCCCTGATCTCGTGGCGGGCCTTCTTGAGGTCGGTCCCGAGTTCGCTGACCTCGTTTGCGAGCAGGATGTGTAGGGCGCTCATGGCCAGGCTGTAGGCGAGTGCGGCGGCGAGTAGGTAGATCACGCTTCGTCGCCTTCTGCGGGGTCCCAGGTGGCTACGACGGCTTGGACGTAGGCGGCGAGGGCGCGTAGCGAGGGTGCCCATTTGGCGCGATAGTCGGCGCCACCCCCGGAGGGCCAGTCTTCGGAGTCGGCTAGCTCGGACAGCTCCTCGGCGGTCCCTTCCCAGCAGCCCACCGAAAGGCTGTGCCCACCGCCTTTAAGGCGGAACGCCTGGACGCCATAAGCGTTTGGGGTGACTTTCCCAGAGATCGCGAAAGCGTGGTTGGTCGCGTAGACCCAGGCGTCGCCATAGACCTGGGCGTCGCCCGAGACCCAGGCGTCGCCATAGACCTGGGCGTCGCCCGAGACCCGGGCGCTGTCGGTGACCCGGGCGCTGTCATAGACCCGGGCGCTGCCGGCGACCAGGGCGCTGCCATAGACCCAGGCGCTGTCGGTGACCCAGGCGTCGCCAGCCTGCGAGAGGTTGCCCTCCGAGGCCACCCAGCCACCCAGATCGCCCGCCTTGACCCCGTAGAGCGGGATGTCACGCAGCGCCCGGATTCGGTAGAGCCCATTGGTGTTGACCTCGGCAGTCAACTCGTATTTCGGTCCCATGTGAGATGATTCCTTTCGTTGGTGCCCTCGGGTCTGTCTGCTTTGGCTGGCCCGGGGGCGCTTCTTTTTTGGGCTAGGGGTGCTGGGTTTCCCGCTGGTGTTCGCAGTAGGGACACACGCGTTCACTCATCGTCAAGCTCCACACGTTGCAAGAGGTCCCTTTGTCTCGGGAATCCAGCTCCATCACCAATCAGCTTGCACGAGCACCAAACGCAGCCCAAAAAACCGTGGCCGTAAAGGGGATGGTCACAAGAACAGACCTTGAATTCTGGATTCTCGTGGTTGAACAAGGCGCGTTCTTTGTCCCTTGCTCGTTTCTTGTTGTCTGCGCGGTACTCCTCAAGATCCAGACCGACCACCACGATCAGAAGCACCACAATCAGAACCAGCAACCACATAAGTTCTCCCGAGATTTTGTGTTCAGAGCAGTCCCGCTTCCGAAAGCATCCTGCTGATTACCCTCATGTCCTCCGCCGAGAGAGTGTGGATGCCCTCTGTGCCAGAAGGGGACTCCCTGACAAGGCACCAACCGTCCTTGCAGCACTGATTTGGGTAGTAAACCGTCAGCATTTCGCTCCTCCGAGATCGTGTTTCGGGCAACCTACCACCCGGATAGGAGCACGTACAGGGGTTTGGGCGGGTGTCTTGGGACCCATCCCGTCAAAACGGGAATTCTTCCCAATCCGAGATCCCCCAAGACGCTGGATTCAGCTCCTCATCGTCGGAAAGGTCAGTGCCGCAGTCCGGGCACTCCGCGTACCAGCCAAAGATCCCCACGGACCTGTCCGGTGCCTCCACGTAGGGCTCGCTGTGCCCTTTTCCATCTACACAGAACGCGTAGATGAAATCTTCTTCCCGCCACTGGGCGAGGGTGTGCTCATCGGCCCTTGCGTAGTCGATCTCTTCCCTGATCTTCATGACAACCACCTCTCTCTGAAAGACAGTTACATTGTAACTCTCGATCATGACGTTTGTCAAGATCGACCTTGACCGATTGCCACTCCATGAGAGCAATTACAGCCCAAGGCGCTCCCACTGAGAGAGCCATGAAGAATAGAGGCATCAAAAGTGCTTCCTAAGAAGGTCATAGATCTCTTGATCGTCGGGAGGGGTCTCCCTTGACAGGATCTCGCGGATTTTGTTGAGCAGCCTGCGCTGACTTCGAGCTTCGCGGGAAGCCTCAAACCAAAGCAAGGCCGCCCAAGCGCCGACCCCCAGCACAAATAGCCCCAGCATCATCTCAGTGCCCACTGTCAGTCACCTCGGTTCCTCTATTCTGTAGGAATTCAGAGTTTTAGCCTCCACCCTGATTGAGATGGGGATCGACCCCAGCAGCCCTTGGGCTAAAAGGTACTGCGCGTTCTCCAACGGGGACTCAGAGACACACTCCGTAGCCTGAGTCAAGCTGTCCCGCCATGCGGGGTAGTCCTCTGGCGCCGTGAAAACACTGACTGTGAAATCAGCCTTTCGCCATGGTGCCTCCTCTCCGTTCTCGACTGTGATCCGAAGCGGCAGGGGTAGCCCCAAGCTCTGGATGCTCTCGCCAAGCCCTGAAAGGACTTTCGGCAGCCCTGTTTTGTAGTTTGATACCTCCATGGGAATTCACCTCCTGTCTACGTGTCCACGTCGAATAATGGGAAAAACAGAACGGAGTGCCCCCGTAAAAGATCTTTACGGGGTCTCCGCACTGACAGCACTTCCCGCCACTCATACGGGCTCCACCGCGAATGTCTCCACGCTCCCAACACGTAGCGACTTGACTGGCTTGTAGGGCTTCCCCCCAGCAAGGGAGTCAAGCCACTCGTCTCTCAAGATCATCGTCTTGATCGCATACATGGCAGCCACTCCCTGACCGTAGTCGCCCTTGTTGAACTTTTTCCGCGCCAGAACGCGGAGCGGGTCGTCCTTGTCCAGGCCCTCCACCTCTGCAATCTGTCGCAGGGCTTCAAACCACTCATCTGAGTGCTTGGCGAGCAAACCCGCGCCCAGCAAAGGACCGGGGCCAACAGCAGGCATGTTGCGCGAAGCCCTGTTACAGACCGAAGCGTGTTCGAGACCGGCAGCAACTAGGTCCTCCTCGGTGTGGGCGTACTCCCAAACATCCAGCCCGCTGATCTGCCTCATGGCCCGCGTGAATTCGATAGGCGTGAAGCGGTATCCCTCCAAGCCCCGAATAGCAATGACGATGCGAGCGGCAGCAGACTGCACGGACTTGTGCCCGCCCTCCATGAAGTCGAACGCCTTTCGGCGCAGACCCTGATCCATGGCACCCAGTGAGGAGGGCTCCACGTTGCAGGTCACGAGCATCCACACACTGACACCACTCTGGCGCACAGCTTCCAGCCGGTGCTGCCCATCGGCCAGGGTCCCATCCTTGTAGAAGGCAATGCCTTGGTGAGTGTGCTTCCACTGACCTCTCTTCATCGCACGAACGTAGGAATTGACCACTACCTGTCGGAGCGGGCGATTGTCGGTGTTTCGTGCGAGGTAATCCGCCGCGATCTCTGGCGTGATCAGGGTCCATTTCGAGATGGGAAGCTGGAATTTCTCAGCGATCAAGGCACTCATGACTCCACCACCTCTCCCACCACGTCGGCCACAATGGGCACGTCGTAGCGAGCGTCGTAGATCGGTTGGGAGAAGTGCCGGACCAGACGAGCGTGGACTTCCTTCGCCGTCTGACGGAGCCTCTCTTGCTGCTCCTTGTTTTTCAGATTTCCAACTCCGCGGATCCCTCCAGAGATCCTCTCGCTCAGCTCTTTCTGGAGCTGGACCTCTTCACGCGCCCTCGCGGTAGCGATCAAGGTGTTCGTGTCAGTTGCCCCAGCGGCCACCTCGGCCAGCAACGGTGTGTTCTCACTCATCAGTTTCCTCCTCTTCTCCCCAACAATTGAGTTGGAGGTTCTCTTCTCTTTCTTGTTCCATGGCTTGGGCCACCAACGGTCCGCAGTCTCCGCCACCAAGGTAGATCTCCACCGGCCAAAACTCACGGGGGAGGTACTTCTCGACTACGGGCCAATCACCCGTGGAGTCGGTGGTGTAGTGCTTCCCTTCCTCGTGGACCACGAAGGTGGCAGTCACTTCGCCTTCCCAGAAGTCAGTCCAGAATTCGATCACAACGTCTGGGCTCAAGACAGCTTCCAAACGGCAAACCGCCGTTCCACGAAGATGGAAGATGGGCCGCGAAGGCTTCCAGTCAATGTTGGGTCGTTCCATGGTTTTTCCTCTCTCTGATTTACAACTGTCTCACAGTATCTTGCCCTTTGTCAAGACAAGGTGAGCTTTGGATTGATTCCCGACCTGTCAAGCGGTGGCGCTCCATCAGCTTCGCGGAGAGCCTCTTCTCGTTTCTGGCACTCGCTTCGGTACGCTGCGAGCCTCTTTTTGTACTGCGCCGTGTCGCTGGAGTACTCAGTCCATTCATCCATGATCTTGTCTGCACAATCAAAGTGCGCGTTCCAAAACGACAGTGCCTCCAGCTCCGGCGAAGACTCGCCCCCTTCCGGCGAACCTTCGGCGCGGACCTCGGTCCAGCAGTAATCACAGACCGTGAAGGCTTCAAACTTGTCTTCCCCCAGCGAGTACAGGACCCTGAAATCTTGATCCTCGCGCTTCCACTTCATTCTCAGACCTCCTTTTCTCGGTCCCTCGTCAGGCAGCGAACTTCGTGGCGCAGACTGGGCCGATGCCCTCTGCGATTGATCCCTCGTCGGTCAGCGTCCGACCACACCGGATGCAGGTCCCGTACAAGAGACCGAACTGCTTGGCCTCCGCCAGAGACAGCAGCGTTTCTTCGCTCAGCTTGGCCACCGCTCCCTGAGCGTAGAAGAACTCAACATCCCAAGGATCAAATTCACAGAGTCCTTGATCGCAGTAGACGAGCTCCCCATTTTGGGAGTGGCCCTTACAGAGAGCCCGAGTCTTCACCAGACGCTTCGCATACACGTTGCCAGTGGTGGGACTCTTCTGGACCTTGAAGATCTCGTCCCCGAGACCGTGGATGCCAACTGGGACCTCCACCGCGTTTTTGCTCTTCGGGCGACGTAGAAGAACCTCGATGAGGTTGCTCGCTTGAGCTGCCTTGATTTCCTTGGCATGGAACGCAGCGAGCGCCTCTTGAAACTGAGGGCTGGGATCGAGCGGCAACTCCTTTTCGCCCAGCAGTTTTTGGACGAAAGCGACTTGGTTTTGCGAAGCCGCGGGCAGGAACTCCGGCTTGGAGGAAAGCGAAAGCAGCGACTTAATGAGAACACTCGCTTGCGCGGAACTCAAGCCGTTGTTCACAGTCTCGCGGAAGACCTCGGCGGACTTGGCGGGCATTTCCTTCTCAGCAATCAGCTTCCCAATGAAAGCCAACTGACTCTGACTGGCGGGCTTCTTGGCCATGGGGACCACTTCCTCTCTCTCTGACAACTACAGTGTCTCATACACCGTGACGTTTGTCAATCACTCCGGCTTGTAATGCCTGCCTTGGAGGACGGAAAGGTAGACCCCAATCTCGGGATTCACGGCACTCAAAAACTCCTTGAGTGGGTCAAGATCTCCCAGATCGTCCTGCCAACCGTCCTCGAAGTGGGTCTTCAAAAGGCCCGTCAAGATCAGTCCGATCACAGGAAGACCCGACCCAAAAATAGAGCCGAGTTCGCTGGCGAGCAGGACCCCCTCTTCGGTGCCCACTAGAGGCAGGCATTTGTTCACGAAAGTAAGCAGGTCAAGTGCATAAGCGATCTGCGCCTCTGGACTCTGCTGGAGGATCTCGGTGAGCAGTTTGCCGATCTCTTTGGGGACTGCCTCTTCGCCGTACACACCTGTGGCCAAAAGTTCGGCCACACGAGTTTCCCAATCTGGATGCTTTTCCATGCGATTTTTCCTCTCTCAAAAACCGTATCGGGGGGCTACCTCGGCGGTCTCCCCAGTTGTGCCGCAGTAGCCGCACTCGTCGCAGACCCTGTAGACAACACCCCTACCGCTCACGCGGTCAGGCGTCCCCACCTCTTCGGAGTACGAAAAGTGGAGCTGGACATTGTGCCAGTACCTGCGCCCAATGCCGCACTTCCCGCAACCGTCGTCCAGCCAATCGTGGCCCTCGCGGTCCACACAAAATGCGAAGATCAGGTCCCACTCCTTGTTCTGAGCCATTCCAATCACTTCCTCTCTCTCTCTCTGACAACTACAGTGTCTCATACACCGTGACGTTTGTCAAGAAGAATTGTTTCTCTTCGCGCCCTCTGCGATCAAAGCCTCTCCGCGCGGGGAGGGCTCAAAGTCCCCGTCGTCATTGACTTGGAGCAGCCCCGCTCTATTGGCGAGATCCAGACGCTGGAGAAGTTCAGCCTCGGTGAGTGGCAATGTAAGCGTTTTGCGGAGTTCGCTGAGCAGGAACTCCTCCGTGAGATCTTGCAGCGGGTCTTCCGGGGATCTTAGTGGGCTCATGGACAACCTCTCTAACTGGTAGGTTCAGCACCTTACCCTGTTGGTTGTCCTTTGTCAAGCAGCGTTTTCTGAAATTCTGATTTTCTGGATTCCCCACCACTGACAACCTCCCATAGCGACCCGCGTGACAGCCCCTCTTTGGTTGCAAGAGTCGAATGAGAGTGTCCACAACGAGCGGGATCACCAGCAAGGGCCACAAAAGGGCGCCGATAAAACAGACCGACAGCCACAGTGCGGGCTTCCACCGTGGCCGACTACCAACGGGGAATTGAAAAGCAACCAGCGCACCCCCCACCAAGGTGGCGACTACCGCTCCCAGTAAGTAGAAAAACAAGAAAAAACCCATTAGTCCACGATCCTCAATAAGGTTGAAGAGAGTCGGATTCTAGTTTCGACTTCTCTTTGTGTGCTCTCTGCTCCACGGACAAGAAGGCGCACGTAATCCCATGCCATGAAAGCCGTGTCGTAGGCTCTTTGTGCCTCTCGCATTTGGATGCTCTGGGCGGTGCAAGCGGCGTGGAGTCTCGCATCTCTCTCTTTACCGCTCGCAAAGTCATTGAATCCAACTGTCTGGCGCTTGCTGGCGACTTGCGCGAACGCGTCTTCGTACACGCCTTTGGCATGAGCCAGCTCGCCCGCCTTGGCTGATTTGAGCAGGGTCAGACTGGAGTAAAGCTCTTCCAACCTTTCCAAAAATCCTCGATTCCGAACCAACAGAGTATGCAGCCCTTGGAGATCTTCTGAGTCGCTACCCAGAGAGACGTTCTCCCGTGCCGTATGGCTTTCCCGCACCAACTCCGCAAGGGCGGAGTCCCCCGGAAGGACGGCGGAGAGAAGGGCTTGCACCTCTCTACTCATGACTCGGGATACCTCACTTCCGCATACTTCTCACTCGGAGAGGTCCAGTTGATTAAGTCGGATGCAAGGAGGAGTCGAAACCCCGTTACTTGCTTCGCGGAGAAATGCAGGAGGTTGAAGCGAAAGCCTCCCGCGAGGAACTCGTAAGGATTGGTCCGGGTACGTGAGACGGGGAAACTGGATTGCACGGACTCCAAAAAAATCTCAGGCGTAGTGGATCCGCAGTAACTACAGAGATTGTTCTCCCACTCATCCACAGAGTTCTCTGTTGATCGGGTAGGGCAAGAAAACGTCTCCATTGCTCCAGACTACTGCCCTTGCAGGATCTCCCGCACCCTCTGATCCCCGAACTCCTTGGACAGCAAGGATCTACGTACCGCGTACTCAATGACCAGCAGATCTGCCGCTTGGGTCAGGGCTCTCCATCGGTCTTGCAGACCCGCGCCAGGCGGGAGCTCAATGTCGTCCTCGCCTAGCTCCACTTCAATGTTCTGACCATTCATGGTCATGCCACTCTTGACTCTCATCTTCTACTCCTTGTCTGGGGTCCAAAGCCCCTCTACCGAAACACACTCAACATCACGTGCCCATGCCGTGCTGGACCCCCACTTTGTCCCGATCTCCCAATCGGTGAGTAGCTCAGGGAATTGCAGCCCCGGGTTACCGAAAACTGTTTGGTGCATATCTTGTACGTCCCACTCAACACAAGGGACCAGCATTTCTCTGAGCACGTTCGGGTCCACGGAATTGCTCACATCGAAGGACAAAGAATCATGCACGTTATTCACCATTTTTACCTCTTTGCCCCACCAGCCAACCCGCTCCATTGCATTGCGAATCTTGACCATGGAGATCTTCATAGCGTCCGCTGCCGTCCCTTGGACCGCCGCGTTCACACAAAGCCTCTCCCCCCTCCCACGGATTACAAAATTCTGAGATTGCAGATCCCACAAGGTCACTTTTCGCCCGAAGTGAGTGGTCACGAAGCCAGCCGCCAAGCCAAACCTCTTCTGCCGTTCGATCCAGTCACCAACGTTGGTGAACGCGCTCATATACTGGGCCAGCAGAGCTTCGGCCTCTGGCACCGAGATAGCCAGTTGCTCTGCCAAGAGCTTGGCGCCCATGCCAAAAACGATCCCGAAGTTGATCGTCTTGCCCTTGCTCCGGTCTTCGCTGCTTACTCTGCTCTCCTCCATGCCCAACATCAAAGATGCCGTGGCCGTGTGGATATCCCGCCGCTGTTTGAAAGCCTCAATGAGGTAGGGCTCAGCAGCAAGACCCGCGAGCATCCGCAATTCAATCTGTGAGTAGTCGAAAGTCAGGAGGTAGGAGTCAGGAGAAGCGATGAGGAAATCTCGGAAGTTTCCCTCCCAGTAATGCTCGCCGAAATCGGATCGCTCCACAACCTCCTTCCAGTGCTCTGGATTCCGCGGATCCACGTCAAGGAAAGTGCTCCAGCGCCATGTCTTCGGGCTTTGCTGGATAGAGGGGTCATTTGCAGAAAACCTTCCCGACCCGACTGCCTCACCAGAGTCCATGCCGGGTAGGTCTCCACTGACGACTTGATTGAATGACGGATGGACTCTGGAGTCATGGGCCGTGGAGTACTCCTTGACCCACTTTGTGAGTCGATTGGCGAGGTTGCCGACCTCGCGGACCTCCAGCACTTTTTTGACTGCCGGGTACTGTCGGCTCAGCCCTTCAAGGGCCACCGCGTCCGTGGATAGTTGTCCGGTCTTGGTGACCCGCGAGGTTGTCATGCCGAGATCCCCGTAGAGGGCTTTGCGCATCTGCAAGGGGCTCTTGAAGTTCAGACGGCTGTAATCCTCGCCCGCCATGCCCCCGAGATGCTCTCTAGCCTTTTCCGCCATGTGCTCCTCAAAAGGGCGCCCATACGCCTCTTGCTCCCTAAGAGCCTCCCAGTCCACAGCATGGCCAGACTCTTCCATGTGGACTAAGACCTTCTGGATCTCCAACTCCAGAGCCAGCATAAAGGGATTTTCCGCCAGTGCCTTCGGGTACAACTTCCGATGCAATTCCAGCGTCCAGATTGCATCCTCGCAGGCGTAGGAGACTGTCTCGGGAGACAGCTCTAGTGCATTGAATCGAAAGAACTTCATCCGCACGTCCGCCACATCCGGCAGGAGACTCTTCAAGGTGGCTTGATCGTGCCCGAAATGGGTTTTGACAAGCTCTTTGAGCCCATGCCGTGGAGTCTCAGACAGGACGTACGACAAGAGGGCGCTATCACTAACCCCGTGCAAACGGATGGAGGGGCCGCTGCCCTTCCTCCCCAAGGCGAGCAGATTGCGGGTTTCAAACTTGAGATTGTGGGCCACCGAAGGCACCGTCTCCAGCAAAGGCTTGACGATCTCCCACGATTCCTGCTCTGGCAGGTTCGGCCCTGAGTCATGGCGCAAGGGCACGTACCTCGCCCAACTAGGATCGTTGGTGATGGAGAAACCCACTACAAACTGTTGGTCCCAGTCGATTGAGACGCTTCCCTTTTCCCTGTCGGGGCCGGAGTACCCAGTCTCCACATCGAATCCGAGCAGACTCCCAGAATCCAAGAGTCCCTGAGTCAGGGTCTCCAGCTCCTCAAGGGATTGGACAACTCCAAGATTCTTCATGCCCTAGATACACACTTGCGGAGTGTTATCTCTGCTCCGCGTCAATTTCAGCCCAAGGCGTCTTGCAAAAGTCGCAGCGCCAGACCTCTCTGATCCCGTAGAGCACGCCTCTGACCCTGTGGCCCTCCCCCTTCCTCTTGGGGCAGGGGAGGTTTTCTACGTCCACGATCTTGTTCATGCTGTCCAATCTTCGGGGATGGTGAGTTCGTCACCAGCCCGACCGGAGCGAAAGTAAACTATTGGCGATTTCTCTGCCCACTGGCGACTCTCAAGGATATCGTCGTCGGTGAGAAATTGGACCGAGTTCTCCACGTCAAGCCGACTCAGGATCCGTGCAGCAAAGAGGCCGTGCAGCCCAACGATTGTGTCCCACTCGCTGACAGTGTCCGGCCCACCGGAAAAGTAGAAGTTGAATCTGGCGACGCCGGGGGTTACCCACTCGGCTTTCGTGGGGATGAACCGCTCATCGGCATCCTTGATCCTGACTCGAACCTCCGATGCCTCCACCCCCGCCTGCTGGAGCAGCTTGGCAAACTGGGCAGTATCAAACCGCACTGGGTAGTTGGAGTGCTCTCGGAAATCCTTGATGGAGATCCAGACCCCCTCTTCAAAAAAGACTTTTTCCTCGTTCATTTGACCCGCCTCCCTTGTGTATGACTAGGCACAGTATACCACTCTCCTTGTCATTTGTAAAGAAGCGTCAGTGAAGTGTCTGGCGGCACTTCCCGCAACGATCCGAACCGGAGAAGCCCGCTGCCGCGCCAATCTCCATGATCGCCGTAATAAAGTGATCAGGCAGTCCGGGCGTGGTGGCAGTCTGAATCACCGCCTGCATCAATCCGTAAAAAGTTCGGTCTTGAGAGTCCAGCAAGTTGTCCACAACCAAGTCCCTGACAGCCAAGGGCACTTTGTAGCTTTTGAAAACGTCAGCAAGGACCTTGGGGGTATCCCCGAGCTTCTCGTTTCGTAGTGACTCGATGATCTCAAACTCGTGCTCCAGCGAGTCGGCAACCAGAGCCAAGGAATCGTCAAACCACTGAGTCAAGTCCTCGGAATCGGCCCCCAACTGGCGCCGGTTGTACCTTGACTGAGCATGGTGCAGGATCGCACCGCTGGAGACACTCTCGGAGTGCAGGTACCCAGACACGGTGACTGGGTAGCGAATGGTCAAGGAATTCTGGATTTGAAGACCGGGAATCCACACATCCTCGCCGACCTTGCGAGCGAGCTGGGGTATCACCAACCGGAGACTGGAGAGGTCCATGGAGACACGGGTCAGCGGGTCCACAGCGTAAAGGTCAGGATTGACCTTGTTCAGAACGTGTTGCAGAAGGTCCTTGTTGAAAAACGGTGTGCTGGGGCCTTTGATCAGGGACGTGATCACACCCTGCCGGTTTTTCTGCAATCTCAAGGAAGTCCCCGGAGGGGAGTAAGAGAGCCAGTAGTTCAAATGTGGCTCAATCAGGGCGCCCGGTGTGTTCTCCACGTACTTGGGTCGCAGTCCAAAAAACTTGGCGATCTCCCCGAGACACTCGCGGGTCAAGTGGGCCGTCACTCCCCCCGTGGTGAGTGTTGCCTTGGTCTCTCCACTTGGCTCAGTGTTTTCAATCCCCACATTCCAGCCTTGGGGCAGGGTGAAGCGGGAGGTGTCAGGCGGAGCATCCAAGGGGACTTCGACCACCTTTAGGCCCCCCTCCAGCTCATCCAGGGAGTCAAGGAAGGCGGCAATGGGGATGAAGGTACTCACGCGGGGTCTCCCGCTCTGACAACCTCACCGGGGTACTCCATGCCCGCGTAGGGGTCCTTGGCCAAGATGTAGTAAGCCGCACCGTACTGAAAGCCGTCTTCCCATACGTACTCATGCGACTCCAGTTCGGCCAGCACTTCTTCACGGATCCGCGGGTCTTCGAGATACTCGTCGTGCATCTCGATGAAAAGGGTGGGCTTGTTTTTTTGTAAAATCTGGTGGGCACCACGAAGCACCCTTGCTTCGGCCCCTTCCACGTCAATCTTGATCATGGAGACCCCTTCCAGCAGATCCGCAATGTCGTCCAAAGGATGCGCGGGGACAGTCAGCTCAGAGTCGCCGGACTCCCCGACCCGCACGCTGCCCCCCGTCTCTTTGTCGCCGATGTAGGTCAGACGCAGCCGAGCCTCCCCGTCCCACGCCGCAAACTGGTACATCTGCACATCGTGGGGGAGGGACTCCTCATTGAGCCCGTAGTTGGCCACTAGAGCGTCGAAGGTGGCCGGATTAGCCTCTAGGGCCACAACCGGACCTTTCTGAGCCATGACAAGGCTCCATAGCCCAATGTGAGCCCCCACATCCACGAAAAGACCACCGTCTGGCAAAAGGGCTTTCATGAGGGTGAGGAATTGTGTCTCATGGCCTCCCAGAGCCAAGTGATCATCCTCGCCCTCACGAAAGTGCCAGTGCAGCCCACCAGCGCCTACAAGAATCTGTGACTCAGGCATCAAAGTCCTCTGCGTTTGCGATCTCCATTACTTCCTCTTCTCCATCTAGAATCTCTCTGGCACGCGCCTCCAGCTTGGCAGCCCACGCGGGATTGGATTCCATGGCTTTCAGCACCGCTTCCTCGCCTTGGATCTTAGGTTCGTCGGGGTCAAGTCTCAGCTCAGGGTCCAAGAAGCTGAACCACGAACCTGACTTCTTGATATCTCCGTAGGATTCTAGAATTCTAAAAACTGAGTAGGTCTGGCTGAATCCTTGGCCGAACCGAATCCGCACGTGAGCCGTGCGCATCGGGATACCCACCTTGTTCTTGGTGACGGTTACTTTCGTCTTGGTTTGCCGGATTTGATCCGAATCCTCGTTGCTTAGCCAGTCAAACTCGCTGGTCTTGAGATTCCCCTCTTGCTTGAACTCAATCCGCAAAGAGGAGTAGAAGGGCAGCGCCTTGCCACCCGGTGTGGTGTATTGCTTGATCCCCCGAGCGGCCAGTTGGCGCCCCATCGGCGTTGCATCCACCTTTTCCAGAAGGTGATTCAAAAAAATGGCAGCGGTCCCAGTGCCGGACAGGACGGGCACGAGCTGGCGGCAGTACTGGTTGAGCATCTTTGCCCGATCCGCCACTTGCACGGCCCCTGTTGCCGCCTCAAGCTCATGTGACGTGACCATTGAGGCAACCGAATCGTGGATGATCAAAGACAGCTCGCCGGTTGCAGCCAGTTTCCGGGCGAGGTTGGCGCCGTCCTCAAAACAAGCGGGCTGATCGTAGATGAAGGATTCCTCATCCCGCACGTCAAGGCCCAAAGCGTGGCAGTACCCCTCCGCGAGGGACTTCTCGTAGTCCAAAAACAGGACTGTGCCCCCGCTTTGTTGGACTCGCGCAGCAGTTTGCAGGGCGCAAGTGGTCTTGCCACTCGAAGGAGGTCCGTAGATCTCGGTGATCCGACCCTTTGGGATGCCTCCAATGTCGGTCAAGTGGTCGATTGCGATGTTTCCGGTGGTGAGCCCCACTGGCCGGGTGTTGTCGAAGTCTGAGAAAGCCCCAGCCTTGGCACCTTTTTTACGAAGGGCTGAGAGTTCATCTTGAAGGGATCCCATGACTGTAGGTACACACTCAAGGTGCGAAAATGAGCAAAGCCCCCAGAAAAATCTGGGGGCCTCATAAAAGTCGATCCCGGTCGCTTCTGCGATCCGGGCAATCACTGCCGGGGCGAAGCCGGGTGGTGTGGTGATGGTCGTGGTCCCTCCGCGGAGTCGATGGAGGGACGGCGGCGCCCGGCGGCCGTGCTCGTGTGAATCAGCGCTTTCCCGGGACGCTCACCGTCTCTCGGAGGGAACTCCGGGGCACGCTACTGCGGGGCTGAGCGGCCGTGCACCCAGCGTGTTCAGCAGGTAGCATGCCGCGAGGCGATGTAACATATCTGATACAAGGCTTGGCGGAAGGGTGGGCATGGCGAACACGAATCTCACAGCGGCGAAGCGGGCGAAGAACAACGAGTTCTACACGCAGTGGGCCGACATCGAGCGGGAGATGAACGCCTACTTGGAGTTCGACCCAGATGTGTTCCGGGGCAAGACGGTACTGCTCCCTTGCGACGACCCCGAATGGAGCAACTTCACCAAGTTCTTCGCGCTCCACTTCCGCGACTTCGGCCTGAAGAAGCTGATCTCAACCAGTTACGCGCCCAACAGCAATGCCGGGGCTACGCACTATGCGCCTACGCTCTTCGAGCTGGGCGACCCGCAGTACGACGAGACGAAGTCGATGGAGCGCGGGCGCATGTTCGTGCTTGAGCCAAGGGACGTCAACGCTGACGGCAAGATCGACATCGACGATCTCCAGTGGTCCTACCTGGAGGGCGACGGGGACTTCCGCAGCGAGGAAGTCACGGCACTACGCGACGAGGCGGACTTCGTCATCACCAACCCGCCTTTCTCACTGTTCCGGGAGTTCGTCGCGTGGCTCGTTGAAGGGGATGTCAGATTCGCGGTGATTGGAGGCAACAACGCGGTTACCTACAAGGAGATATTCCCGATGATTCAGGTCAACAAGATCTGGATCGGCGCAACGGGCAACAGTACCGATATGGTATTCGCTGTGCCGAAAGGCACGCCGATCAAAGACTCCGACAGAGATAAGGCGGAGCGTCTCGGCTACCCGTCAGACGACCAATACGACTACACCAGACTCGGCAACTCTTGCTGGTTCTCGAACATCGACCATGGAAGGCGTCACGAACCACTGCAACTGATGACCATGGCGGATAACCTCAAGTTCAGCAAGCACGCGGAGATTCGGGAGTCGGGCTACATCACATACGACAACTTCGACGCGATCGAAGTGCCCTTCACAGATGCTATTCCGTCCGACTTCGAGGGATTGATGGGAGTGCCCAAATCATTCCTCGACAAGCTTAACCCCGACCAATTTGAGGTTGTCGGGACGAGTCAAGGCTGGTTTGGCGCAGCGACCAAGACCTACCCAAAGCAAACCCAGGTGAGTGCCACGGGTGTCCGATCAACCGTAACGAAACTCAACGACGCTCCTGCTGTCAGAGTAGCGTCGCCTCCATCCGGAAAGACCTACTACGAGGTAGACGGTGAGTACTACGTCGCCATCTACGCACGCATTTTCATCCGCCGCAAGGAGGCAACCTCGTGAAGACTGAGCTGAAGCAGTTCACGGTCAAAGACGTCACCGAGGGCTTCGTCTACAACGAGTTCGAGGGCAAGGGGCTGTACGGTCTGTCCGGACAGCTCGTGATCCAGCCGGAGTACCAGCGGAACTACATCTACGGCGATGGCAAGAAGGACGTCGCCGTGATCGACTCGATCCTGAAGGGCTGAGAGTTCATCTTGAAGGGATCCCATGACTGTAGGTACACACTCAAGGTGCGAAAATGAGCAAAGCCCCCAGAAAAATCTGGGGGCCTCACCCGTTCAGAGAGAGGAAGTCTCCATCGGAGGTTCCAAGGAGAACTTTACACGGAGAACTTCAAGTCTGGCAACTCCGTGCAGGTAACTTGCCCCCGAAGCCATTGGGACAGCAAAAAAGCATCACGGAGATCCGATCTCGTCCTTGCTTTGACCTTGGTGCGCGTCCCGAGTTCCAGCCCCGCGTCGTAACTCAGACTCTCGCATAGCTCCTGCGCCCACTGTTTGGAGTGACCACTGTGCAGTTTGGGGCTGAATCCCCAAGCCCGTTGCCACGTCGCAGCGGTTGGTTGATGAGCATCGAATCCGTCTGCCGCCATAAAACCCAAAAGGCAGCCCTGCAAGCGTATTGCAGGACCGCCTTGAAAGGCGTGGAAGTAGGCACTTTCCACAGCAAAAAGGGGAGAACTACCCTGATGCTTCCCCACTTCCAGCAAGATCTCCGTCCACCACTCCAAGATCCGCAAACTAGTGGAGAAGGTGTCTGGGACCTTTGGCTGTGGACCGAGGTCGAGAGAAGTCTCGTAGAGCACTCTCCCCCGATCATTGGTGATCACCGTGGCCGAGTGTCTCGGCGCTAGGTCGATCCCCACATAAAGACAGGGCAAGGGGAGCGTGAGGGTCGAAGCAAACGCTGAATCCCCTTGCCCTGTCACCACGATCAGAGTCCCTTGAGGATCTGATCGAAGTTCAGCACGCCTCCCGAAGGGCCGCTGTCTGGCTCGTCGGCGGTGGGCGTGTCCACAGCCACTGGCGCAACTGGCTCCATCGTCGGGACTGGCTCCATCGTCGGGACTGGCTCCATCGTCGGGACTGGCGCAGGTGCCGCGGATCCACCGCCGATGCTGCCAAGCAGGGCATCCACGTCCATGGCGCTTCCTACACCTCCCGCGGGGCCGTCGAGATTGCTGCTGCCCCCGCTGGCGAGGTTGAGGCGGATCATCACAGTCTCTACGTCGTTGCGCATGGATGCCTTGTCCAACTTGCGAGCCATGACGGACGCAAGATCGTCGGTCTTGTTGGCTTCGTAGAGCTGAGCGATGTAGTTCTTCCGCTCATCGTTCTCCAGCCAAGCCGCGCCACCTCCAACTGCCATGGTGAACTTCTGGAAAAGTTCGTTCTCGCAGGGACCGAGCAGGAGATCGTGCTGTCGAAGATCCCCGTGCTCTTCGACAATCCCGACAAGGTTGTTGAACACACGCTCCGGGAAGCTCCATGCCAGAAGCTCGGCCGAAAAGGGTGTGGCAACCTTGAAGCTGCCCTGTTGGCACTTGTACTTGACCACGTGCATGGCATACCGAATCTTCGGCGCCGGAATGTCCCCGCCGGAAGACTTCGACGCCTCACAAGTGGGGCAGTTCTCCGGGTCGATCTCGTTGTCCAGCAGGGTGTTCATGTTGCCAAGGCATTGATGTTTGCCAATGAAATCTTCCTTGGCCCGCTGCACCACTTCGCCAGTGCGGGTCTTGACCTCTTCCACGACCACTTGGCCATTGAGGATTGCTGGAGCGCGGAGGGTGTGAACGAAGACACCTTCCGGTGATTCGATTGCGAGGATCCTTGCTTTCTCCCCCGCCTTGAGCTTCAAAACTGGGAAGTTGGTGAAGGACTGCCGAACGTTGTCGGTCGTAAACTCAAACTTCATATCTGCGCACTTTCTGTGTCGGGGGCCACTCTTGCCCACACCACAAGGTACAAACTCAGTCGGAGTTTCTGACCGCTGGCGGGGAGATTTCTTTGCTCAGGGGGTCCGTTCGGCGGGGCTGGGGGGCTCAGGGCATAGGGGTACATTAAAGGCTACAGAAGGTCTACCGAAGAACTCTTATCAGAGTCCCTCCGGCAGGTGCCCGAACCATTTTCGGGCAGAGTTATTATCCCCCCCCTAGTGTGATCCTGGGGATGAATGACCTATTTCCTATAGTAATTTAGGGATTTGTGAGGATTGTCCGATTCAGGGGTCTAGGCTCTTGAGCTGTCCTAGTGCCTACTGCTCTTCAACCGCCACTTGGTGGGGTAAAAACGGGGTTTCATCTCCGCCGAAGGGTGACTTGTTCCATGGCTTGGGCCTCCCGGTCACACATACCGAAGCACCACTTGTCGGGTTGGGCCTTTTCAGGGGCTTGAGTCCGAGTTCCTTTTCTTTGGGTTGGCTAAAGTGGCCATTTGGAAAGGAACGGGGGGCGATAAAAAACCATCATGTGACCCTGGAACAAGCAGCATGAATCACATCTCTGACCACCCCCGCAGTTGGTTCGCGGTCTGCGCCCGCTTAAGAAGTCTGCCACCATGGGGCTTGGGCCGATTGAACGACTAGCAACTTCACGTCTGCTCCAAACGGAGTCAGCAGGGGAAACATAACACACCGGATCCTGAAATGGGCAAGACTCCGCATTTTTCCCAGATCCCTTGCTAGAGTCTGGTTCGGAAGTGGGTATCCACGTACCCCCTCCGAGTGGGTTGTCGAATGGCGCCCCATTGAGAGGCCCCCGAGTTTGATCCCCCCAGACCCAGCTCGGGGGCCTTTCCTTACCCTTCTACTTGACAAACGTCACTCACTTTGGGATACTGGAGTTGTCAGAGAGAGACCCCAGAGAGGAAGTGATCCAAATGACCACCAAGGATTTCACCACCAAGGAGACCGCCGCTGCGCTGCGACGCAATCTCAAGGTCCAGTGGCCCGGCGTCAAGTTCAGCGTGCGCATGGCCAGCGGCACGGCCTACGGCTGGCTCCGAGTCAGCTACGAGGACGGACCCCAGTGGCAGGAGGTTAAGGCTTACACCGATGCCTACACTTGGGCGTCCTTCAATGGCATGACCGACAGCTACGACATTCGCCCCGAAGACAGCGTTGGCGGGGAGTGGACAACCGAAGACGGCGAGCGGGTCTGGAAGAAGTACTCGGCCACATCTATCAACGTGACCCGCACATTCAGCCAAGCCGCGCTTGATCGTGCCGCGCAGTTTGCCGGTCCGGGTAGCGCCGAGTGGGCCATTGAGTCCGACAACTGGGCGCACCACCCCGAGGTGATCCAGCACTACGCAAGCCAACGCTGGTTGCAAAATCAGGATTACATCGGCTGAGTTACCCCGCATCCCCCAAGCTCGGATCCCACGGACCCAGCTTGGGGGTTTGCTCATGCCGAAACTACCCACATGGCCCACCACCCGCACACCGCGCTTGTCGTGCTGCTCCTTGTCGCATGGGAGATCTTGCTTCACGGTGGGAATCATGGGTGACGCCGTGGACAAGCTGGCACTCAAACTGGCAGCGGCTGGGCTGGGGATCACCGCGGGTGCCACAGCCGGTATCGGCCAAGCCAGTGGCCAACACAAACAGTCCACCAAGCAACCAGCCGCACGGCCAAGCCACGGCACTGGGCAAGTGATCAAGGTCCGTGCTACACGCGCTCCGGTGTGCCCGTGAAGGCCCATGAGCGTGGTGGCCCCAAATCCGCGGATCCGCAAGCCCCCAAGGACCCCCGACTTCTGCCCTTTACCCTCCCGTTTGAGGTGCCCGAGCCCAGCACCGTGCGGGGCTGGCAAAAGCTTTGGGACCAAGTGCCCGACTCGGAATGGGGGGGCGCCGATGTGAGCTACAGCGTGCAGATGCCCGATGGGCGCCGGGTGTGGCTTTACGGGGACACCTTTTCGGGCCGCAACGGTTTCGTCCACTCCACGGCGATTACCCAGAGCGGTGGCCGACTGCACGTGTCCAACAAGGGCAAGCAACTGCTCCCAGACGAAAAGCCGAAGGGGGCTCGCCAAACGATCTACTGGATCACCGATGCCAAGGCTGTGGGTCGCAACAAGCTCAAGATTTTTGCGACCCCGACTTCGGTTGGCAAGGCCGGTCCTTGGGATTTTCGACAAGTGGGTAACAAATCAAGGGTGGCCACGGCCACGGTGGACAGGCGTGGCAACGTGAACTTCGACAGGTGGGACGGATACGTCCCGATCCACCGAACCGGATATGACCGTGGCCAAGACATGAAGGTGGATCCGAAAAATCCAAGGCACTTCACCTACGCAAGGACGGTGCATCCGATCAAGCTGGCCAATGGCAAGAAGTTGGTCACCGTTTGTCAAAACTGGGACGATCCCATGGAGAATCATCGGAACGCGGACGGGAGTTTCCGATACCGTGACTTTCGCCCCTACTTCACTCAGGAGTGACCCTTGCACACAATCGCGGTGGTGAACATGGCCTGGCAGCGGGGTCGGGATCAAGAACTCCTGCAAGCTGTTTTGTCGGATCCACGGTGGCTCCCCGACACGGCGGTCCTTGTCGAAGCGAGAGATCGCCGTAATCGGGCGCTCAACATCCGGGCCATGGCACCCGCCGAGTGGGATGTTTATCAATCCTTGCGTACCTCCGCACACGCGGGGACTGTGATTCTGGACCGCCGAGATCGCTTGCCGATCACCTTGCGGGGGCGACTGATCAAAGCGAGCCGAAGAGCCCGCAATGTTCAACCGCGATTCATCCGGGAAGTAGCCTTTGGTCGCTTCCACGTGCTTGGGGGTCACACGCCGCTACGGACAACTGGACAGCAGTCAGTTTTCCTGCGCCGTCTCGCCCGCCGCTTCCAAGTTCTCCGGCGCCGTAAGCGTGCCTGGGCCTATTTCGGGGATTTCAACCGATCCCCAAAACGCATGGCATCGGCCACCGGGGCGCGGAACTTTGTCGGCGTGGAGGTCATGGGCTGTCTCTACGAAGGTGTTGAGGTTGCCGAGTGGGGTTTCAAGCATTACCCCTCCAGTGACCATCCCGTGCTTTTTGTGCGCTTCTTCTGACCGTTTCCCCTTCTGAGTTTGTACCTATGGGGGGAAGGGAGCGTGAAGTGTTCACCAAACTCGGAATTAGAGATTTCCAAAGCATCAAGAGCCTGGATCTCGAACTTGGCCAGTTCACCGTTTTCGTCGGCCCCAGCAACTCGGGCAAGAGTGCCATTTTGCGGGCTTTGAAGTCCGTGGCCCGCAATGTCGGGTCCCCAGCGTACGTCCGGCACGGGGCCAAGCAATTTTCTGCGACCCTTGAGGGCGAAGGTGCGACAATCACGGTTGAGCGGGGGAAGAGCCAGAGCACCTACCGAGTTCTCAAAGACGGCAAAGAGGATATTTACCCCAAGTCCGGCAGGACCGTGCCCGTGGAGGTTCAGACAGCCTTGAACCTGCCCCTTCCCGAAGGACCCGATCTTGTTTTCTCTACCCAGATAGACCCGCCATTCCTGCTCACTGAGACGGGTAGCGTCTCAGCCAAGGTACTGGGGGACCTGACTGGAGTCTCCAAACTTCAAGAGGCCGTCAAGGAGGGGAATCGGCAGCGGCTGGAAAGTTCTCGGCTGGCCAAGATTCGGCAATCTGACTTTGTGGACACCTCCAACAAACTCAAGGAGGATTTTGGAAATCTACAATCCCAGATCGACTCCATGGCCAAGGTTCGCCAAGCCCTCGCCTCTCTGACTGGGGATGCGGAGCGGCGGGATCTCTTGGCCCGCTTACGCACCAAGTATCTCGACTCTCGTACGGTGGTCGCGCAGCTATCCGCACAGCTTGAGGGGTCGGCCACTCCTCCTGCCCTTCTCCAAGAGATCGCTCAGCTTGAAGCGAAGGTTCGGAAAACGAATGAACTACGTGCCGCAAGGCAGGCGCTGACGGATTCAAGCCTCTCTGTCCGTCGTTTGCAGCAGGCCCTCACAGACGAAAAAGCGGTGGTGGAGGAAAGTAAGCTGGCTTACCAGAAGGTTCTTGACGACGCCGGGGTGTGTCCTTGGTGCGGAAGTGAGGTACACGCTAAATGAAGATCCTTTGCATTGGCGATGTGCATTTGTCAGACACCCCACCGTCAATCCGCACCGACAGCTACACAGACGACGTGCTTGACAAACTAGCCTTTTGTGTAAACTTGGCGCAGGCGCAAGGTTGCCAGTTGATCCTCCAAGCTGGCGATATGTTCCACATCAAGACCCCTTCGCGGAACAGCCACTCTTTGGTGCAAAGGACCGCGCACGTGCTGACTTCCGCGCAGATCCCCGTGCTGATTGTCCCCGGCAACCATGACATGACCCATGACCGTTTGGACTCGTTGCGGAAACAGCCACTTGGCACTTTGGCCAAGGTGTCTGGGATCGACCTACTGATCGGGCCGCACCCTGAGTGGCCAGTCTTCGGGATCCCTTTTCTCCAAGATTGGGCGGAGCTGCCGAAGTGGATGGACGCTTTCAAGAAATCTGGAAAGCCTTTTCTCGCTACCCACGCTCCGATCTTCCCCAAAGGGGAGGACCCGATCTACGACTACATTTCAGCGCCAGATTGGGCTTCCCTCATGGGCGGATCCGGCTTTTGCCTGTACGGGCACATTCACGATATCCACGGCGTCTACAACGAAGGCGGGGTCACTTTTTGCAACCAAGGTGCCATTTCCCGCGGATCCCTGCACGAAAAGACCTTGAACCGGGATCTGTCTGTTTCGATTTGGGACTCTGAGACTGGCGACTTCACCGTGCATCCGATCTCTTTCAAGCCACCAGAGGCGGTATTCCGGCTTGTGGAAAAGTCTGGGGATGATTTCAGGGAAGCCATGGTGCAGGATTTCGTGTCCAAGGCAGGGTCCACCACTCTGGTTGGGATCAACATGGAAGAAGTGATTTCCTACGCGCACTCCCAAGAGCTTTCTGTTCCTGCGCGGGAGTTGGTCACGTCCTTGATCGAGGGAGTGGCTTGATGCTGCCGGATCACTACATCATTACCGTAGACCTTGACTCCACCCTTGCTGACACAACTCACCGCGCCCACATGCTGCTCGAAGACGGCACCAACGATTGGGACGCTTACTCTCAGGCTTGTTCTGGCGATGCTGTCCTCGCTGGAGTGGCCACTCTAGTCCGTATTTTGAGCTCGCTGGGCGCGGAGGTTTACGCTCTGAGCGGGAGGAAGGTCTCGGCTAACTCCCACACCATTGAGTGGCTCCAGAGGCACGAGATCCCCATTTCACGGGTCTACCTAGACGACTCCGATTCTGGCGACTACGACAATCCTTTTGATCATGTGACCTACAAACTGAGCAAGCTTCGAGAGATTGAATGTTCCATGGGCGCAGACGTTGTGCTGCACATTGACGATTGGCCCCTTGTCCACAAGGTTTTTGAGGAGTCTGGCATCCCCACCATTTGTGTCAAGGCGCCTTTTGAAATAAGGAAGGTTCTCGATGGAATACCACTTGGGTAGCGCCACTCCGGTCAGGGTGTCATGGTCCTCGCTCAAGAGGTGGGAAAACTGCCCTCACCACCAGTACCAAGTCATAGCTGGCAAGACCAAGGCGCCAGATTTCATGGGACGCGTTTTCCTACCCGGCACAGTTTGTGACCTTGCCCAGCGTCGCTGGCTCATGGAGAGTGACTATTCACCGGGCGGTATGGCTCAACTGGTGCCCGTGATCATGGATGAGGTTGTTGAGAAGCGGGAGTACACAATCAAGTGGAAACACAGCAAGGACAAAGATGATCTAGTCCGCCAGTGTCAGGCGCTTGTGGCCAGAGTAGAGCCGTGGTTGAGGGAGAACGTGCTGCCTTTTCGGTTCCAAGCCGAAGTCCGGTTCAATGCGGCCATGGAGATCCCTTACATCTGCGAGGACCGCACCGGCTTGGTCAAGATGCAGGGGGGAATAGATCTCCTTGTTCAGGACGACTCCGGTAAATTCAAGATTTTCGATTTGAAGATCACTGAGAGCCTGTCCTACGTGAAAGCTTCCGTGGGTCAGCTAACCTTTTACGACCTTGCTTGGGGTTTGATCCAAGAGAACTTCAACCACGCTACGGAATGGGGATTCATCACTCCCGGTCTGGAAGAGGGGCTGGTCCCCGTGCAAGTCACGTCCGAGGATCGCCATGCCATGCTGTCCAGGATCGTTGCTTACGCGCAGTCCTACTGGCGCGATTCGTGGGCACCGAAGGAAGACGACGCTGGCTGTCAGTACTGTCCCGCTCACTCTGTGTGTGCCAAGTTTCAAAAAATCCCAGTGACGGATGTAAATGGGAAACAGCGGTTTTCTTTTGAGGCCGCTGCAAGCCAGAGAAAGGAAGCACGGAAATGAATGAATCAGAGGTAGCCCAACTTTTGCAGAGCGCCAAGACTCGGATCCACCAGCACGAAACGCAAGTTGCGAGGCTCGAAGCCCAACTTGACCACGCTCAAGCCGCGTACAAGGAAGCCGCTCTTGCTTTGCAGGAACAGGGGCTGGATCTGGAGAGCCTTGAGGCGGAGCTTCTCCGACTAGACGCCGAGGTCAGTGAGGGTATGGAATCTATCCATGCTCAGGTTGGGGCACTCGGTCTAGTATGAGTGACCCTCTGGGGGGCTTTGTGCGGGAGGAGTTGCCGAGCGACTTCTCGGGTCACTGGGAAACGTCCGTGGCGGAAGCCAAACGCGCTGTCTCGGAACTCAGTGGTTTTCTGGCCAAGGGGGCGTCCTTCCCCCTGCTGACTAACTTTCACTTGGCTTGCTCTCAGGGCACGTCTTGGCTGACAGCTTCGGACGGCATCCTGACTGGAAGATCCCCCATCGAAGCGACCCACTCCCTCCCCATCCCCGTTCTTTTGCCGGGAGCACTTTTCCAGCAAATGGTTCGTGAGGCGCCGGGAAGCAAGCTTCGGCTGGAGGTAGTTTCCAAGGGGAAGTCCCAGACTTGTCTGATTAGATCTGGGTCTGCGAAGTGGGGTTTTCCCTTGCACACTGGTGCGCACAAGTTTCCCAAATTTCAGTTGGACACGCTGGAGTTCTCCCAAGTAGACGCGGAGATCCTCCACCTTGCCCTAAAGTCGGTGCGACCCGCCGTGTCAGATGGGTCTTTCCATCCCAGCTTGGCCACGGTGGCGGTGGAAAAGGGCACGTTTCGGGCTACTGACGGGGCGCGAGGACATCAGTATGAAGGGGCTTTCCCCTTGGACACTCAGTTGCCCAAACGTCTCGTAGAGCACTTGATCCCGCGGATCCACAAGCTCAAGGAAGCAAAAGTCTTTTTCGCTCAAACCGACAAGACTCTGGTTTTCTGGCTGGGATCTACTCTCCTGATCGGTCAAAAACAAGCTACCGAGTTTCCTCCCGTCGCGGGCACCTTCTTGGATCCCGCGCTTTGTGAAAACGGAGAATCTTTCAAGGTGCCCAGGCAGGGGTTTCTCGCGGCTTTGAAGAGGGTCAGGCTCGCTTCCGATGAGGACACGGGCGCTGTGCTTCTATCCCTCAACAAGGGATCTCTCTCCATTGAGTCCAAGGATCGGATGGGGAAGTTCTCGGTTGAGGAAATCCCGACTGACTGGAACTACCCCCCTCGCAGCGTTTCTCTGAGCCACCAACACTTGTCGGATCTCCTAGCTCAGGTCCCCGATGAAGAGGTCTCTTTCTTGCTGAGCAAAGAGTTGAAAACACGACCAGCGGTTGTTTCTACTAGAAGTGGTCCTTTCTTCGCAGTTTTGAGTCAGATTCGCGCTGACTGGCTGTAACTGTAGGTATGGATATTGCGATGCTAGAACAGACGGTGGCCCGCGCTGAGAGGGCTCTGGAGCGGCGGATCGGTGAAGCAAACGCACTGGTGGCGCAAGCCCAGAGCGCCAAGCAGAGCGCGGCTGACTCAGAGGCTTTCGTTCTGGTTTGTGATGAAGCGATCTCCTTTTTGAACTCCTTTTCGGACTCAAGACAGGAGGAGGTACGCGCACAGGTGGAGGGTCTTGTTACTCATGGGCTCCGCACCATTTTCTCGGATTCAGACATGAGCTTCCACGTCAATCACGAGCAAAAGGGCACCCGTTCGGAGGTGTCTTTTTCCTTGTCTTCCATGTTGGCTGGGGAGAGGATCACCACGCCGATCTTGGATGCTCGCGGGGGAGGCGTCGCTAGTGTTGTGGGGTTTCTGATTCGTCTGGTCCTGACTCTCCTGAGAAGTGACGCTCCCCTGCTCGTGTTGGATGAGTCTTTCGCCCAGCTCTCGGCAAACTTTGAGCCCCGTCTCGCTTTTTTCCTCCGGGATCTGGTGGACCTGACCGGCGTGCAGATTCTCATGGTTACCCACTCCACGGCTTACTCCGAGCAGGCTGACGTTGTTTACCGTGTCGGGATCTCCGGGGGCGTGACTCACGTCGATACTGACTGAGAGGTTAGGTTGATGATGAGCTTGCTAGATTTCCAGCGCGGTAAGGGCTCTAGGCTCTCTACCGGGTTCAGGCGCGGGGACTCTTGGCGAGAGCCGGTCGGCCCCCACGCGGAACACTCGGGCAGGGTATTCGCCCTTGGTGACGGGTGCATTGTGGACCAAGATTCCGGCAAAGTTAAACACGGTCTTCGTGTGCGTTGCTCAGGTTGCCACTTGTCGTGGCTCAAAGAGCGCGATCAGTGATTTTAGCTTTCTGTAGGGAGTTCTTGGAGTGTTCCAACCATTGGCGACCAAATATCGCCCACAGAGGTTTGCTGAGACAGTGGGACAGGCGACTGCCCGAGCGATCTTGCAGGCATCAGTCAGCAGCCGTAAAGTGCCACCGGCTTTCATATTCTCCGGCCACAAAGGCACTGGGAAGACCAGCTTTGCAAGGATCTACGGCGCCGCTCTCAACTGTCAGGAAGGGGAGGCCGGGGACGCTTGCGCCAAATGCCCGTCTTGCCGCGCAGTCCAATCCGGCGCATCCCTCTCTGTCCTGGAGATAGATGCGGCAAACAACGGGGGCGTGGACGAAGTTAGGCGACTAAGGGATCTCTGCACGAGTGCCCCCGATCAATCTTGGCGGGTAATAGTGCTGGACGAGGCTCACTCTCTGAGCCCCCAAGCTTTCAACTCTCTTCTCAAGATTCTGGAAGAACCTCCCACTGACACCGTGTTCTTGCTGGTCACAACGGACCCCCAGAAAATACCCCCCACCGTTCAGTCACGGGCCATGCGCCTGGACTTCCACAGGATCTCCACACCGGACCTCTTTACCCGGTTGTCACAGGTTCGGGATTCAGAGTCTCTCCCAGTCGGAGACGCTCTTTTGGCCGAGATCGCAAGGATCTCAGATGGGGGGCTCAGGGAGGCCCTCGTCACGTTGGATCAGGCTCAGCTTGTGGGACTGGGCACTGTCACGGAGTTCCGTGAATTCTTTGGCTTCACGGACTTGTCTGTCCCGCTCTTGAGAGCTGCGATTGCCGGGGATTTCAGGTCTACGTCTTCGTTGGTGCAGGAGTTTTTTTCTTCCTCCGGTGACTTTGCTGACTTGGTGCGAGACCTGTCTTCCTTAGTCGCGGACTTGCTTGTGATTCTTGCCAACGGGACTCCTCAAGGAGTTTCTGATGCGCGTCTGCAAGAGCTGGCTGAGTTGTCCCGCTCAGTGACCCCCGGCTCTTTAATGTCGGTTGCGCGGACATTGTGGGACGCGGATTCTAAAATTTTAGTTTCGCGGGTCGATCCCGTGTCTCTCGCTCAACTGTCTTTCGCCCTCTTGGTCAAGGATCTATCCGGTTCTCTAGTTTCGTGAGCCGATACTCTCTCCATGGGATCTACCGATGAGTTCCTCCTTGCCCTTGCAGGCACGGAGAGAGTGAGCAGCTACACCCGCACGTCTTCCACCGGAAAGGTGGTGCATGTCGATGCATACACCCGCGACCCCGGGAAAATGGCCAATCTGGATATTTGGAATGAAATTAAGGCGCTTGGATCAGCTTCTGCTCCCAAAGATCGCACTCGGAAGACCCGGCTTATCACGGAGGTGCGGAAGCGCCAGAAGGCAGGGACATGGGACCAGAGTTCCAGCAAGTCCGCCAAGGCCCCAGACGCACCGAAGGCCCCAGACGCACCGAAGGCCCCAGACGCACCGA
>ERZ724505.433-NODE-433-length-27022-cov-9.057366_pt1 | contig 27022 bp, 36 predicted proteins | sample MGYA00376038_ERZ724505 | MGnify/ENA primary metagenome ERZ724505 (study PRJEB28724, sample SAMN07190884) | wastewater metagenome | isolation source: effluent of sewage treatment plant in Hong Hong | place: Hong Kong | collected 2016-03-17 ...
ATTTCAGGAACATTTTCATGTTATTAACCATTCTTTGTTGCTCCTGTGTTTTGGGGTTTCCCACTTGTTCAATTACATACTTAGCCATCTCCCTTATTTTTGACATTGAGTTATTGGCTAATTCAAATTTATAATCAACCCATGTAGAACAAACCCCAAATCTGTTTTCTCCTTTACGTGGTATCCTTGTGCATTTAACTCCCCACCCTGTACAATTATTACCTTCATGTGGTAACTTTTCTATTGACCTTCCTATCTCCCTCCCAGAATTAGTATATCCGGTATATTTGTGTATGTTACCAATGTTAATTGTCTTCCCTGTTAATAGCAAATATGTCAATGCTGCTTTACTGTTCATAGCTTTTGTTTTTTATGGTTAAATTTTAATTATATCCGACAAATCATCATCATCTACTTTTACTATTTTCCCCTTTGATATAAATTGGTATATGGCTTTTTTATCGTCACCAGAAAGCTGTACATGGTGTATCTTACCTTCTTGCGTTTTTATTAAAACCATTATCCCGGTTATTTTTGTTTCGGTTGGCATAATTAAAATGGTAAATCGTCTGCTAAATCGGTTATTGATTCTGCATCTTTATCTGAAATTGGTTTTGGTTCTTTTTTCTCAACAGGTTTTAAATTGCCAATGTAAATATTTCCCTCTGATTCTTTTTTGTCTTTTGTTGAATTTAATTGTAATGAGTGGGTGTTACCAAACTTATCTTTTTCATCATTTTCCCACAAAATAACATTACAATAAACCTTACCGTTGTTTTCTGACTTTACAAATGAACTATGCTTTGATTTGGCGTTGTTTAACAAATCTGTTATGCAAATACTGCCCGTAAACATTTTACTCATGTTTTTATCGTTTTTGTTATTAAAAAATTATTTATCAATTTTAAGTTTAAGTTTTTCAATCAAATCTTCCACCAATGGATATTCGTTTAATATCCCAGTAGCATCCACATTAATCAAAAATATTTCCCTTGCTTTTTCATCTTCCACTAATCCTTCTCTACCTGTTACTATGTTCCTGAATTTATTATCTCCTAAGTAACGGTATAGTTGGTTGTTTTGAATATTGCGGACTATGGCCATTAGAAATTTATTTCGGTTTCGTTATCGTCTTTGTAAGGTGTCCAAATATGTTGTGGTACATAATTTGTTTCACTTTTTACTTTTGATTTTTTAGCAAATTCGGGGTCACACGGCATTTCGTTTGTCACCTGATTTATGTAGCGTTTTTTACTCCAATTCAAATATAAATCAAAATTTCCCAATTTACCACCAGTTCTTTTTCTTTTTAATTTTTGGACATATACCGTTACTTCCGGGCTATTTTTGTCAATATGGAAATTTGGTCGGTAATATGATAAAATTTGGTCTGCCTTATTCCCCCACATAGAACCACCATGCAGGTCATACATATCTGGTACAGGCAGAGACCTGTCCTGATTATAAGTTGGGTTTTTGGGATGTGCAATTATGCAGTAAACAACGTGGTTTAAAAGAGCAAATCGCTTAATGTCTTTTAAAGTTCCGCTTATGTATTGGTCATCTCTTTCGTATGCTTTTTGGGTTTTATCAAGTTGGTTGAACGGGTCAATCATTACTCCATCAACACCCTTTTTTAAAATCAAATACCTGAATTTTTCATGTATTGATGATATATCATGTTCATTTTCAGGGTAAACAAAGTAAATATGTTCGCCAATAAACTTACAGGCTTCTGTATATTCCTGTTCGTTCATATCCGTAATCCACTTACCAACATACATTTCTACTAAGTCGTCATAAAAGTCATTTGCCGGGTAGTTTTCCGGGCTGAAAATAGCCCATTTCCACCCGTCCCAAATAGATTTTGTAAGCATTAACTGTAAGACAAAGAACGACTTACCTGCGTTACCATATCCAGTAAAAAGGCTTATATCGCCCTTTTTCCACCTAAAATATTCATCCATTTCGGTAAAACGGGTAGTTGGTGCAAGTTGAACACCCTTTCTAAAGTTACTCAACATATCACCAAAAAGGTCGTCAAGATAATAAACGCCATCAACCGGGATAGCCTTAGAAGCTAATAGAAGCGATTTAACGGCATCTTTACCAAAGTTGACAAGAACTTCATTAATATCTTTACATGGCTTAGAATCGCCTAAAAATGGGCTTACGTTTGATTTTAACAAATTCCAGTCAACAACCCTGCATTTTTCAACTCCAAGTCGCCTAATAAGTTCTTCTTTCAGCGAATTTCCGGCTTCATCGTTGTCGGTTGCGATTATAAATTCATCAATTTCTGATAAATAATCGGAGCAATTATCAAGATATTCAAGCTGTTGCGACCCTTTACTTGCCCCATTAGGAACAGAAAGTACCGCCCACATACCCAATTCGTGTTCAACCACTTCACCATCTGCATTTGGTTGTGGTTCATAGTCTTGTCCAAATCCAGCCTCGTAAGCAGCCATACAATCCACTTCACCCTCAACCAAAATAGCGCAATGCCTACCAACCAAAGTTTGCATACCAAATAGCACCAATTCAGCGTCTTTAACCATTTTAAAATTCTTCCGTCCGTCCCTGAATTTGCAATTAACTATTTGGCTGTCACGCATATACGGGAAAACAATAACACTCTCTTCTTTTTGTGTTTGGGGCATCCATTCGTTGCGGCCATGAATAAAAAACTTTTCCAAAGTCTGTTTTGAAATAGCCCTACTACCGAACCAATCAACAATTTTTTCGTTCAAAATCATTGATTTAAGCATATTTTGGTCGGGCTTTGAATATTCCTTTCGCTGTTCTTTCCGGCCAAATTGCTTAACATTCCCCTTCCATCCGCAGTTATGACAGTTAAAAGTTCCTTCGGTTATGTTGACTGAAAGGCATGGGTCTTTTTTATTACGCCTTGATTCAGAACACTTTGGGCAAGTAGTTTTCTCCTGACCTGTCCGCCTTCTTAGTTTTATTCCTAAATCGTATAGTTTATCGTAATACATTGTTTATTAGGTTATTAGTATGGGAAAAATCCCTTTACAAGTGAATTTGGAGAAAGATTGTTTCGTTTTAAATCCTTAATTTGGCCTTCCCCTAAATTCTGCATACTTCCGTCTGAGAAAATTACCGAAAGTAAATCATCGGAAAATTTAATGCCACGCAATTTTTTGTTTTCCCCCATACCCCCTTTGTATTTATCCTTATCCTTATCCTTATCCTTAGGGGTTATACAACCCTCTTGTAAGTCTTTTTTAAGTCTTATAAAATTTTTTGATAACCCTTGCTCTAATACACCTAACCCTTGCAGAAGGGTTAGGGAAGTCTTAACTGGTGCTGCATCTGAATTTACCAACCTATCTTTTCCCTCATATTGAAATTGTATGAACCCGGTTATCCATAAATATGTACTATTTACAATTAAAATTCTTTCTTTTATTGATTTTTTCCCAGTTATTTTATCAAATTCAGTATTTACTGAAAGTATAAAATCTTCCAAATTGAACTCTTTTAGCCCCAAATCTTCTATTAAATCAGAGCAATCAACCCTCCATATACCAGCATGATTACATTCATCCTTTATGTAACAAAATGCTAATTTATATTCTGGGGATAATTTTCTGAACCACCTTTGGCTTTTCCAAATATCCGTATCCGTAAATCTTTTAGCCATTATCCTTTCTTTTTTGAATAAAAAACATCTGTTTGTTCTTTAAGAAACATTCGTAACGCATCCTCAAAAGTATCTAACTTTTCAGATAGTACACATAGCTGCGCAACCATTTTTATCATTAATGGGTTATCGCTTATAAGTTGTATTAAATAATCTCTAAGCTGGTTTCCTATTAAATGTTCTGTATTATGGCATATTTCGCAGTATGTTATAATATTTTCATCCTTGTAATCCCATGGGTCGGTATTGGGGATATAAAAAATATGGTGGGCATGAAGTGTAATATCCTTTCTGCCACATGAACGACAAGTATAATTGTCACGTTGCAAAATTTCGGCTTTCTTCTTTTGCCACTTTGGGTGTAAAAGTTTATCAGAGTAACTCATAAGGTATAAAAAAAAATACTACTGGTGCTTGCGGCGGTTGAGAACGCCCCCGAAAACGGGACACCAGTAGTATTTCTAATAATTTTTTTCAATGTTCTCAACTTTGCGTTACAAAACTAATAACTACTCCTTAAACTTCCAAAATTTTATTTATTGGGAGTTCTGTTCCTGTTAATGAGTAGTATAGGTTTTGGAGTTGGTGAAGGTGTTTATATTCACCAAACTGGTGTGAGAAATGGTTAAGTTGGCCGATTGAGCAAGAGTAATTGTCGTCAATGTTTATTTCAATAAATAGTCCACTCATGTTTTTACTTGTTTTACCACAAACTACAAACCACTCATTACCGTGTAATCTTTTCTCAAACCCACACTTTTCAAGTATTTCCGGTGTTAATGGTATTGGTGAAAATCTTTCGGGTTCCTCGAAGGCAACATTTATATCAATCGCATCCAACTCTCTATTTTCATTACCAGAGAAATCGTCTCCCCTATGTAATATAGTAATGTTACCAATTCTTAGTTCTTTTGCATTTATTGACATGGTTTTATTTTTTGTGGTTATTTAAAATGGTTCATTATTTTCAATTATCTTCAAAACACTATCCGGGAAGTGCCTTCTTTCAGATGGTGCTAAATCAGGGTATATCATTATCAATCGGTCAACTATTTCTGGCCAGAATCCCAATTTCTCCCTTTCACCCCAATTCATTTTATCAAACATTGTATGGTGGTCTGGACATAATTCTATCCAATTAGAAGGGTGTGTTTTAACGGATGGACACATGGTATCCCGCTTCTCTAAGATATGACAAATACTAAATATTGCTCCACGATAAACATTAGTTTCCGTTTTAGCACCACACCACATACAATGACCTGTCATTAATTTCATTCGTCCACGAAACCACTTAACCAAATAAGTTTCATCGCCACCACGCAATTCTTTTTCTTCCGCTTCTTTCTGTTTTCTTTTTTCTGACTTTTTAGGGATGGTATATTTTTTCTTTTCAGGAAGTGGTCTTCCATCAAGTATTAACTGTTGTCTTTTTTTGAGATAGTCGTTCATGTTTTTTATTGTGTAAATATGGGTGTTAGCAAAAATGCCTACAAGTCGTCCTTATGTATAGTTTCTACTATTTCTGACACAGACTTGCCGTCTTTCCCATAAAATCTTATACCAAACTTTAGTTCATCTCCAAACTTCATATTTGGATGTTCATTAGCAAGCAAACCTTTAAAATACTTTTTACCAAATTCGTACAAGGCACTTCTGCTAATATCGGTTTTGCGTAATGCCTGCTTTTGTTCGTCATTCAACTCTTGTTCTTCCATTTTACTTTAGTTTAAATTTTGAGCGTTGGTGCAAATATATAAACAAAAAATTTCTGAAAAAATATTTTTTTATTTGAAAAGAAAGTTTTAGGTTTGTGGAAACAAACGAAAAAGAGATGATAAAAACAGCAGCGCAATATGTGGAGTGGTCAAAAAATTTAAAAGCTGAATTGGTGAAAATAGGTAATAAAGTACCACAAAAAGAAAGGTTTAATTTCCATTGGAGATTAGCATCAAATCTTGATGTTAGCCAAATGACAATCAAGAACTATTTTAATGGGTTTGGAACTGACCCCCACACAGCATTAAAAATAAAAGAAGAAGCACAAAGATTAATAAAGGAGATGGGTTATTAGTGGGTGATGGTTTATCGGGGGCTGGTTCTGTGGTAGGTTTTCCAGCCCCCATTTTTAAAAGTTCTTTATCTATTGTGTTAGTAAAGTGGTAAAATAGTAGCGGTTACAAGTATAAAAGAGGCGGTGGCTACCAAGTGTTCCTTATGCCCGATTTGGAACAATACTTGAGAAATCGGTCTTCGGAGTTCAAATCTCACAACCACCGAAAGCACAATAGATATTTTTTAGAAAAGTTCTTTGATTAAAATATTTCAAACTATCCGACCAAACGTAGGCAAGTGGTGTATACCAGATTAGATTACCCAGCGGTAAGTCCGTAATGGGATATACAAGGGATGCGACCCCTGCCAATAGCTATACTCTAATTAAATAAAGAGTGGCACAAAGCCGGAAGAAATCTGGTGAAAACGATAAAGGTTACTACCATCAGCCATCTGCTAAATGGCGTTGCTTATTGTTTGGGTGAAAGAGTAAAAGCATAGATGTAGAACGATGCGTTCATTCCCTTTAGCAAGGATAAGGGTAGTTTGATTTATAGCCGTTAGCTCAACTGATAGAGACCATCCATTGTAGGGTGGTGATGCAGGTTTGAATCCTGTACGGCTATCAAAAATAAGTTCTTTAAAATAGTTGAGAGTGTTAATAGCTGGTAAAATGGTATTCGGAGCAGATGGCGTACTGCAAGGGTTGGTGTTCTGACACATATCGAGTAATCAGGCTTTTACCAACACTCTCTACATTATTACCGTCTGCCGGAAGGATGAAAATGTTTGTGGCTTACGTCCCGTGAGTTGAAAGCAAGCCTATAAGCGGAGTTAACAACCGCATAGTACGGGTTACATGAAACACTGTGATTCGTTTCCCTGAATTGACAGGAAGTTAAATAGCGGGCATTCCCACTCTTGGGAGGGACAGACGGTAAATTTTTTCATACGGTGGATATATAGCAATCGTCCCGGTGTGTCACATCGGGAATCTTTAAACACTAAAAATTAATTATATGGAATGGATAAGTGTAAAATCAAAGAAAAAGCCTATACGTGGTGAAAATGTATTAGTATGTAGCACTGATGGTGATTGGGTTGTTTCGGCGTATTGGACGGGAAAAAGATGGTTTAATCAATTTGAATTTCCTGAAAACGGTGATGTAAAAATAACACCAACTCATTGGATGCCATTCCCAAAACCTCCACAAAACAATAAAAAATAAAAAGTCCATGCCACAAACAGCAATGCAAGAACTAATAAGTGCCATCACACAAAATGGCCACATTATAATAAACCAAACACTTATTGATACTTATTTGGAAAAAGAAAAACAGCAGATAATTGAAGCCCACAAGGATGGGTTTGAAGAAAACGTAAGGCCAACACACGAAACTTCTGAACAATACTACAACGAACAATACGGAGTATAATGAATGACTGATTTTGCCGAAAAATATCGTAACTAATTGAAAAACAAATAACCATAAATATGATAGAACACAAAATTCCGGTTATCCCGGTTGGTACAAAATTGATAGTACATCCATTGCCAAAGAAAGATGAGGAATTGGCAAGCGGTATTATAGTATCTTCTGCTGCTAATGCTGAATTGTTGGAGGGGGAAGTAGTTGCAGTGTCACAGCAAATAGCCAACCTATACAGCGTTGGGGATGTTGTTTTGTATAATGCAAGAAAAGGTGTTGGACAAATATTCAACGGGAAAGCGTACCTTTGGCTTGATTCTGAAACACATAGGGAAGAAATATGGGGTATTAAAAACAAATAAATGAGTAAGCCTGTAATATTATTTAAACTTCCATCAAGGTCAAGACCGGAAAGATTTTTTAAAGCACTTGATAGTATAGTAAACAATCTTTCAGATACAGAAAATTATCACATATCATGTACATTAGATGAAGATGACCAAACTATGAATAATGATGAAGTTAAGTTAAACATAGCTTCGTATAAGAACATATCAATATCTTGGGGTACATCCAAATCAAAAATACACGCAGTAAACAGAGATATTCCAAATATTAAGTGGGATATATTAATTGTTGGCAGCGATGACATATTTTTTAATGTGTATGGGTTTGATGAAATGGTAAGGTCTGAAATGTACAATCATTTTCCAAATGGTGATGGGTATGTTCATTTTTCAGAAAAAGATAGTAAGTCTGCATTATGTGTAATGACGGTATGTGACAAAAAGTATTATGATAGATTTGGCTATATTTATCATACTGATTACAAGTCACTTTGGTGTGATAACGAACAAATGGAGGTTGCTAAAATGCTTGGAAGGTATGTATATATCCCATATTCAATAATGGAACACCTTAACCCGGCATACGGGTATATTGAAAGAGATGCAATGTTTGACGAACAACAAAGTATAGGATGGACTATTGATAACGAAACTTTTAACCGCCGCAAGGCACTAAATTTCCCACATGAAACAATATTTTGAAGGACAACTAACAGCGAGTAATTTTGCACAATTTGAATCAACAAAGCAAAAGAAAAAATTCCATGTATTTATAGAAAAAGGAAACGGTGTTAAGTATTTTGTATGTGATACTGGTGAAGCAAAAAACCAAACAGCAAAACTATTGGCAACATACGGCGAAGATATTGTTACACCAAAGCCAATTTTATCAGAAACACCCAAAACAACAAAAGATGAGTAGTCCATTATTGTCTATTCTTGTGCCTACTGTTGTTGGGAGGGATGATGCGTTTAATTTTTTAATGCGAAGAATAGACTTGCAAAAATTTAAACTTGGGTATAATGGAGAAGTAGAGGTATTAGCTTGTAAAGATAATAAAGAAAAAACTATTGGTAAAAAAAGAGAGGAGCTTTACCAAAGCGCAAACGGCCTTTATAGTTGGCAAATAGACGATGACGATGATATAGCCGACAACGCAATAGAACTAATCCTAAAAGCCATAAAAGAAAACCCAGATGTTGATTGCATAACGTTTCGTGAACGGTGTATGATGAATGGTGTTTATAAAAGTAGCAACCACTCTCTTAAATATGAAAAATGGCAGGATGACTTTGATGGATTTGATTATGTAAGAACACCATTTTACAAAGACGTAATAAGAACCGATATCGCTAAGTCAGTTCCGTTCCCACACATACGTTACAACGAAGATGAACAGTGGGGCGTGGCTCTTAAACCGCACTTGAAAACAGAATTTCACATAGACGAAGAACTATATTACTATATTTACGAACCCAAAGAAACACACGAGGAAAGATATGGATTTAACAGGCAATAAGGCAGTAATTATATCAGCAGGAGTAGGTGGATGGTATCCAGCAGGTATTAGGCGTTTAGTAAGAACACTTAATTTTGAGGGTTGGGGAGGTGATATAATTACGTGGGAAGATTACCCTCCAAATTGTCCTTTGCATACAGAGTTTCCATACTACTTTAAAATATCTGCATTTGAAGCAGCAATAGCAAAGGGCTATACTCATATATTATGGTTGGATGCCAGTTTTTTTGCAGTTAAGAATCCAATGCCAATGTTTGATATAATAAATGAGCAGGGCTTTTGGTTTTTTAGCAGTGGGTACAACCTTGCACAATCAGTAAATGATTATTCATTACAGTTTGTTGGGAGAACAAGGGATGAAGCAGAAAAACAAATTGAATGGGCAAGCGGATGTGTAGGCGTTAACCTTGAAAATCCTGATGGGAAAGCCTTATATGAAAAATGGAAATATTACATGGATAATGGGTTAAGTAAAGGTAGTCGGTTACATGACAATCAAAGTTCAGACCCAAGATTCCTATTTCATCGGCAAGACCAAAGCTGCCTAAATTTAGCAATATGGGATTTGGAGTTAGTGAATGATAGGGTGGATGACATGGTTGCGTATAAAGGAACGGGGTACAATCCAGATAAAGTAATTTTTTTTATTGAAAGTTTGTAGTATATTCGTGCTGCACTATCAATGTTTCTATGTTGTCATTACAAAATAATTTAAAAGAATTGCCCCAAGCAGGTGTTACCTCACTTCTTAGAAGCGTTGGTAGTGCAGCATCTGTGAGGGGCGATAATTTTAGTATGGAAGAAGTATGGAAGCCATTAATTAATTTTGAAAAAACTCATTCAATTTCAAATTACGGAAGATTAAATGGGTTAGAAAGAATTGTTCAATATTATAATCATAAAAGAGTTATAAAGGAAAAAATATTATCTCCTTGTTTAAATCCTAATAATTATAGAGTTTATTCTATTAAAAATAAAACTATTTTTATACATAAAGAAGTAGCAAAAGCGTTTATTCCTAATCCCGAAAATAAACCAGAGGTAAATCATAAAGATGGCAATAAAAATAATAACCATGTTTCTAATTTAGAATGGGTAACAAGATTTGAAAATATAGAACACGCTTTTAAAAATAAACTTATAGTCCCCGCCGTAGGAACTAAGCAAAGCAGTTCTAAGTTAACAGAAAATCAAGTAAAATACATATTAGACAATCCACAAATAGGCGCAAGAAAAATGGCTAAAATATTAAATTTAAAGTCACATACCGCAGTTAGTTCAATTAGATTGGGCAAGACTTGGAATCATATTAGTGGATTACCAAGAAAAAACGATAAAAGAAAGTATAAAATATGATTTCCGTATTATCGGCAACAGAACATGATTATTATTGTATGCCACTTCCTTTTGTGGTGTATAGTTGGCATAAATTAAATATAGGAAGTATTGTATTTATTCCAAACGAACAAAATGCTAAAATGGAATTGGCGAAAAAATATTGTTTTGGGAAAGTACAATTTCACACATTTCGATGCGCTGATTTTAAAATACCTACATATAGTCAAGTAGTAAGGTTATTTGGTGCGGCCATACCAGAATTAAATGAAAATGAAATACTGATAACAGGAGATGGGGATATGGCAGTATTTAATAACGATTATTTTAATCAATTTAATAATGAAAATATAAATGTTATTGGGCATGATTTAACGCCATCCGAACAGTACCCAATGTGCTATTGCTCAATGCCAGTTTATAAATGGCGAAATGTTTTTAATATTAATAAATCATACCAAGAACATTTAGAAGAAATAATAGACCCAATACAAAGTACTAATTTAAGGGGGGACGCATGGTGTTTAGACCAATTTTTATTAAAAAAACAATTAAATAATAGTGGGTTTCATATAATTATACATCCTCGTTCTAATGGTCAAAATCAGTTTGCCACAAGAAGAGCAGATAGAGATGGTTGGCATTTTAGTGCATTAGATATTGTAGATGCCCATTTACCAAGACCATTAACTGATGATGAAAATTTTAATAAAGTATATAATTTATTTAGTGAAATATACCCTAATGATGATTTAACATGGATGAAAGAATATCAAAAACAATATAAAGAGTTATTATGAATACAAACGAATTAGTAGAATGGCAGATTAGGTCTCCTAAAAATGGGATGGTTATGTGCTGGTGGACGCATCCAATTTTGGAGTTAATAGAAACATGGGATTGGAGTGATAAAGTAATGCTTGAAACTGGCGGCGGCAGGGGAACGGCTTGGTTGCGTGAAAGGTGTAAATGGGTTGATACTATTGAAGCTGATTTAGAATGGGCTGAACAGATAAGAAAAGATTGTAGTGAGTATGGTCTTAAAAACGGTAGAATATTTTCGGCTCAATTACCCGATGGTGTTCAAGATAGAAAGCAAGAATACTTTGACTTAATACCAAACGACAAACAATACGATATTATTTCTGTGGATGGTATTTGGCGTTACGAAATTCTGCAATGGGCTTTAGACCATTTTAAAGGAAATGGCGGCTTGTTGATTGCGGATAATTGGCAGCAAGACTATGTGTGGATTTCACCACCCGCAGAAGAATTAATGAAACCATATAAGATAAATAAATTCGTTCAACCCAATCATACAAACCACGAAGGAAGGCCGTGGAATACCGTTTATTGGGAAATACCAAAATAAATAATAATGAGTAAAAAAGCGTTTATAACAGGGATTACAGGTCAAGACGGGAGCTATATTTCTGAATTATTAGTATCTAAGGGGTATGAAGTTCATGGTATGGTAAGAAGGGTAAGTCAACCAAACTTTTCAAATCTTGAAAATGTAATTAATAAAATTATATTACATACTGGTGATATGACTGACGCAACAAGCGTATTTAGAATTATTAAATCTGTTATGCCAGACGAGATTTATAATCTTGCCGCAATGAGCCAAGTTAGGGATTCTTATGACCACCCAGATGTAACGCAAGATATAAATTGTAATGGATTAATTAGAATACTTGAATCTTGCAGAACATTGGACATTAACCCAAAGATATATCAGGCTTGTAGTTCTGAAATGTTTGGTAAGGTTCAAGAAACCCCACAAACAGAAAAAACTTCCTTTTACCCTCGTTCTCCTTACGGGGCTTCAAAGGTAGCTGCTTATAATCAGGCAAGGATATGGAGGGAGGCGTATGGGATGAATATATATTGCGGAATTTTGTTCAATCATGAATCCCCAAGAAGGGGTCAGGCTTTTTTAAGTAGAAAAGTTTGTATAGCTGTTGCTGAAATAGTTAATGGCAAAAGAGATAAACTTGTTTTGGGTAATCTTGATGCTAAAAGAGATTGGGGGTATGCAAAAGAATATGTAGAGTGGATATGGAGAATAATGCAACATGATATACCAGATGATTTTGTGATAGCCACAGGTGAAACCCACAGTGTAAAGGAATGGGTTGAACTTGCTTTTAAATATGCCGGTATTGATAATTGGGAAAACTATGTTGATTATGATAAAAGTTTAACAAGACCAGCAGAGGTTGATTTGCTTATGGGTGATGCCACAAAAAGTAAAGAAGTATTAGGGTTTGAGCCAAAAGTTAAATTCAATGAACTTGTAAAAATAATGGTAGAACATGAAATGGATAAACTAAAAAAATGATACACGAAGATAACAGAAGAAAAATTTACGATTGGGCTAATGGTAATTTCAAAAGCCTAAAAACAGTTTATGTAAAAGAACCTATAAACATTGGCGACCACCACCATGATAAAAAAGATGAACATTTTATGTTGGTACATGGTAAGTTTTTGGAATTGCAATTAGGCGAAGGGACTCTCTATAATTTAGAAGCACCATATATTGTAGAGGTTAAAAGAGGCACATATCACAGATTTGTATGTGAGCCGGGAAGTATATTGGTGTGTGGTGCAACTGAAAGATTTGACCCAAACGATGAAATAAAAAAGGATGCCTAAACTAAATGTAATTTATGACGCAAGAAGGTCTGAAAAGTATGAGCCGCTTATAAATGAGCTAAATCGGCAAAATATTGAAGACTATGAGATATGGCCATGTATTATGCAAAACGATGTAATATCGTCTATAAACGCTTCTCATAAGATGATAGTAAGAATGGCGGCAGAACAGGGACTTGAAGAAGTTTTTATAGCGGAAGATGACATTTGGTTTCCGGCAGATGATGGTTGGAAATATTTTCTAAAAAACAAGCCATCGTTTGAAAATTATGATTTATATTTAGCTGCAACATATATACCAGAAGAAAAACCATCACAAGTGTGTGGTTTTCATTTATATAGCGTATCATCTCGTTTCTATGAAGACTTTTTATCCGTACCCAATGAAGACCATATTGATACAGCCATGAATAAACTGCGTGGAGAATATGTGTTTTGCTATCCATTTGCAGCACTACAACGTGCAGGGTTTAGCTCAAATAACAAATCTGTTGTCAATTATAATAGCGTCTTAAAAGACGGAGATGTGTATGGGTTTATTAAATAAGTATATAACATTCACTGAGTTAGATGAAAATGGCAATAAAATTTTTTGTATTTTACAAAGAGATTTCCCTCATTATTTAGCAATTATAAATACATATCCGTCAGAAGGAAATTGGAACTCGGCTATTGGTGGTTATAATATGTGGGTGTCTTTTAATGGGACGCTAAGAGGCTGGTTTTTACCATCTTATAAAGATGGTTCACGTGAAATACAAATGGTATTGGACGATATGGCTTTATGGTATTTTGAAAACAGGATAAATAAAGATTTGCAAAAGTATAAAAAACTGAAAATTAATGTTTAGCGCACCATTGAATAAAGTTGTAGTAACCGTTGATACTAAGTATGTTCGTAATTTTACGTCAATACTTAAAATGGCTGCTATACAAAATAATACATCAATAGAACCTGCTGATTACGTTAATATTATAGGTAAGGTTGTGTCAGTGCCAAAGTCCGTAAGTAACAAAAGGGATTATGCCGGGTTTTCTGCTAATGGATTATTGCCGGGCGATACTGTTATATTTTCACACATGGTTATATATGATTTTGCTCAACTTGACCCGGAGGCTGAACCAATATACAGAAATTGTGTTTGGTATGGTGGGAAAGAATATTTTTTAGCAGATATAACGCACATTTTTGCAGCCATAAGAAATGATAAATTATATATGCAAAATGGGTATGTAATGGTTACAGATATGCAGACCCCGCCCAAAATAATATTAAGCGCAACGACAAAAAGAAATATCACAGCATACGAAGCTACGGTATCAAATGTAGAACCCGGTGTTGACTACTGCATGGGTGACACAATATATTACAACCCAAATAAGTTACAACTGTACCAAATAAACGGTAAGCCATTCGGAATACTAAGAGGTAGGGACGTATTAGGCAAAAAAATTAATTCTTATTATCAAGATAATTAATTAATTTTGTAAAAATCTTGTACCATTGAATATATCGGAAGCAGTTGATTCTATTCAATTTTGGGTAAATAAAAAAACGGGGGCTTGGTTTACCGTTGAAGAATCTGTCAATGTTATTGATAATGGGCAAATTGCTTATTATCGTGATTTAAAGCCTAAATACGCAATATCGCAAGAGGTTAAGGATTCTTTGTCACCATTTAGGGAAATTTATAATTTTACAACTGCCGTATCGGGTAACATTATTATACCCGATACAAATTATCTTGATTTATTAGATATTCAAATATACTTCCAAATCAGCAACAGAACCGTTTATGCCCCAGTTAAATTAATTAACGAAGACGAAAGGGCTAACAGGTTAAATTCTCAAATTGACCCGGTAACAATAACATCTCCAATAGGCGAGCAAACGGGGTTAAGGTCATTTAAGTTATATCCAAATGGCACTTATAACGGCAACGTAACATATTTACGGAGGCCAGTTAGGCCAGTTATGGGTTATAGCGTAATATCGGGTAGGGTTATTGTGTACGATTCAAATACTTCTACTCAATTAGAATGGAGAGAAACGGATATTATACCCGTATTATTGAAGGGGCTTGAATCAATGAGTATTAACCTTTCGGCGCAAGAGGTTCAAAACTTTGCACAGATAAAAACGCAATCTAATTGGGTTGGGCAAAATAGACTGTAATGGGAGTAATAACAAGATACAGAATAGCGGAACAGGTGTTTAATCTTATTGAGGGTGGAGACCCCAAAGCGGCATCCAGCATCTCAATGAATGAGATTATAATTTCCGTTGGGCAGGTGGCTAATAAAATGCTAAAGGCTGAATATTTCAGTTCTAAAACACCACTTGGAGAAACAATTCCAAATGGTGCTATTTTGGGGCTTTATAGCAGCATATCTGTATCTCAAGATGGGAATGGGTTTAGCAAATGTACATTGCCCGTAAAGCCGCTTACATTGCCGAGGAACATGGGGGTTTGGTCGGTGTACCCACATGACAAGCCGAGAGAAGAATTTATCCCTATTCAGATGGGGCAGATAAATTTGCTAAGGTCACAACCAATGATTAATGATTTGTCTGGTCAGGTAGGGTATGAAGTGCTGGGTGATAGAATTGTTTTTACAAAAGACTTAACAAAAGCGGGTACTGAATCAGCAACGGTTGATATGAGATTAGCGGTTATGGATATGGAACAATACGATGATTACACTATGTTGCCGCTACCGCCAGAATGGGAATGGGATATTATAAAAGAGGTATATGCAATGTATAGCACACAGCCCATACCTGACAAAGTGGTAGATGCTACTACTGCCGAACTAATGAAAACGCCAATGAGAGAACAATCACAACCCTAATGAAAAATGATTTTTAGTACATTAGATAAGATAACAAGAAGATATTTACTTGAACACAATTTACCGTTACATTGGTATCTTGAAGTGATGGTACATTGTTCTTCTGCAATAAGAGAATTATCGTTTGATACGCTAAAAATAATTAATTCAGCAAGGCTTCCCGTAAATGATTATGGTGCTATTGACCTGCCACAAGATTTTGTTGATGACCTTTCTGTTGCTATACCCATAGGTGATTCATTAACCAATTTGCCAAAGCAAGACTGGATAACACCACTGCGGATACATGATACCACAACTGGTCAGTTTACAACATATACAAGAGATGTTGACACGGCTACACAAGATTTCGCAGCTTTCCCCGGAATATGGAATTGGTATTGGAATATAAATAATTATGGAGAACCAACGGGGAGACTGTTTGGCGCAAGTGGTGGAACTTCACAAGGATATACAGTTGTAAAAGAAAGAAGGCAAATACAACTAACCGACAATTTTAGAAACAGTAATGTTGTTTTATTATATATATCAGATGGTCAGCAAGCGGATAATGCAACGCAAGTTGAAACGATGGCACAGCAAGCTATTCAGGCGTGGTGTGATTGGAAGCGTAGCCCAAATGCTGCTATAAAAGACAGTTATGAAGCGGCCACATTTTATAATGAAAAAAGAATATTGAGGGCAAGGCTTAACCCGCTTACAAGAACTGATGTGTTGAATATAATTCGTAACTCTTATAAAGGTGCGCCGAAGTCTTAATATATGCCAGTATTTTCAGGTAATACAAGCGGTTCTATTGCAAGTATAGCGAGAGATATACCGTCTAAATTACTATCTTATTCTTTGGTTAATCAGACGGCTGGAGCAATAACTGTAACGGTAACAATTATACCGAATGGCGGAACTCCAGTTGATGTGTGGAGTGGTTCAATATCCGCTAATGCAACCCAATCAGACGACAAAGCAATTATTTTATTAACAGGGTATCAATTATTAATAACAACAAGCGGAAGTGTTGATTATTATTTTTCGTATGAATGATGGCATTGCCTGATTTGACATTAAATAGGGGTCAAATTATATTGACGCAAACAGTTCCTTACGGAATTGTATTGGATAATTCCGCTTTTCAGTTTGGTGATGTAGCCATAATAAATGATTTATCCGACAGGTTTACCGTTGGGCAAAAAGTATTATACGACCCCGCCGGTTCTTTAAGGTTTAATTATGATAGTGTTGATTATTTTTTGACAACAGAAGATAAAATATTTTTCATTGATAATTCGATAGCCCCATAATGGAGAAGGAAAAGAAATATTTTGGTGGTGCTGACGGTGCGCTTAATGCTGATGATGTAAAATCAATCGTTGGTATTAACCAATGGGTAAATATGGAGAATTGCCGTACAGGTACAACGGATAACGGTGTTGTTGGTACGGTTGAAAGCATAGGTGGGACTGAATTAATTTCTGCCGTACAGCCATCAATAACATTTCTTACATTAGGGAGTGCAACAGAACAAGCAAGAAACAGAATACTTTATTTTAAATACAACACAACGGGTGTGTGGCACAAGATAGTTTGCTATGACAGCACTCCGGGTGTTGAACAAGAGTATGATGTTTTGCTATCTTCACAAGTTAATGGTGGGTTGAATTTTAATAAAAACTATCCAATACATAGTGCTAAAATAATAGATGGAAAATTGTATTGGGTTGAAGGAACAAATAATCAGCCAAGAAAAATAAACATAGACGCTGCTATAAAAGCGAATAATCCGTCCTATGTTACTGATGAAACGGCATATACATTTCCGCTTGATTTTTCTGAAATAACACTTATAAAACCACCACCACCACTATCTCCAAACATACAGAAATTAGAAGACAATACATTTGATAATAATTTTATAGCAAACGAATCATTTATGTTTGCTTTTGAATATGTGTGGTATGATGATGAAGTTACTGTTTTAGGAACTTACAGTCCTTCGTCAAGATTAAATAAAAATGCAGCCGTTGAAAACTATATTCAGGTGACAATGGATTCACTTGAAAGAATACCAAGTTCTGTAAGAATAATAAAATTAGTCGTAAGATACAGCAACACAAATAATGCTTTTGTAATAAAAACATGGGATAAAGAAGTATCAAGTGAGGCAACAGAAATAGCAAATCAAAATAGCGGAACACAGGTACTTACTTTTGATTTTTATGGTAACATATTAGGCGAAGCAATACCATCATCCCCCGTAAATAAAGTACTAAAGCCATTTGATAGCGTACCTGTTTATTCAGAAACATTAGATGCTGCAAGGAATAGATTATTTTTAGGTGGTAATGTGGAGGGATATAATGCTCCGACACAAACATCATTATCATTATCCCCAACAACAATAGATATATCAGCCGCTACTTTATCAAAAAATTTGTATCAGGTAACTCATGCAGGTATATGGAATGGTGGCGCAAGCAGTTATGCTTATTCAGCATGGTATGTGTATTTAACAGAAGTAGCACCTATTGGGTGGTATGCTTTAACGTCAACAGAACAACTAAATACATCTTCAAATGTATATCCACCGTTACCAGCAGCACCAGCAAGTGTATCATTAGCTGGATTAACATTTAGGGGGGCTAATCAATCCGATGTTTTAGATTCTACAAAACCAAGTGGCGGAACACCTATAATATGGGATTTCTTTTTAACGGCTAATAACTGCACAATAACCGGAACTTCCGTACAGGTTTATGATGTTTTTAAAAGTGGCGCACAATATCAGTTTGGTGTAGTGTTTTATGATTTTGCAATGCGTAAATGTGGTGTTGTAACAAATGATGGTTTGGTATTCGATATAACAAATAGAAATTATAATTACACATCCGGGACTGATTCAATAGTGTGGACATTAAGTAATGCAAGTGCATTAACGGAAATACCAGATTGGGCTTACTACTATACACCAGTAAGAACATTGAACCTTCGTACAAGATTTTTTATTCAGTCTTTTACCAATGCGGCCAAATATGCCACTAAAACAACAGACGGGAACTACCAATTTACAAGTAATACATTTATAATAGGCTCGGTTGGTATAGGGTTAAATACAACGGCATTAGTACAATCCGGGCTTGGGTATGTATATGCAGAAGGCGATGTTTGTGTATTGACAAAAAGTGATAATACAGTAACCGTTCTCCCCGTAATAGGTCAGGACGGGAATTATATAATTGTAAAAGCAGAAGATTTAGGTGACTTAACAAGTGCATCTTTTGTTTTTGAAATTTATACCCCATACATAACAACAGAACAAGAACCATTTTATGAAATGGGGCAAATGTACAGGGTGTTGAATCCCGGAACTGATATGAGGTCTTATGAAACAATATCAGATATTTTTGTACCCGATTCTTATGTACTAACAAGAAACTATTCAACGGTAACATATTTTGGGGAAGCAATGTCGCCAAATGATTTGTTTTATAAGCGTTGGGATAATGATGGCGGTAAAATTAACTATGTAACAAAACTCGGTCAAGTATCAAAAGACAACTCAATATCTTTTAGTAATACAATTATACCAAATACAGCCATTAATGGGTTAAGCACATTTGACGCTTTGGATGAAAAATCATTGCCTATTGAGTGCGGGAAGGTGAGAAAATTACAGATAACATCTAAGGTTCAGGATGAATTGGGTATTGTTATGTTGTCTATTTGTGAAAAAGAAACAGCATCATTATATATAGGGGAGGTTCAGCAATATGGTTCGACAGGGGAATCGGCAAACATAGTAACATCAGAACAGGTAATTGGGACTATAAATGTATTAAAAGGTGCTTATGGTACTATAAATCCAGAATCAGTTACCGAATACAGGGGGATGGTATTTTGGGCAGATGCTAATAACGGGAGATATATACAATATTCAACAAACGGGCTATATCCAATATCTAATGTTAAAATGACCCGTTTTTGGAATCAATTTTTTACAAGATATAAAAGCCTTACAAATGAAGAAATAGAGGCTTTTGGCGGAAGACCATTTATATTTTCAACAGTTGACCCATACCACAACGAACTGCTTATTTCTATTCCCCAATTATACTCAACCACAATAAACGGGTATATGCCTGACTATGTTGGTGTACTCGCATATCCATTTGATATTTGGGACGGAATGGGTAAAACAATAGTGTACAAACTTGAAAATGGTAATATTCCGGCACATTGGCAAGGAAGTTATTCATTTAATCCAGAATGTTTTGTAACTTTGTCTAACAAGTTATATTCGTTTTTAAACGGTAACTTGTTTATTCACAACCAAACATCAACGTATAATAACTTTTATGGTGTGCAGTATAAGTCAAGGATTATGTGTATATCGAACCAAAATCCTGCAATACCAAAAGTGTATAACAACATAGCGTTAAAAAGTAATTTAGCACCAAGTCTTAGTTATTTTTATAACGATTATCCATATCAACAATCAACAGATTTAGTTGATTTTGACTATAATAATTTAGAGGGATTATTTTATGCCACATTATACAGGAATAAATTAATCCCAACAGCAATAGGATATGATACTAATGGATTGTTGACGGGTGAAAAAATGAGGGCTGCTGGGTTGTATGTATTGCTTGAATTTACAGTTACAACAACACCACTTGAACTTGAATTTGTAAGTATAGGATATATAAACTCATTAGGGCAAACATTTTAGTAAATGACACCAATGGCTTATGGCATAAAACCACCGGTTGAACCGCCCGTATATGGCGAAGAACCAGCCATTACAAAAGGAATATCAAAGCCTATGTTTGGTGGTAATCATCCTAATATAAGCGAAGAAGATAAGAAATTACTTAATGAGTTATTGGTATCAAATGTTAAATTTGACAACAAAAAGGCAAAGGATATTATTTTAAGCGTATCTAAAAAGACAGGATTATCCCCAGAATTTATATCAGCAAGTGCATTACAGGAGGGGATGAATTTGGCTATAAGATACCCCGATGAAGTATCGCAATCATACGTTGATGCTAAGATAGACGAAAAATATCCTATTGACGGATTTTATAACTATGGGCTTGATACATTTGGGGATGCCTACGAAAAATTAAAAAATAAAGGGTATCTTCCCAAAGATTTTGACTATAAGCCGTATAAAGCCATAAACGAAAAAAGGCAAATGGTTAATACGGCTGCATTCAAAAGTAATGAAGACGCTTTGATGGCAAAGGCGGCATATTTGAGAGATTTTATGGATAGTGTTAAAGATGTTGCAAAGAAAAGTAAATTAGAATTAAACGACAGGGCATTAAAGTATTTTACTGTTGCGGCATATAATGGGGGTATTGGTTCTGTGATGGATATGATAAATGAAATGAAAGATAGCGGTAAAACATTTGACGAATACGTTAAAGAGGGCAGCAAGAAAAGGGCAAATGTTCACAAAAGCGCATCAAGCAGAATGGATAAAATGGATTATTTAAGTTCACTTTTTTTAGATAAAAATTTGTAAAACTATGTCACAATTAATAGGTTTGGGTGTAGGTCTTGTCGGTTCAATAGGCAAGGCAATAGGAAGGGGGAAGGCTAACAGACAAATGGAAAGATTACTTGGCCAAGACCCAACCTATAAAGAAAACCCACTCGCAGCACAACGATTAGGTCTTGCGCAGGCATTATTAAATGCCCGTATGCCCGGAGCTGCCACAGCAGAACGTAATATATATACTGGTGCTGCAAACACAATGGCTGGATACCAACGTGCCGCCACCGATGCCTCGCAATTACTTGCTGGGGGGGCTGATGTACAGGGAAGAACAAACGATGCCTTTTCAGACTTGGGGCAAGCGGAAGCACAAGACTACCAACGCAGATATTCAAATTTATGGATGGCGCAAGAAGGAGTTATTAATGAACAACAAAAAGTTTTTGAAGATAAAGTAAGAAGATTTCAAAACCAAGTTTCAATACGTGGCGCACAGAATGAAAACAGGCAAAACACTTGGGGGGATATATCTAATTTTGGTTTTTCATTAGCTAATATGGCCGCACAAAACCCAAATTTATTCAGAAATTTATTCAGAAGAGGTGGTGGTGGATAATTATCAAAGTTTTTACGGCAGGAATTGGGGAAATATAATGCAAACTAATTTACCGCAAAATGGTCAATTCCAAGTTCCAAGTACAAGGCCAACACCAAGACCACCTCAACTTTAAATTTTAAAACACAAAAACAATGGCAATAAATATTTCAAAAACATCGGGTGTATTGTTTGTTACTGACGGTACGAATAAACCAACTGCTTATTACAATTCATCAGGTAGCTATCAGTTAAGCGATGAAGGAAGTTCTGCAAGGGTAACTATTTATTTTGGCCAAAACCAAAGGGCTGAAATGAATATAGCTATTAGTAATTTACAAGTTAATGGGCAAACACCATCAACATCATCAGAAGCACAAACACTTTTAAATGCTGTGTTTGGCAACTAAATTTATTTTTAGGGTATGGCACTTAATTTACAGGGATTTGTTACGCCGGAACAAGATTTTGGCGGTATGTATAAGGTAAGCGATACCTTATACAATGAAAAATTAATGAAAGAACGACAGGCTGAAAAAGATAAAGCGGAAGAAGAAGAAAAGACAGCAAAGCGTTCTGCATCTGTAAGGTATTTTGCCAATTACCTAAATCCTAAAGATAAATATACGGGGACAAACTACGACCCAAATATTTACAAATACTTAGGTGATGCTTTCGACCAAGCGAAAGATTTAGCAATGAAAGGTGCTGGTGAAGCTGAAATATTTACAGCAATATCACCGCTTGTAAATAAAGCAAATGACTACGAACAAAAAGCCAAAAGTTACAGTAAGGCAAAGGAACAACTTATACAAACACTAAGTAAAACGAAGGGGTATAACCCAGAACTTATAGGAAAGTATTTGGATGAAGAAGTATTTGGTGGTAAAGAAATTGATAAAGTTGACCCCACCGATATTGTAACACCATTAAATAATATATTTCAAAAATATGGTTCTGAAATAACAAATGACGATGCTATTGATGACTACATAAAAAACTTACCAAAATCACAAACAACAACAGATGTTTCATTTAAAAACAGATTGGGCGGTTATGAGAGGTCTAAGCAGATGATTGATATGCCTAATATGTTTATACAAGAAGACGAAGGTGGGCAAACAAAATTCGTCCCAAGATACGATAAGGCTACCGATTACGGAGAGGATATTTTAATGGGTGGCTCAAAAGTAAGGCTGTTAAACCAAGAAGATTTTAATAAAATAATTGGTTCTAACCCAGCAATAAAACAAAGAGTTGAGGCATTGGTAATGTCAGCAATAAATAGCGGGGAGTTCACAGATGAACAAGGCAAACCATTATCATTAAGCAGTCCACAGGCTATGAATTTAGGTAGGGCTTTACTATATGAAGAACTTGCTAACAAGGCCGAAATAAAAAGAACAATGGCTGAAACAAAGGCCGAAGCCCCCGTAAGAAATATAACTAATATAAATATGCCGGGTAACACAGAAAGAATTGATTTGACGGAGTACCCAGACGTATCAGGTGGTGGAAAAGATATTACATCATTAATGCAAGGGGTTGATGTTGTAAGTTTAATTTCTGGTGATAAATTTTCTGCCAGTAAAGTTATTTACAACCCACAAACAAAAAGGGTTATAGTTACAAATCCGGTAGATAATAAGCCTGAAGAAATGAGTTTAACGACATTTACCCAAAATCTAAAACCACAGAATCCTGCTGCTGAAATAAAATGGTTAAAACAGGGATTATTAAATGCAATAGTTTCACCAAATACAACCACAACCCCAAAACTAACAAATAACACCTATCTTATAAAAGGGAAAGTATATTCAGAAAAACAATTATTGGATATGGGATATACACTTGACCAAATTAAATCTTATAAAAAATAATACATGGGAAGCGGTAAAGACCCTTTAGGAATATTAAAAACAACGGACAGTAAACAATCTGACCCGCTTGGGATATTAAAAAAAAAAGAAGTTACTTCCGAAGAAATATCGAAGCGTTTGGTTGGTGGTGCAAGCAAAATGTTGTCGCTTTTGGGGTATGGTGGAACGGGTGGGAAATATGCTGGCCAGTCAGAAGAAGAAATTAAGCAAGAGGTAAAAGTTAAGCCTTCATTTGACCTTAAAAATTATAACCGTAGTTTTGAGATAAAAACGGGTATGCCCGATATTGATTTGGGTTCACAATCTGAAAGGGCGCAAGAAGAAAGAAACAGACAAAAGTACATAAGATACAGGGATATTGAAGAAAATGAAATTAAGCCATTTGAGCAAGATGTTTTTTCCGGGAGGGTTACAAAAGAAAAAATACAAAATTTAGCCAACCAACCATTCGGTAAAAAAATAGTAAAAGATATAGTAAGGCAACATTTGGGTACTGAACTAACAGATGGTGCTTTAGATGAAGAAGTATTTAGGAGTGATGTAAATGCAGAAAGGTTAGCTGAACAATTACAAAATAAATTTAGGGCGCAAGGTATAGAATTTCAAAATCAGGCATTGTTTGATTTGGATAATAAATTATACAATGAAATCGAAGGTCTGACTGCAAAAAAAACATATTTTGATGCACAGTCTGAACAAATGAGAACAAATGAAGTTCCGTTTAAAAAAATAGATACAAATAACCCAACCGAATTAGGACAGCTATTAAGAGATATAGAGGCTTATGGCAGCGATTATACATATTCAAACTCAAAAGGGGAAATTGTAACACCGAAAGGCATAAGTGAAAAGATAAGACAAAAACTTTTCTTTATAAAAGCAAACGAACCAATACACCCCGAAGTAGAACAGGTAACGGATAGAATTTTAGAGGCTGTTAATAAAATGGATATTGGGTGGAAGAAAAATTTAGGGTATGGTGATGCCCAAAAACAAGAACTTGTCCAAAGGGATGCCGATTACATAAAAGAGGGGTTGAATTATTTAAGAGATGAAAACCCCGGCCAATATAAAAATGCCATTAATGCCTTAAATGAAAAAGGTGAATTAGGCCAATTAGCTTATGGTAATTTAATTAACATAGGCAAACAAATGGATAGCCAAAAGCGTTTCCAATATGGGGAAAAAATATTGGAAGATAGTCGTGACTTTTCAACTCCAGAAATAAGGCAAGAAAGATTATCACATATTTTAAGTGAAAAAATAAAAGCAAAAGGTTACAGAAACAGGGCTGCCATACCCGATAAGGTTATTATTGAGGCATATAACGAATTACCAAACGAATTAAAGGATGATGAATCGTTACAAAAAATAAGGGTAGCAGAGGCAGCACCGGCTTTTGGGTTTTTGCCAATAAAACAAGGTGAAGGCATTGTTAAGGGTGGTGCTGTAAATGCGTTTTTTAGGGGTGTTACAGAGCCATTAAAAAACATACAGGAAACCTTCAATGTATTGACAGAATCTCCAGCAGATACATACCTTAACAGTCAAAAATTAAGTAGGGGAGACCAAAAATTAATTGATTATAAAACAGGTGGTGTAACCAATAAATTGCCATCAGAAAAGGGTAAATTTTTAAATGATATAGTTGAAGGTACGGGACAATTTTTGACACAATATTTATCTTCTGTTGCGATAGGTAAACTTATTCAAGCCCCTGCATTGGCGGCAGCAAGATATGGAGTTCCAGCACCAATATTGGCAGGTGGTGAGGCTGCATTAAAATCTAATATAAACGCTTACGTTGGTGGATTTTTGTCAACGGCAGCACAAACATACGGGCAAAGCTATATAGATTTCTTAAATAAGACGGGAGACCCAAGTAAAGCAAAATTAATGGCCTTTATTGATGCAACGGGTCAATCAGCACTTGAAGTTGGTGTATTACCAGATGTAAAGATGGTTGAGGGTTTTGCTAACGCATGGAAGATGGGTAATAAAAATTTAGCAAAAGATATATCAAATGCGTTAGCTAAAGGTTCTACAAAAAGTCAAGTATTTGATATAGCTAAAAACTTTGTATTAGGTGGTGGTAAGATTTGGGGTAAAGAGGTATTGGGTGAAGAAGTTGCACAAAACTTTGCAAACTTTATAACAGAATCAATATTTTCACCACAAACGGCAGAAAAAAGAAATGTGCTTAATGAATCGTGGGAAACAATAAAGGGCGCAAGTGTGTCTATGGCTGTTCCTATATTATTGGGAGGATTTACGGGGGTTAAAACAAACAGGCAAAGTAGCATAACCAAAGATGCGTTAAACACATTATCCACTAATTTAAGTGCAACAATAGAATCGCTTGATGAAGGTGTTAAGACTGGTGTTATAACAGAGCAAGAAAGAAATGATGCTGTTGCAATAATTGAAGCACATAGTAAAAATATAGAGAACGCACCAAAAGAAGATGCCAATGGTAATTTACTATCTGCAAAGAAAAGGCTTGAATATGCTTATCAAACAACCGCAAAACAATTTGCAAAAGATAAGGCAGATACATTACCAGATGAAATACAGAAAGAACCACTAACGGAAGAAATAAAAGAATCAGAAGATTTACAAAGAAAAATAGTAAACGGTGATAAAATAGATGAACTTGAAGAAAAGGATATAGAACCGGAACTCACCCCCGAACAAACCATAATAAAACAAGCCCTTGATAAAGGAGAGATAAAAGAAAAGATGTTTGTTGATTTAGCAGAAAGAGCATTAAATGATGCGGAATTTGCTAATCAGTTAATATCGGAGGCAAGGTCACAATCTATTGGTGATGTGGCGGGGGAAATGGGAAGTGCAGAAAGTGGAATAAGAAACACTTGGGGGAATACTATTGCTGAATATGTAGCACCAAAAGCAGAACCACAACAATTAGATAATACGACAGAAGGTAGTGTAGTGGATTGGAGTAAAGATGTAGAAAGTACAGCTAAAGCGTTGGAAAAAGGAAACGGAAATGCTGAATATTCAAAAGAGGGGGCTTTGAATGTTGCAAAAAACTACCACAAAGCCAAGAAAGACGGCACTAATCCTGAATTAGTAAAAGCAGTAGAAGATTTACTTGGTAAGCCAAGAAAGACGGCACTAATCCTGAATTAGTAAAAGCAGTAGAAGATTTACT
>ERZ724505.435-NODE-435-length-26899-cov-10.709432_pt1 | contig 26899 bp, 35 predicted proteins | sample MGYA00376038_ERZ724505 | MGnify/ENA primary metagenome ERZ724505 (study PRJEB28724, sample SAMN07190884) | wastewater metagenome | isolation source: effluent of sewage treatment plant in Hong Hong | place: Hong Kong | collected 2016-03-17 ...
ATGTCGTCTAATACATCACAAGCTCGTAATAACGTCCAGAGTCCTGACGGTAGATGCAGATTCTGAAGGGACCGATATGCGTTTGAATTGTAGCACAAATGTCCATCTTGCCAATACGCTCCCAAAGGTCATTGAGAGCAGGAACGCATTCGATCGGATTTTTACACCGTTTTGAGTAGGTAATTGTCATACGGGCGACAATGGCCGACATAATGTCCTTGATTGGGTAGTTAGAATCACTCAAGTAATACTCGTCGTTGAGCTGAAAAGTGTCGACAACGGGAAAGGTAATAGTGGTCATGGTAATACTCCAAACAGGGGAAAGGAGGGCTGACGACATTGCCAGCCCTCAGAATGTGCAACCTACGACAGCCGAATCATATCGGCAATCAACCCAATAATCCAGCCCACCATAACAAGTAAACTTAAGTCCATCCACCAGCACAACAGCTTATGCATCTTCTCTTCGTTACGGAATTCCATGGCTAACGCCTTTCTGAACAATACCTGAGGAAAAAGGGATCCGGCACCATACCGGACCCCGTGAGAACGTCGGCGACTAGTCGCCAATCCCGATATAGTTCGGGCGATAAATCTTGACGTGCATCGTAGCCTCAAAAGCCAGTTGAAAGGCTCCGTTAGACTTGCGTTTCTGGTATGTCACCACAACAGGGTGACCATGACCTACGCTGAACTCGACAGCTTTACCCTTGGGTAGTGTCAACCGTTCAGAGGACAACGTACCGGGTCGAATGGCCAGTACAATCGCCGTCCTTGTTTCCTTGATAACAGACACTAGGTCACACTTGCTACCGACCATAAACCGCATAGGGCTGTCGTTCAAGTGTACTGTGAGTGATAGGGATGCCATAACAATACTCCAATCAGGGGAAAGAAGGGGCCACCACCATAGCGGCCCCCGTGGGAAGTCTACTCATGGGCCAGAATGTTGCGTATCTGAGTGACTGTGGCCCGGTAGATGCGGGCTTTGGATACAAGCTCACCAGTCTCGACGTTGAGTATGCCCTTGCCACAGATATGGCAGGCAGTTAGCTCGCCATCGATGAGCAGCATAACGTCGTTGCAGTAAGCTTCCATTGCCCAGCGGGCATGGCCCTTACCGAAGGCAATTGTGGTGGTCTGTGGACGCTTTGAGAGGGATGCCTTTACCATGGTACTGAACTCCTGAGTAGCTCACGGGACTACCACAGCCACCACCGTAGCGGCTGTCGGCGTCTCGTTTCGCCTTTTCCATTCTACCAAAATGATCGGCAAGATTGCAAGGAAAACTTTAGAGATTTTTTGGCACGAAAAATGCCATCGCTGAGAGCCAGTGTTTTACAAGGGATTCCCAATGATGAGATCGATGTTTTTTGTTTCCCAGAAGTGAGACCCACCGCCCCCAAAAAACCGCTAGGGACGAACTTCCAAAAACTAGTATATTTTTCATTTATTATATCTCGGACATTTGTATCCTATATTTATTTGCTCTTACTTCTGGATATTTTTTACATAACTCCCTACTTGTTACTCTACTATAAACAGTTTTAAAATCAATAGAAAATTCTTCAGTTAAAACTTTGCTATTATAATTTGTTTCGACAAATCTTTTTTCAAACAAGTCCATTTCCTCTCGTTTAATGTCTAGCCCGTTGTCTCTATACGAACCAGATTCAAGGTGATTAGGATTACAACATTTTTTGTTTCCACATTTATGTCTAATAATTGTATTTTGATTTTCTATATGATTATGTGCAAAATACATTATTCTATGTATAAATCTCTTTTTCTTGCTTTTGCGCATATAAATTTCCCCATATCCAGATTTAGTTATGCATCCTTTATAATTCCAGCAGTTATTTTCATCTATGGTTATTTGCTTCAAAATCTTTTCTTTTAAAAAATCAATATCTTCTTTAGACATTTCGAAATGTGTCCAAAAATTATGAACATTTGCCGTATGTTTTATATAATAATTTTCTCTTTCTATTAATCTCTCTTCGCTACATTCCTCAACTATACCATACCAACTCTTTTCATTCCAAGAATTTTGAAGCGATTTATTCCAATGAATATTATTATTTAATTTATTTAAATGAGCATATATTCTTTTATAAATATTTGCTGAACTTCCAATATAAATTTTATGATCAGAAGTACAAATAGCATAAATACCACACTTATCCTTTAAATCATCAATTTTTTCACATTTCTTTAAAAAATGAGAAATAGTAATTTTAGAAGGTAAATTAAGTGTTTTACCAACATTTTTTATAGTTTTATGACTAACTCCATATTTATCTGCAAAAAATCCAATACTATTATTTAACCAATTTTCTTTAATATATCTTTCCTCTTTGGCAGTAAGAAACTTTTTTCTCTTCCTTTTATTTTTATCCAGACTTGTTTTGGGCCGACCGGTAATATACTTATAATCAACCTTTTTTAAATTTTCAATCTTACACTTTTCTGCAGGGTTGATGCGGACAATTGACATACCAAATTCTATATCACCATTGTACATAATCCATATAATATCTTCTTTTTTAAACTCTTTGTGGTTAAAAAGAATGCGATTTCCAACAATTTTACCAATTTGGCAAGGAAGGGCCCATTTATTTTTTATAATCAAATCACCATCTTGATAATCAAAATAATAATTAAATTTTTCCTGCAGAGAACCATCTATAATTTCGGGTATTTTTGTATTTTTTAAATTATTAACTCGCACAATTATTTATCCCTTAGGTATAACGTTTTTTCAAAAAAGATCCGCCCAAACAGTTTACCTGCCGGGCGGACAATTGTAAATAAGAATAATAATAAGAATAAAAATTAGCTACAAGGAACAACTTCGAAAATAGCCTGAGCCTCTTCCTGTGTAATATATGGCCTAGAAAATAGTGGACTCATAATTTTTACTAGTTCTTCTCCTGTTGGCATTACAAATCCATCAAGAATCTCTTTAAAGAGTTCTGGATCCATATTTACCTCATCATCAAAAATGACCTGTTGCTCTCTATAGCCACGGGGGCGGACATTTGCATCTTTGTCTTTATTCCAATTTAATATTTCTTCCATAGCTTCCTTTGTAACATAAATGCTATTATTTATCATATAGCCTTCTTCGTCTTCACTCATCTAATTAGCCACCCATTTCCATAGGGCACAATTGTTCGCGTACTTTGCAAGGTGCCGCTCTTACTATAGTTCCTCTGAATGTAAGATGATCGCCCATAAGGGTTTACCGTAGTTCGCCCGAAACTAGTTTGACGTTGAACAGTGGTCGGGCGAACAGATGTCCGCACCACAACCTTACTCTTATAGGCTTCACCAAAGGCTACGCCCGTAGAAAGCACAAACACTAATGTCAATAAAACGCTTTTAAGACTTTTTAGATTTTTCATAATACTTTTCTTCTTTCTTCTTTCTAACATCCTTGGGCGAATACAAATGTCCGCCCCCACTTTCCTTTATTTAACACTCAACTTTGTATAACTGGAAACCCTCCAAGTTAAATCCTATTTTCAAAGTGAATTTTTCCACGTTATATATCCTTCATTATATTTTAAATCTAAATCTTCACAAATTTGTTCAACGGTCTTCTCTAAATATCGACCATTATCTCTAATGTGATAAGCATAATTTATATAATTTTCTAGGCGAAGATCCATAATATATACACAGTTTCGCCCGTCATAGGCTGCCTTTTCACAAGCTTGTTTAATTTGGGCTTCTATTCTTTTATAATCTTCTGTTAATTTAAAATCTTTTTTTCTCTTCTCGTAAATTTCAACAAGTCTTTCTCTAAAAGACTTAGAATCAGCTTCAGGATTTAATTTTTTCATATTATCTATTACAGTTCCACAATTAATCATTTTTTCACCTTGTGTTTTATTAAAAATCTTTTGCTCTAAATTTGCCCAATCAGTTTCAGTCATTGTCACTCCTTGGGCGATACAGATGTCCGCCCCCAATGTATTGTGGGGCCCGTAAATTTTAAGTCTAACTTCTTACAAGCACACTTAACCATATGAAGAATAGTATCACTATTATAGCCGCCCCTAGTCATATTCCTAAAGAACTGATCAGAATTATGGAGGCCCAATCCCTCAAATGTAATATGATCCTTAAGATTACAGGCGGCCTCTTCACACTTCTCCTTAACTCTTTTCTCTATAAACTTATATAGGTCTGTGTTCAAGAGTTGCTCTGTCTTCTCGTCCATAATCGCCCACAACAGTTCCTTAAAGGTGGGGGCCTTCTCAATAATATCATGGGCGAAAAATTTATTATCTAAATCTTTTTTTATATCATTGCACAGTTTTTCTATATTTTTCATATTTTCACTAGCTACATAATTCCAACTTTTACGAAATGGATCTTGTAAATTATCATCTATAGACATTGAAAGACCCTCGAAACTTTAACAAGCTTAACTTCTTCTGTTACCTTTTCTTCTTCGTTTGTGTCGGCACAACAAAGGCTGCAACAACCACCGCAATCACAGTCGTCCAATTCATCCATCTCTTCTTTAATCTCTTCATCACATCTACAACAATATATTCTTGGGGGCTTACTATTTTTCGCCCGCCTACTTTCCTGTATATCCATATAAGCCATAACACCAACACCAAATCCAATAACAGATAAAAACAAAGTATTAATAATAAGAACAGTAATTAACCAAATACTCATAATAACAATTCCTTAAAGATAAATAAATTTTGCCCATCAACTTAATATAATTAAACCTTTTAATATATTGTTGAATAAAAGGATCATATAAACAAATGAATATAATCTTGGTTTAGCGGACAAATGTTGAAACAATTTGTGTATTTGAGATAACCGTGTTTTGAGTGAAAGCGATTAGCTGGAACTCAAAACACGGTTATCTCAAATGTAAACCCCCTAAAGTGAAGCGTGCTGAACGTGTACAAGGTGAACTCGCGTTGCTCGTTTTCTCTATTATATATTACACATGAAAAGTCCGTTTTCGGGCATTTTTTCTGAGAATCTTGAAATTTTGTCAAAATTTTTCCAGAGGAGCCAGAATTCCGGCCAAATTTGACGAGACGGTCGAATTTATTTTTCCGACCAACTGGAACTCCGCCCGCACCGTGTCTGGAGGCGCATACGTGATCCCTCCGGGCCTCCAGCTCCTTTTGTGGATGATTTCACTATATTTGAATCCGAGCGTCCCTATGTGGTAAATTATGCGCAAATCCGAGGTGGGCTTTGGCAGGGATCCGGGAATCCTAATTCTGATCATTGTATTTCTCCAAATATTTAATTGCACTTTCTAAAATCTCAATAGAATCTTTAAATTTACCAATACCAGAATTAATAAATTTGTCTATATTGCCTCTAATAAATCCACTCTTATGATTGTGATCACAACAAAGTCCATCCTTTGATCCAGTTATCGGACATATATCTTCTATTGGTTCATTTTTTATTTTTTTATATTTATATTTAGTATCGCCTCTTTTTAAGTATTTTATAGCATTTTTCATATAATCAATATTGTCTTTAAATAAACCAACACCTAAATTACATTCTGAGCACAAAACTCCGCGAACAATATTTGTTTTATGACAATGGTCCACACATAAACTCTTTAATGGAGATATATTGCAAATATGACATTTGCCATCGTTTTTATTTAATAAATTTTCATAATCTTCTGGTGATAAATTATAATTTTTTTTATTTTTCTTATTAATTGCACATTTTTTACAAGAATCATTTTTTCTGTTTGACCATAATTTGTCAGATTCTGGTAAATATTGCTCGCAAGACGTACACCAAATAAATGGTTTTCCGTTTATTTCCGTTTTGTGTTTAGATGTTTTCCATTTTAAATTACCCGGCTCATATATTTTTGACAAATCTTTTCTTAATAAAAATCTACATTTTTCTGGTTTTTCGCCCAAATTTTCTTTTATGTAGTTTATAAAGTTATCAGGATTTTTAAACGAATCACATAATAAGTTATATTGTTTTGCTTTAAACCATATTTTATAAATATCTTTATTATTTTGCCAATGGTGTGATCCATTATTAATATTTAATGGATGATTGCAAGTGCATTTGCTTTTATTGATAATTCCTATTGGTAAATTTAACTCTTTGCCACAAGAACAAATGACTTTCCAAATTGATCCAAATTTGGGACTTATTTCTATTCTTGATAATATTTTTCTACCATTTATTGTTTGTCCTTCAATATTTTTTAATCTAAAAGACGGACAATTTCCACAAGATTTTCTACGTTTTAATGAAGCTTTGTTAATATATACATATTTTCCACAGTTACATTTACATTTCCATAAGCCTTTTTTGTAATATTCGATTACTTTTAATAAACCAAATTTCTTACCAATTATATCTATTTTTATCTTTCGGACACATCCGCATGATTTTGTATGCTTGCTTAAAAGTTTTTCTTTTTTAGCTATTCCAATTTCACCACAATGACATTTAAACTTGGTGTTTTCAGATAATTTTGTTTCTTCTAATAATTCTATTTTACCATATTTATTTTCAATTATTTTCATATTTTTCTAATCCATCCTTTGCTCCGGGTACGTATTCCAACTCATGTTTTATTTGTTCAAAATGTGGCGGACATTCGCCGGGCTTGCACGCTTCCCATGCACCATTCCAGTAGTACTGTCGGCTGATAATTTTTTGCAAAAATCCTTCTGTTATATCAAATCGTTGTTTAATGTCCACTCTATCAACTCCTGCGTCGTACTTTTCTCTTACTTTTTTAGCCAAAACAAATCCTTTATATCTTTCTTTCATTTTTAATTTTCTGTCTTTTATACGGGCGGCTGTATCTCCTTTTTGCGCACCTTTAACAATGGGCGTAGTAATTGCCATTTCTGGTATTGAAAGTGGCCCATTTCTCTTTAATCTTTTGCGCAGTGTATCATAGGTCACCTCTGGGTGGCATCTTGCATCTGCTAACCAATCCATAATTTCTTTGTGTTCATTAAAGGCACTAATAATTTCTGTCATTTTTCTTCTTTCCTGATAAATTTGGTCTTTTTTTAAAATATATGAGAAAAAATGTCACTTTTTCGCACTTTTCCGTGTAATATATATTAGAGGGTTTGCATTTAGTAACGTAACAAATGTCCGCCCTCCATATTATATTACACGGACTTGTGTAATTTATTTACTTTTTTTAAAATATAGGGAAGATAATAATGGGAAGCGTATCTGGTAAAATGGGTTATGAGTTCAAAAATAAGGGCCGCGTTGAAAAGTCTGTGGCCACTGAAGTAGAAGCTGTGTCGTCCGAGGAAGTCGAAAAGAGTGTGTCCGAAGAAGTTAAGGTGGTTGATCCAGTAAACGCCGAAGAAGTTATTGCTAAGGCAAAGGCCGAGGCTGAAGCTGTAGCCGCTGAGGCAAAAGCAAAGGCCGAAGCAGCAAAAAAGGAAAAGGCTAAAGCCGACGCTGCAGCCAAGTTAAAAGAAGAAAAGAAAGAAAAGACAGAAGCAAAGAAGGAAGTAGTCGATGGAGGAACAGAAGATCCTGCAGTACCAAAAGAAGATATCAAAGAGCCTCAGCAATAAGTTTAAATTTGATATCTGGGAATCTGATGATATTAAACAAGAAATATACTTTTTAATATTACAGGCAGAGCCCGAGTTCGATGAGGCCCGTGGGGATGAATATACATTTTACTTTAATTATGTGAAAAAACGATTGATGAATTTTAAGCGTGATAATTACAGTACAAATAAATTTAAGATGGGAATAGCTGATGCTAGAACTATCGAGTTAGATTTAATTGAAAACATTGATAATTATATTGCAAAATACAAGAAAATTATTAATGATAGAGTAGATTCATCTTTTCGGGCGGATTATCTTAGATACTGTGAGGGCGTTAAATTGCCCCATAAAAGAAAGGTTGCTATTTTATTTCATATTGAAGAAATAATTAATAGGGCCAATAAAAGAGAAGAAATAGTTTATGGCGAAGAATAATCAGGTTCTAAAAAAAGGGGCCCTTTCTGACGAAGAGAAGAGGGCCATCGAGCAACAAATTAAGTTTGACTCGTTTTCGGCAGTGGCCAAAAAGCTTAATAGGAATGAGGCGACCGTAAGAAAGTGGTGCCAAAGGAATGGCATTACTAAGGATCGGACTTCTGAAAATAAGAATCTTGAGGAAAAGAAAAAGAGAAGTCCACACTTTGAGGAATTGTCCAATATTCTCACGGATAGGGAAATGGACTTGGCCGTTAAGATATATACGGAGCTTATGAGACAATTTGGGTCAGATATTTTGCCCTCTGAAGAAATTCAGGTAATTGACTTCTGCGTAATATCTGCCTCTCTTAACAGGGCCCTAGCAAAAGAGAAGGAAATTCAAAAGATTCTTGATCAGCAGATCGCCCTTAGGGAGCTTCTTGAGAAGGAAAAACCTAGTTTTGATGAGGATGATGGGAATCTGGCTGATGACTGGATGGACAAAATAGATCAAATAGATCTTAGGATCAGCACTCTAACAGATGATCTAAAAGAAACAAAGAAAAATCAATTATCTTTCTTTGATAAAAAGGAAAAGGCCACAAATGCCCTCGGGGCCAGCAGAAATAATAGGGCAAAGGATATTGCAAAATCCAATGAGAATTGGTCAGATTTTGTGGTTTATCTCAAAACCAATGTGGATTTTAGGACTAGATTGGGCCTTGAGATAGAAAGGGCCCGTCTATCTATTAAGGAGGAATTTATAAGGCTATCTCAACTTCATGAATATGCGGATGGAATAGTTGATTATCCAGTATTAAACAGTGATGTGGTGGAATTTGAGGATAAGATGAATAGTACAGATGATTCGGCATTTGAAGAAGAAACATAGTCCTATTAATAATTTAGCAAGGCAGCCTAAAGCATGCAAAATCTGGTTGATTTTATACTTAAGCATTATGCTACATTATCCGTAATATGTCCCACAATTTTGGGAATTATATATTTTTTTAGAAAGTGGTTTACCAATGGAATCAAAAGCATCAAACTTAGCAATAGTTTTCATGAACTTTTTGGGGATTTTCCCGCAAAAAAAATCAAAGAGTTGCATAACACCATATCTAGATCCAGTAACACACTTGAGCTTCGCCAGTCGATATCCGAAAAACATATCGGAATTGGGATTTACATATGCGAAGCAGAGACAGGGAGATGTTTATGGTCCAATGAATTACTAAATGAACTTTTTGAAATGGACTCTTCGGACATGAAGGGTTATGGTTGGGCTAGTCCAATATATGGAAGTGATTCGGCTGATATTCTTGATATTTGGCGAGAAGCCGTTAAAAATAATAATCCTTATTACGCCACTTATAAAATTCAAGGAAGAATTAGTGGCAAAATAAAAGAAGTTACTACTCATGCTATAGCTGTTTTAGATGAAAATGGGCAAATTATGTGCTACGTTGGATATCTTTACGAAATAAAATAGGGGAAACCCAATGAATGAGTTGGATGAGATTCATGATCATAATGTTAATGTTAAAGATAGAATAATATATCTGCATCAGGTCGATATAGAAGATAGTGTAAGCTATAAAACTATTCCAAATCTAATAAAAAATTTAGATTATTTGAATAGTCTTGGGAAATCATCAATTAAAATTAAAATGATGGGAGTTGATGGAGGATGTGTTTCCCAAGGATTAGCAGCATATGCATCCATAAAATCTAGTAAATGTAAAGTTAATATTGAATGCTACGGATTTTCGGCCAGCAGTGGGACCATAATATTACAAGCGGCTTCAGAGGGTGGAAGATTTATTTCAGAATACGGAGATTTTTGTGTTCATTATGGCTCTATTAGTTTGTCATCGGATTTAATTTCTGCTGAGTCTGCTCTTGCTAGTAATAAATTGTGGAGAAATAAGATGTTAGAGATTTATGCAAAAAGAGCTATTAATGGAGAGTTTTTTAAAGATCGTAAATACTCTATTAGTAAAGTTAAAGCATATTTAAATAGGAGATTTAGGGACGCTGGTGATTGGTATTTAAAAGATGCAGAAGAGGTTATTTATTATGGTCTAGCGGACCATGTTTTTTAGGATAAACAAATGAAAAAGAAGAAAGAAATAAATGCGGGTATTTATGTAATTGAGATCGAAGGATGTGAAAAATTTTATATTGGAAGCACTATAAATTTTAAACGTAGAAAATGGGAGCATCTTAATAAATTAAGAAAAAATAAACATTATAATCCATATATGCAAAATGTGTTTAATAAATACCAAGTATTATAAGATATACTTGTTATAGAAATAATATAAAATTAGGCACAAAGATATGGAAGCAAGAAGATATTGATTTTTTAATGGGAAATTATACCGAATTTGGATCAAGGTATTGTGCTCAAAAATTAAATAAGACTATAGAGTCAGTAATTCAAAAGTATAATTATGAGAAAAATAAAAAATGTCCTCTAGAAAAAAAATAAATAGGACGGGTAGACGAAAAAGAAAAACTCCTACGATGCTTAAAATAGAGCGAGACTGTAGAAGGAACAAGAGAAGATATTCTAAGCGATATATTAAACTAATCAATTATACAAAAAATAGAGATGGATGGAAATGTGTTGCCCCGTTTTGTACCAAGCCAGCTGGTGTTAAATTGCAGTCACATCACATTTGTAGGCATTTTGACAATATAAGATTAAGACAAAATAAATATAACATCGCATCACTTTGTACAAACTGCCATCGTAAAATAACTTCAGATGGCGAAAAGAAGTGGGAGGCAAAATTAAAGGCAATAGTAAGACGAAATGAATTTAATTACCGCAAAAACAAATTAACTAAAGAGCAGATATTAGTAAAACTTAAAGAGCAGCAAGTTTTACCAGATGGCTTTGAATCTTATAAATATTTATCAGATCAAGATATTATTAAGGTTAAGAAGGAAGAATACTGGCTAACCAAATATTATAGGCAAATAAGATTCAGAACAGAAAACAAGTCCTCTAACTCATATAAGAATTATGGGGGACGTGGTATTAAAATGTGTGACGAATGGAGAAATAGCTACGAAAAGTTTGCTAAATATATAGAGAAGAATTTGGGGGAGCGCCCAGAAGGGGCTTCTATTGACAGAATAGATAATGATAAGGGATATGAGCCGGGCAATATTAGGTGGGCAACATCTGAATTGCAAGGGCAAAACAGGCGAACAACAATTCTCAATGATGAGTCAGTAGCAGTAATCCTTATTCTTCATTATAAATATAAATTTAAGATATCGGAAATTTTAGATAAAATGAATTTGCCTAGTCGTGCTTCTGTTTCTGGTGTAATAAATTGTCGTACGTGGTTAAATATTTGTTTACAATATAAGAAAATAATAACAAATACTAAAGCGTTAGAGGCGCTTGATAAATATCAACAAAAAATAGCGAAGCAATGAAAATAATAATAGACACAAAAGAAAAGAAGAATATCTTTTTATTTAAATCATACGCAGATGTAGAAACGTCTTTTAAGGGCCTACCTACGGGAGATTACCTTGTAGAAGGATTCGCCCAAAAAGTTGTTATTGATAGGAAGGCGTCTTCGGGCGAACTTTATTTAAATCTAGGATCTCAATTTGTTCGATTTAAAAAAGAACTTGAGCGTATGAGAAAAATTGAGTTTGCTTATTTTGTGTGTTGTTTTCCATATTCATATTTAGAGACTTTCCCAGAAAACTCTGGTATACCAAAGTATAAATGGAAAAGGCTTGTTATGAATGGGGCGTTTTTGAGAAAGAGAATTAAGCAAATCGAAGAGGATTATCCAAATATTAAATTCATTTTTTGCAAAGATACAATAGAGGGCGAATCAATTGCCTATCAAATATTAAAGGAACATACTGGTGGCCAAGAAGAGATATAAGTCAGGGAGCGAAATAGTTGAGAAATCCTTTTTAAGAGATTTAAGCGAGGAAGAACTAGAAAAGAAGATTAGAGAACAAGCCTATTTAGGAATTTTAACAAAAGATGAAACTCTTTTTAATCCTTTGTTAGATATTCCCATGTGTGCCCACAATAATTTTGATGAATATCTTGTTTACTTAATGAGTCAACCAGATTATTTTTATTTTATTATAAAAGTATTATTTGGTATGGACACATTTCCTATGCAAATAATGATGCTTAAGGAAATGTATACCCATAGATTCCCAATAATTATAGCCAGTAGAGGTGCTAGTAAAACATTTACATTGGGACTATATGTTTTAATAAGAATGATTACTACACCGGGAATTAAATGTGTTATCACAGGGGCTGGATTTAGACAAGCAAAATTAGTATTTGATGTTATGGAAAATATATGGAACAGAGCTCCTATGTTTCGTAACTGTTTCAAGGGATCTAGAAACGGCCCATTTCATGGCACAGACGCTTGGACATTTAGATTGGGCGAGAGTATATGCTATGCTTTACCAGTTGGACACGATGGATCTAAGGTGCGCGGGTTCCGCGCCCATCTACTTTTGAATGACGAATTTGGTACAATGCCACGCACTATCTTTGAAGAAGTTATGTCTGGATTCTTAAGTGTTAGTGCTGATTCTATTGGGCAAATTAAGCAGAATGCGCATATTAAAGCTAAAAAAGCTATGGGTCTTAAGTTGTATAATACAGACATAGATAGTGGAATTGTTCAGAATCAATTAATACTTTCTGGTACAGCTTATTATAAGCATAATCATTTTTATGAATATTTTTTAAAATGGAAAAGTATAATACAATCTAAGGGAAATTTAGATTTAATTAAAGAGTACTTTAAAGATGAAGATGATTTATCATTTTTTAACTGGAAAGATTATTCTATTTTTAGAGTTCCGGTAGAGCTTATACAAGCTGGTCATATGGATATGGCGCAAATAAGTAGAATAAAGACAAGCGTAAATAAAGATGTTTTCCTCAGGGAGTATGCTAGTTGTTTTTCAGACGACTCCGATGGTTTTTACAAAAGAAGTCTTATTAATCATTGTACAATTTCTAAAGATAATATAATCACCAAGGACGGCGAAGCCATTAAATTTTCCCCATCTATTTTTGGGCGCAAAAGCAAAAAGCATGTATACGGAATTGACCCAGCTTATCAAGGGGACAATTTCGCCATTGTAATATTAGAAATCAATGATACTCATAGGAGAGTAGTACATTGCTGGACTACGCAGGCATCTGACCATAAGCAAAGACTTAAAGACGGCATTATTACAGAAAACAATTACTATCAGTATTGTGTGAGGAAAATCAGAGATTTAATGGTAAGATTTCCCTGCGCTTATATTGCCCTTGATAAAGGGGGCGGAGGCACAGCTATCTTAGAATCATTTGCTGACAGCTCTATTTTAAGGCCCGGAGAAGTTCTAATTCTGCCCGTAATCGATCCCACCGAGAAACCTCAGGATACAGACTTTATGGAGGGCGATCATATTTTACATGTTATTAAACCAACTTCTGAATGGAATACTGAGGCTAATCACTCACTTAAGAGAGATATGGAAACAAGAGATATTATATTTCCCTTCCATGACGAGATTAGTTATGTTGAAGCAGAATTTTATGACCCTATTTTTGTACCATCGCTCGGTGAGTCTTCTGTGCTTTATGACACCCTAGAAGACTGTATGAGTGAAATAGAAGAATTAAAGAATGAGCTTTCAACAATTACTATTAGCGAGACAACTACAGGCAAAGAACACTTTGATACGCCCGAAAAGAAGACCGCTGGTATGAGGAAGGGGCGACTTAAGAAGGATAGGTATTCAGCTTTATTAATGGCTAATATGGTGGCTAGAAATGCAGAAAACCTTATTGTGCGCCCTTTAAACACTATGGAAAACGCCATGGAAGCTTATTTTGGAAATCAAAAGAATGGTAAGCTTTTTCTTGGAAATGGCCCTATAGCTGAAAAACTTAACGCTTTATATTTCTAAAAAAGTTAAAAAACCTAGACTTTTGGTGTAATATATAATAGAAGAGAAAACAATAGGTATTAAAAATAAAGGGCGATCCATGTCTTATAAGAACATACACGAAGTTGAAAGAGCATTAGCTGCTTGTGCTGAGGGGGCAAGTGCCCATGTCGCCCGAGCGAATGTGCTTGTTAGAAATGAGTATACTAGGGCTAACTATGATAATGTGCGCCCCTATGAGGCTGTTCCAACAAATGATAGAGATATTTTAATATCTTGTAATAACGCTTATTATACTGTTGGCATAATTAGGAACATGATAGATCTAATGGCGGACTTTTGCGTCAAAGGAATAGATTGGGTTCACACTAATAGAAATGTAGAAGCATTTTATAAAGAGTGGTTTAATCAAGTACATGGTTATGATGTATCAGAAAGATTCTGTAATTACCTTGCTAGGCTTGGAAATAACTGTGTCTTTACAAATTATATGAAAGTGCCCGAAAGTGTGGCTACAGAATGGAAGAAAACCAGAGGAGAAGACTTTAAAAATGTAACAGCTTCTACTAGGAAAATTCCGGGCCAATATATATTTGTAGATATTACTTCTCTTTCTGAATTATATCCAGAACTTGGTAAATTTACTACTAAAAGAACTTTTGTACTTTCTTTTGCGGGCGGACTTGTAAATAGTATGTCTTATGGCACAAATGCTGCACATAAGATAAATAGTCAATTTGATGTCGCCAATATTATTAAATATATTCCAGATGAACTTCGTAAGAAAATTACTGAGAATAATGGTAATATGGTATTTAATAGTGATGAATTAAGATTGGCTCATTACAAAAAGGATGATTGGGACAGTTGGGCAAAGCCCCTTATTTATTCTATTCTTGAGCCCTTGAATTTGCTTAAGAAAATGCATTTGGCCGATATGTCTGCCCTAGACGGTGCTATTTCTAATATTAGACTTTGGACTGTCGGTTATATAGATCCTACAAATCCTTTAAACTCTGTTATTCCAAATAAAGAAATGTTGGGCAAAGTAAGAGAAACTGTTCTTAATAATCTTACTGCTGGCGTTTTAGATATGTTTTGGGGCCCTGACCTCACCTTCAAAGAATCTAATACTGAAGTTCATAAATTTCTTGGGCCCGACAAATATCAGCATATCATGGCTATGATTTACGACGGCATGGGAATTCCTCCCTCGTTGGCTGGTGGTGGAGGAGTTGGAGATAGCGGCTTCACTAACAACTTTATATCTATGAAAGTATTGATTGAGAAGCTTAATTACCTAAGAAATAAACTTAAAGAGTTTTGGACTCACGAAGCTAAAATAGTACAAAAGGCTATGGGATTTCCATCGCCCGCAAAGCTCGTATTTGATGATGCTATTTTGGCCGATGAAGCCAGCTACAAAAAGCTTCTGATCGAACTTTATGATAGAGATGTTATTAGTCTTGAGGGCCTTAGGGGCGAATTTAATCTATTAGACCCAATAGAAACTTCAAGAGTATTAAAAGAAACTAAAAATAGACGAAAAGAGAAGATTCCCCAAAAAGCTGGCCCGTATCACGAACCAATGTGGAAGGTTAGTTTAGAGGCGGATCTTATTAAAAATGGCCTATTAGATCCAACCATATTGGGTGTAGAGGCTAATCAAAAGGTAATTAAAGATGCTGTAAGTGCGCCCACCGACAATGGTCGCCCGAAGGGTGCAAAAGACTCCACAAAGAGAAAAACTAAAAAGGTTACACCTAGAACCAAGGCGAGTATTGCAATTGAAACTCAGGTTTGGGCAAAAGAAACTATAGATAAGATAACTGAAGTAATTACGCCCACCTATGTTAAAAATATGAAAAAGGCGTACGCCCGAGACTTGACCAATGCTGAGGTAGATGAGCTTGAAAACATAAAATTGGGTATCTTGGGAAGTCACGCTGCTTTTGAGGAAGTTACTGAAGAATCTATTATAAAGGCATGTGCTGAACTTGAAGATTATTCAGAGTTAATTGTAATAAGAGATGCTATTGTTGAAAGATTTGTTGAAAATTTCAATAGAAAACCAACAATTGAAGATAGAAGAATAGCTGCAGCTGCGGCATATTCCGTATTAAAATCAGAATAATTATAAAAAAAGTAAAAAAAAATAAGGTTTTCGTGTAATATATAATGAAAGAGGTATTACTTTGATCTACGAACAAGAAATTATAGATGGGTTATCTGAAAAGATATCCAATAATATGTCTATAGCCTTTCAATGTCTCGTAAATAAAGGTGAAGACTTTTTACTAGATGCGGGCAATGAAGAAATCAGAAAGACTATCGCCGGATTTATTGAAGACGGTAGAAATTTTGACCTATATCATATAAGCTCAATTTTAGCAAGTGTAAACGACAATAAAAATGATGACTGGTTTTTAGCTGAAGAAATTCTAGCTGCCAGTAAAACCCCTATTTACAAACAAGTAAATTACGGGCATAATGAAAAAGATATAGTCGGTGTAATAACTGGTACAACATTACTCGATACAGAAGGGGCCCAGTTAACTGATATATCTAATGTTCAAAATATTAGAGATATTGTTGCCCATGCTGTTATTTGGTCATTTTGGGAAGATGTTTCCCTTAAAGATCGATTTGTAGAGATAATTGATGATATAGAAAACAATCGTCTTTTTGTTTCCATGGAATCATTGTTTAAAAACTTTGATTACATGTTAGTAAAAGACGGTGTGATGTCCATAGTTACTAGGTCAAAGGAAACTTCTTTCCTTACAAAGTACCTAAGAATTTATGGAGGTGAAGGTGTATATAACGGATCTAGAATCTATCGCCTTCTTAGAAACTTTACTTTTAGTGGTATGGCATTAGTTAAGAATCCTGCTAATGCTCGTAGTATTATAAGTGATAATCTTCGGCCTGAGGGCGAAGACAGTAAATGTTGTGACCTCGAAGACTCTGATGAGTGTTTTAAAGAGGTTGCTAAAGATAAAAACGTTATTACTAAATCACTCGCGGAGAACATAATGGACCCTAACGAAATTGCAATCAATGCACTTAAGGCTGAATTGGCACAGGCCAAAGCAGAACTTGAAACATTTAAAGCAGCAGAAGCTGAAAAAACGTCAGCAGAAATTAATGAACTTAAGGCCGCTAATGACCTGCTTCAGAAGCAAGTTGCCGAATTGACATCTTTGGCACAAGCCGCAAAAGAAGATATGGAAAAGGCCAAATGTAAGAGCGAAGAAGATGAGAAGGTTATGAAGGAAGAATGTGAACTTAAGGTTGCCGAAGCAAATGCTAAGATTGCAGCCTTAGAAGTTGAAAAAGTAACCGCCGCTCGACTGAATCAATTGCTGGCAGCTAATATTGAAAGCGCCAAAGCAGAAGATATTATGAAGACATGGGCGTCAGCGTCTGACGAACATTTTACTAAAGTTGTTGAACTTTATGCTAAGGCCCCAGAAAAGGCAACAGCATCTGAAACTTCTGCGGAAGACAAAGAAGTTGAAGCATTTGATCTGGATCCAGCAAAAGCAACGGCTTCTGTTGTTAATCCAAACGGAGATTCTGATCTCCAGAAGGCAGTCGCGAAAGAAAAAGCACTCGCCGAAAAGATTGCTGCACAATTTAATTTTACTAAGAAAAACAAAAAGGGGAGTAAATAATTATGGCTCTTAAGCGATACCTTGTTCAAGATGAAAATGGCGTCAAAATGGACGCATATGCTACGACTGTTATGGAACGTGGCGGAATGTGCTTTCATGCAACGGGTGCATTTTTGCCCGAAATGGACGCTGCTACTAATATTGTAAGTTATCCAGCTACTGTATCTGGTCGTGTTCCGGCTGGTATTTTGCTGCATACTACTGAAAACTATGACACCACTCGTGTGCCTAAGAACGAACAGAATCAGGACGTTGTTCCTCTGAATTCTAAAGTCGCTTATCTCACAAAGGGTGAGGTTATTACTAATATGATCGCCCCAGCACGACTCGCAAGTATCGTTCCGGGCAGAGCTTACGTTACTAATTCAGGTTTGTTTACTGACCAATCATCTGGCGCAAACGTAGACCCAGACAGTGTTCGATTTAAGTCCGGCCCTTCTGCTGATGGATATGTAAAAGTATCTATCAACATGGCCTAATAGTTAGATAACGGAGAATTTAAATAATGTTCGAAGAAATTAATGATGTTGAAATGAATGAGCTTTTGAAGTCTACGGCTTCTGCTGATGCAGTTGTTCGTACGAAGGCTCTTACTCAGATTTTGACGGCGGTTTCTACCCCCGTTCGCGAAGGTATTTTTGACGGCGATACCACAGCTGGTGTATTTAATACGGAAGTTCTTCCTCCCGGCGTTTCTGCTGAATATCCGATTGACTTCGTGTCTCCGGGTTCAGAAGGTGAATTTCGGGCCTTTACTAACCCCGGCAAAGGTAAGCCTCCAGCGCTTGTCGTTTCTGGTGATAAGCTGGTTCTTGCTTCAACAAAGGATATTTTCCGCGTTGAGTACGATCTGAGCTACGCCCGAAATGCTCGGTGGAATATCATTGCACGATTGACCGAAGCTTTCATGGCTGGTTTCGTTAAGAAACACAACGATGACTGCTGGCACACAATTTTGTATGCTATGGCTGACCGAGACGTAACTGTATTTGACCCAGCGGCTGTTGTTGGCAAGTTTACTCGCCAACTGTTCTCAAATCTTCGATGCTCAATGGCCCGAAATAGTGGCGGTAACGCAATGTCTATTAAGCGTGGTCGGGCAACCGATATTTGGGTAAGCTGTGAAGGCATTGAAAGTATTCTTGCTTGGAACTTGGATCAGGTTCCAGACAGTGTACGAGCAAGCATGTACAGCATGGCTGGCGGCGATAACATGGTAATGAATATTCTCGGCACCAACGTACACCAGATGTATGAATTGGGTGCTGGCCAAGAATATCAAGATTACTATGTTAATACAGCAGGCGGTGCCCTTACTCCAGCGGCTGGTGCTCACGCAGTAACTGACGTTGAATTGGGTATTGTTCTTGACCTTGGTAATCGTGACTCTTTCGTTCTGGCTATTAATCAGCCTTTTGAAATGTTTGAAGACCCAACTCTTCATCCACAGCAAAAGGGCGGATTCTATGGATGGAGAGAGAAGAGCATTGGTGTCCTTGACTCGAGACGCGTAGCAGCCATTACTTGGTAATCTAAATTAATAAAATTTAGTTGCAAGAAAGAAACAAAGCCCGAGCAGACTCGGGCTAAGTTTTTGAAATATTATGATACAAAATTTTATTAATAAATCTAATAGTTTACACGGTAATAAATATAATTACAGCAAAACAATATATAAAAATTGTTATACCAAAGTAACTATTATTTGTAAAGACCACGGTGAATTTGTACAGAGGCCTAAAGATCATATACGGTCAAAGGGCTTACATACTGGCTGTCCAAAATGTGGAGACATTAAAGCTGCTATTTCTAGAACAAAATCTACTGAATATTTTTTAGAAAAAGCTAAAGAGTCTCACGGTGATAAATTTGATTATTCAAAAGTTGATTACAAAAATATACACACAAATGTAAAAATAATTTGTAAAAAACATAGTTTAGAATTTGAAGTAACTCCGAGTAATTTTATTAGCAATATTCACAATTGTCCAGAGTGTTTCAAAGAAAAGAATTCTACAATACGAATTACCAATAAAGAATTTATAGAAGAATGTAATAAGGTTCATAATAATTTATACGATTATTCAAAAACTAAATATTGTGGGGCTTTTGAAAAAGTAATAATTATTTGTAAAAAGCATGGAGAGTTTTATCAATCTGGAGATGCTCACAAAAATAAATTACAAGGTTGCCCTCACTGTTGTACATCAAATGGCGAATTAGCAGTAAAATCCTATTTAGAGCAAAATAATATTAATTTTATCCAACAAAAGATCTTCGCTGGATGCGCCCACAAGGGCTTACTAAAATTCGACTTCTATCTTCCAGATCACAACATAGCAATAGAATTTCAAGGTCGTCAACATTTCGAAGAAGTTTCTTATTTTGGTGGCAAAGAAGGTTTTCAAGAAACTCTTTTAAGAGATCAAATAAAAGAAAATTATTGTAGAAACTTCTTCATTAAGTTAATTTGTTTGTCAGATATTAGTGAAATAGAACAAAAACTTAGTAAAATATCTTTTGATAAAGAGTAATAATGGATATTAGTTATTATGGCATGATAATTATTACTACATGCATTGTATCTTTATCTATTTATGAAATAATAGCTGTGTTCTTTTATAAGAATAAGCAAAGCTTTATTTCTACTATAATGCAAAAAGCAGGATTTAAATCGCCCTTTATAGCTTTTGGGTTTGGAACACTGGTTGGGCACTTTTGGATGTATTATCCACCAACATTGGATGGTGAAATTATTAAGTGCGTTAACTGTAATAAGGAATTTGTAATCAAAGCTGACGAAAATACTGGAAATTATTTAGCAGAACAAGAAAATAGGTAATAATTTATGTCAAATAGAAGTGCTATTATAAAATTTGGCGATTTACCAACATATAGATATTCAATTGATTCTTACGATTCAACTAAGCTTGGACTTGGCCCGGGCGATTTAGATAAATTTGGTACATATAAAATTCAAGGCTTAATATTGATGGGCGGAGGAACTTATCATAGTTCAATTTCTGTGTTTGATGTTAAGTGTAATCTATAAGGGGATAAATAATGGGTGTTACTAATGGTGTAATTTATTCAAGAGGTTCTGTTAATGGGGCCAATACTGTAAAATCTTACAATAGTGTTGGTAATAGTGTTAATTCAAAAAACAGTGTTACTATTGCTCCAAAACTTATGGGCACTATGTATCCTGTTAGCGAAGGGTATGCTCAACCAAAGGCAATTTCTGTAGCTTCTGGTACAACTGTTTTAGTCAGTGGAGTTACTGGACTTAGTATTGAGGTTGATAATTATTCAGTAGTTGCTTCTGGAGCTACTACTATTAAATTTAGATCTGGATCAACCGATATAACGGGCACAATGTCTTTTGTGGCTAATGGTGGAATTTCAGTTAATAATGATAATGGGCCACTTTTGAAAACAGCTGTTGGTGAAAATTTATCTATTGTAACCACAAATAATGTGGGCGGACATTTAAATTATAGGTTTGTGTAATGATAGAAGAATCGCTAACAATACTTCGTCACTTAATAGATGATACGGCATCTACATCTTATACAGATGAGAGGTTGTTAGAGCTTCTCTACATATCAGCCGTTTATGTTAATATGGATATTGGGGGTAATTATTTAATAGATATTTGTTCTCAAACAATTACGCCCGAAACAGATTCTTCTTTTGATACTTTGGTGGCCCTAAAAGCTGCTTGTTTGTTGGTGCGAAGTACTCAAAATTCTTATGCTAAAAACGATTTTACTGTAACAGACGGCCCTTCTTCAGTGAACTTAAAAGGGGCTGCTGCAAGCATAAAAGTTTCTGCAGATGGTTTTTGTAGTCAATATGAGCGTTCAAAAATGCTCTTTTTAATGGGGAATACAAATTTTGGTGGTGGACTGGCTATTAGTACACCAAGTTCAGCTTCATAAGGAAATTATAATGAGTGCTTATCAGAAATCTTTAGATCTTAATTTAACAGGTGAATCTGCTGTAATTGTAGATGTTTTGAAAACATTGACGGTGCGGCCTATTCTTGTAGCTGATATTATTCAGTGGTTTGATGATGAAAATTTGGGCGAATTAGACCCAATAGCTAATGCGTGGACTGGATCCTTAGTAGATTTGGTATTAAATCCTGCTACTCCTATTGAAATAGCTACGGGCATTCGTGATTTATTTAAGCATTTAGCTAAAAGAACAAGTGTAAGTATAGAGTCTAATTTGCCCACTTGGTCTGTAAAAATATACGGATTAATTCAAGCACTTATTTATATGCAATCTATTACAGAAGAGCAAGTAGGGAAGTTCTACGCCCTAGGTGGCGGTCTTGCGTTTCCAGATATTACTGTTGATCAATTTAATTTACAAAAACAAGAAGCTATTTTAGTACAAGCCACAATCGAAGCTAATGAAGCAAAAGAAAATATTATAAATTCATCTATTGGACTTATAAACGATTTTGCGGCGTCCTTAACTGTTCTTGTAAGAAACGCTGATCCTTTATTAACAAACGATCAAATTAGAGATTTGCTTATTGGAACATGGAACACATTAGTTGAAGCTAGTGAGGATTAATAATGACAATTTCTTTTATTGCTGGAGGTGCTGCTGCCGCCGATACACTCACACTGCCGTCTCTGACAATCGGTGATCTGATTATCGGCATCGGATTAGCACCAGCAGCTGGGAGCATAACAATCACAATCCCTGCTGGTTGGTGGACGCAAAAGATTACAGGTACATCGGCAGGACGATCACACGCTTTCGGTGTGCGTTTTGTTGATGACACTTCGTTCAGCTTTGGGACGTGGACTACAGCAGAAAAAGTTGCCTACCTGATTTTCCGCAGTGACACTGGCATAGTCCTTCCTGTCAATTTAACAGGCAATCCAACGAATACCACAAACGCGACACTGCTCCACCCGTCAGTAAGTTCTGCGATTTTCACCGCCCTGAGAGGCGATTTGCGAATTCTACTGTTGGCATCGTCTTCTGTGACCGGAAATGGTGTTGACAATGCAATCACGGACTTCACTCAGATTTTTCAGAGTACGCTTGCTTCACATGATCTAGTGGTGAATCTTTCTGACGCTGAAAAATCTTCACAAAATACAACAACTCGCACGCTGACTGGAACAGCGAACAGCTTTGGTACAAGTTGGGGCTTATGGGAAGTGCCTTATTCGCTTCCGTCTGGTGGCGGTGATATTAATATAGGTATAGGTGTAGGTCGGCAATTAGCTAGGACAAATATATAATGAATACAAATAGATTAGTTGCTGGATCAGCTGGGCGTCTTTATTTTTATGCATATGATTCAACAACATCTCTACCTTATACTGGTTTAATATATAGCGGGTCATATTCGCCCGCAAATAGTCAGCAAAGAGTAAGCGGTGTATGGCAGTCTGGAAATAGTTTAGGGTCACTTACAGACGGAGTTAATGAGTTAGCTTCTATTAGTACAGGTAAATTTATTAGACATACTACAGCCGATCCCTTTGGAAATCTTTATTCTGTAGACGTATCTTCTTCTTATATTACCAATAGCGGAAGTGTTGATGCTATACGTTTAGAGTTGGGAGCAAGTGGTGTTAATATAGTGCCCTATGTTCATCCAATTGTTCCAGCAGAAGTTGGTGGGGCCCCTGCCGTTAGTGTTAAATCGGTTTCCTATGAAGGCTTTCAGGATATTTTTGAAACTTATCAATTTACTGAAAGTTATCCAGCTACAGGTACACCTCCAACCCCCGCCCAAAACTTGATGCTTTCACAGCAGGCATTTACCGAATTTGCAATTACTGGATCAAATATTCATGTTAAGAAATTAGATGGGACGACAAATGCGGCCATCTATACAATGAATCCAAGCTTAACTTCAAGAACAAGGTCCTCATAATGGCACTTATACTCACGTATGGATTTGGCACGGGAGGTTCTATAGCAGATATAATAACTTTTGGTTTTAATATACCAGAAATTACAGAGGGGGCTAGGGAGATATTTACTTTTTCTATGTCAATAAGTACACTTGAAGTATTTACTATGTCATTGAAAACATTTAATCTTGCAGAAATTACGATAAACCAAGAGGATATTTTTTATGTCTAATGGCGAAATACATGTTGGAAATATTGGAACTGAATTTAGGCTCATTATAGAGAGCAATGATGAGCCATTAGATATTTCTTTGGCTACAGTAAAGCAAATACACATTAAAAAGCCCGATGGATCTATTCTAATAGAAAATGCTACTTTTTACACAAATGGCACGGACGGAATAATCTATTACAGGGCCCAAAGTGGGGATTTAGATCAACCGGGTTCATATAAAATACAGGGCTTTGTTCAAATAGCTGGGGGCACTTATTATAGCAATATAAGGTCTTTTCCAGTTAAGTGTAATTTATAATAGGAAAATATAATGTCATCAGCTAAAATAACAGAATTATCAGAAGTAACCATAGTAGACCCATTAAATGATTGGTTTGTAATGGTAGATACTTCAGATACTACTATGGCCGCAAGCGGAACTACTAAAAAGGTACTTCCTAGCAATATACCAGTTGGCTCAGGAACAGGTATAGTTGTAACAACTTCTGGCATACCTACAACAGTGGCCGCCCCAACGGGTTTAATTTTGGGCGATAGTGATTCTCAAGTAGTTTCTAATAAAAGAATAAATCCAAGAATATTTACCGTACCGTCCACTGGAACAGCTACTCCTGACGTTAGCACAACAGATCATTATATTATAACCGGCCAAACATCCAGTTTAACGGTGTCTGTTCCAACAGGTACGCCAATTAATGGACAAAGATTACTATATACATTTAGTGACAATGGAACACAAAGATTAATACAGTGGAATGCTATTCATAGGGCAATTAGTGTAACTTTGCCAACAGGAACTGTTCCTAGTGGAGTAATTTATGTTGGTGAAGTGTATAATCAATCAGTAAATCGTTGGGATGTTCTAGCGGTAGGAAGTGGTGTATAATGCCAACATATGGACCCAGTGCTCCCGGTTCGGGATTTAATTCAGTAAGTGGTGGAAACGCTTGGACAACTCCGGGCAATATTTTAGTAAACGACTCATCATATGCAGTTGTAACTTTAATTGACTTTGGATGTTTTTTGGCGAATACAAAAATTTATTATACGGATGGTTCATTTAGAGCTATACAAAATATACAAATTGGTGATATAATTTCTGATGCTTATGGTAATGATGTAGAAGTATTAGACTTGCACAAAATGACCGTACAAGAATATATGATTGTTGGGGCAACTTGTGGATTTGTAGAAGTAACAGATTATCACCCATTTTTAATGGAAGATGGAACTTTTAAAAGAATTGGTGATGTGAGAGTGGGCGAATACGTGTGCGACCACAAAATTCTTTCTAAAACAAGAATTGCAAAAGAAGTAGATGTTTACAATTTGTCTGTATCTGGTTCAGAAACTTATATTGCAAATAAATTTAAGGTGCATAATAAATAATGCCACTAGTATTTGGTACAGTTCAAACACTTAAAGCCGGATCTGCTGTCGGCACAAATATGAGCGGAGCCTCTGTTCCGGGCACAGAGGGCACAGTCACATTTGGATCTTCTTCATCTTTATGGGGATCTTCTTGGACATACTCAGATATTAATGCTAGTGATTTTGGTCTAAACATTGGAATTTTTGCACTTGTTGGTACATCTGATCATTTAAGAGCAACAAACTTTGGATTTTCGATACCTTCAAATGAAACCATTAGTGGAATTCAATTTGATGTTGTTGCAAAAAGTACGGGAGCTGGAACATCTTCTGCTGTTATTAGTATAAATTATGTAAGTTGTACTATAACAACGGCGGCTGGCGCAACATATACTTCAATGGGGCAATTTTTCCCTTTTATTTATTCAGCATAATTATTTTAATGATTGGTATAAAAAATGAGCGTAGATATTTCTTCTATATTAGCACAATCTAAAGTGATTTATAATGATATTTGCGGACAATTAATTGCGTCTGACGAAATCGGGCAAATTGTAAGGTTACATTACGCCCCAGTTTGGGAAGCTTCTGCGACGCCACAATTCCCAGAGTGGGGAAATGCCTCTATTAATGCTACGCCCAATCTTTCGCCCGCAGGAAATTCCCAGAAACAAGTTGAAGTAACAGAAGAAATAAGAATGAGAGTATATTCTTCAGAAGCTACAGGGTTTGGGCGGTCCATCTTTAGAAGATTGGCTGGCACAAAATATGTCGAAGGTCAGCTTTTGACGATCGGGCTAATGACAGATTATAAAAAAGTGGCAAATTCAGTAAAGGCTGATTTCTATTTGGGCACAGAGGCTACAACAGGAATAAGATCCTACAAATTGGCTACAGAGATACATCCACACGGATTTGGTAAAGATAAATTCTTCTTTTGCTTTTGGGAAAAAGCCTAATGGCCCTTACAATACTTGACTCTAATCAGGCAATCGCCCAAAAAGTGAGAAAGGCTTTGCGTGACGCTGTACAAAAAGATGCTTTTTTAAACAATAAGGTCCAAAAGACAATAGATTTTATAGGGCAATTTCTATATGAAAAATTTGTATCTTCAAGCACGTATTTTAGTTTAACATCTGGTACATTGCGGGCCGAATTTGGTTTGGACGATTCAGAGGTGGCCAAATTACCTGATATTATTATTGATATGTTAACTATTAATAGTGATTTAGATTTTAAGAATGGAAAAATTAAAATTATTATTAAGTTTATTGATGAAAATTTTGATCCCAATAAACTTGGATCTTATACTTCAATTAATAAAAAGGGAGAAGCTACCATTATTCCTTGGCTATATTGGCTTTTAACAGCTGGTACAGACGATGTTGTAACGGACCACTATATGGCAGCAATACCGGGAGTTGGTAGAAGTGAAATGGCTATAATGATAAAAGAAGAAGGATCAACATATTCAGTAGATCCAGAGTATGCAGGCGTTGAAAATGACAACTGGATCACTAAAACAATAAGATATAATTTTCCAGAAATTCAGGCCCAAATAATAGGAATACTAACCAATGCCACTTAAAAAAGTATGCAGTGTAAGAAATTTAGGGGCGTCCGAGAAAATAGAGGATAATCTAATTTCTTTCTTTGATTATGGCTTTGTAGATAAGGGCGGCTATTTTAATATAGAAATTGCCCAAACGGGTGATTATGTAAGCAATTTGTCCTCTCTGACTAAAGTTCAAGACAGCAGGGGTTTTACATATTGGGCG
>ERZ724505.437-NODE-437-length-26825-cov-7.093500_pt1 | contig 26825 bp, 22 predicted proteins | sample MGYA00376038_ERZ724505 | MGnify/ENA primary metagenome ERZ724505 (study PRJEB28724, sample SAMN07190884) | wastewater metagenome | isolation source: effluent of sewage treatment plant in Hong Hong | place: Hong Kong | collected 2016-03-17 ...
TGGATGGGCTCACCGCTGTGGCCCACGACGATGGCGGTTTGGGTGCCATGCACGGTGGGCTTGCTGCGAGCCAGCATGCGCACGGGCACGTTGGCGCGTTGCGCTGTGATGCGGCATTCGTACACCGGCTCGGAGCTGTCGTTGGCCAGGCGGCGGGCAGCATCATCTTTGTCGGCGTTTGGCAGCTTGCCCGGGCCCAGCAGGTGCATCAGGCCGGCTTGCGCATCGGCGCTGAGGTTGTTGCGCACGCGGTGGGTGGCAGACAGGACCACGAATTGGCCATCGGCGCCCAAGCTCAAGAACTCGTCGTGATCAGACAACTCGAATGTGGTGCCTGGTGCCATGGTGCGCACGGTGCCTTTGCCCATGAACTGTTTGCGCTGGTTCGACAGGGCTTGCAGTTGGACTTCGGCCAAACGCGCCACTTGCTCGGCGGTTTCATAGGCGTAAGCGCCAGGCTGGTCGATGTGGGCCAGTGCCATGGGCTGATCGTGGGCCGCGTCGGCTTCGACGCTGGCGCGTTGGCTGTCGACCATGCGGTAGTCCCAGCTGGCGGTGTGCAGTGCCGTGGGGGCCACGCGGCGCAGGCTGTGCCATTGGGTCAGGCTGTCTTCCTTCAGGGTCATGCCGCTTTGCGTGTAGCGAATGTGGGCCTGTGCGTTGGGCTGGAAGGCGGCGTTGTGGTCGGCCAGCACCAGGGTGTGGGCGCCCAGGGTTTGGGTGTCGCCGGGGTTGCCTTGGTGGTCGAACCAGGCGAACAGGCCTTCTTCGGCCCACAGACGTTGCAGGAACTGCCAGTCGCTTTCGTTGAACTGCACGCACAGTGAGCGCTTGGCGTACACGGCCTTGTCGGCCAGCTCCCAGCGCCATTGGGGTACCAGGGCGCCTTGGGCGGCATAGTCAGCCAACACCGATTCGGTGATGTCGATGACGCTCATGTCCTGGAACACATAGGCATCGTGCCGGTGTGTGAGGAAGGCGGTCCAGGGCTCGATGGTGAGGCGATAGCGGGCGTAGCCGCCGTCGCTGCCCAGCAGTTGCATGGCGGTGACGTGGCCGTGGAAAGGGCGTAGGTCGTTGCGGCTGTGGGCGGTGAGCAATTCCAGCAGCACGGGTTGACCGATCAGATCGAGCGGGGCGATGTCGGCGCGGGTGCTGAGGGCCAGCAGGTCGATGGCGAAGCCAGCTGGGGCCTGGGGGCTTTGCACTGGACCAATTTGCTCGGTGATTTCGGCTTTTTCTGCCAACAGAACGTCCAAACCCAGCGGGGTGTGCAGGCGCAGAAGGCGTGTGTGCTGGTTGGGGCCGAGCGAGCTGAGTTCGGCCAGCAAGCCGTCAAGCAGTTTGCGGGCGGCGCTTTGCAGCGCAGCCGTGATGCTGGAAAGGTCGGTCATCCGAGGTCCCTGAATTCTTTGTAGCCAGACATCGTGGACGGTCTGGCGGTGAATCTGGGAAGGTATCGCAAAACCATTGCTGCGCTTAGGGCGGGCCCCCCGCATGGGGGCACTGAAAACGCACCAAGTTGCAAGGAAATGTTATGGCGCCGCCGCCACGGTTCGATTGACGCCGGCTGCGGGTTTGGCACACTGGTTGCATCACCTTCGGGATGCATTCCATGAAGACCGATTCAGCAGCTCGCTCCCCTGTGGTTCTGGTGCCGGCCTGCCAGCGGGTATTGGGGCGTCACCCCTTTCATGTGGCGGGCAGGAAGTATGTGGAGGCCATTCGGCTGGCTGGCGCCGTGCCCTTGGTGATACCCGGGGCCTTGCCTGAAGAGATTCCCACGCTGTTGGCTTTGGCCGATGGGGTGTTGCTGACGGGCTCGCCGTCAAACGTGCATCCCAGCCACTTTGGCGAAGAGGTACTGGACCCCAGCCTGCCACTGGACCCTGATCGCGACAATTTCACCCTGCCAATGATTCGTCAGGCCTTGGAAAAGGGTATGCCCTTGCTGGGCATTTGCCGGGGGGCTCAGGAAGTGAATGTGGCGTTGGGTGGCACGCTGCACCAAGCCGTGCACCAACAGCCGGGCTTGATGGACCATCGTGGTGATGGCAGCAAGCCGGTGGACGAGGAATATGGCCTGGCGCACCCGGTGCAGATCGTGCCGGGCGGCTTGCTGAATCAGATTCTGGCCGGGCTGGATGATTCAGTGCTCAAGGGGCACCAGTTCATGGTCAACAGCTTGCACGGCCAGGGGGTGAACCGCCTGGCGCCTGGGCTGAAGGTGGAGGCCTTGGCCCCCGATGGCGTGGTCGAAGCCTTTACCTTTGAAGGGCCGGGCTTCAATTTGTGTTTGCAGTGGCACCCGGAATGGTTGGCTGCGAGCAATCCGGTGTCGCGCCGAATTTTTGCGGCGTTTGGGCAGGCGTGTCGTTCATATCGAGCGCAACGCGAGGTGTTGGGTCGTTGAACGATGTGGTGGTGATCAGAGCTTAAGCCAATTCAATATAGGCGCCCATTCTTCCAAGTCTTTGGAGACTTGGTGGGGCATGACGTCCCACAGGGTCAGGCCATGGGCAGACAAATGAACGTAATTTTGCGTATCGCGCAAAATGGTCAGTGCGGGTACGTCGAGCGTGTCGAGGAACTCTTTGAGGCGGTCGGCCGCGGTGGTGTTGTCGCGCACGCGGTTGCCCACCACGGCCAACTCAAGTCGGCCTTCGTTGTGCAGGCTGGCGACTTCGTTGATGAAGTCGAGCGTGGGGTTGATGTCAAACATGCTGGCTTGCAGCGGTACCAGCACTTTGTCGGCTTGTTCAAGCACCCGGGCCAGTTTGCGGCCGTGCAGGCCGGCTGGGGTGTCGAGCACGACGTGCGAGGCGCCTTTGGGTGGGCGGGACACGTTTTCGGCGTCAATTTCCCAGGTCTGGATGCGAGGCATGTCGGCAGGGCGCTGGCGTAGCCAGTTGCGCGAGCTTTGTTGGCGGTCGATGTCGCCGAGCATGACGGAACGCCCCTTGCGGGCGAAATAGCCCGCAATGTTGCTCGACAGCGTGGACTTGCCCACGCCGCCTTTGGGGTTGGCGACCACGATCACCGGCATGACTGCTGCCCTTGTCCTTGGCTGGAGTAATGAAGCCCATTATTTTGGCCTACTGCGCCTGCCACTATTTGTAAGTTTCGTGAGGATCCGGGTAGTCCCTTAGGGTTTGGCGGACACGATCAGGCTGCGCAAGGTCATCTCCAGATTTCGGGTGAAGCGTGTGGTGTCAAAGAGGGGGCATTGCAGACGGTGGTCTACCAGGCGCTGGCGCAGGGCTTGTAGTTTGGCCGGGTGCTGGGCCAGTTCAATGGCCAGGGCTTCGTAGCTGCTGCGATCAGTGCAGATCAGCTCAGGCAGACCCGCTGAGTGCAGCAGGCTGGCGGCCATGCGGGCCGCAAAGGCGTGGCCGGGCTGGGTTAGCACGGGCAATCCGGCCCACAGGGCGTCGCTGGCGGTGGTGCCGGCGTTGAAGGGCAGGGTATCGAGGAAGAGGTCAGCCTGTTGCATGCGGCTGAGGTGCTCGGCGTAGGCCACTCGGGGCGCGAAGATGAGGCGGGCCGGGTCAATGCCGCGCACATGCGCTTCTTGCTTGGCATGGCGGCGGGCAATGTCTTGGTCATCGACCAGCCACAAGACGCTGCCGGGGACATGGCGCAAGATGCGGCACCAACTGTCGAAGGTGTCGGGCCCGATTTTGTAGAGGTTGTTGAAGCAGCAGAACACAAAGGCTTCGTCGGGTAGGCCTAGTTCGGCACGCGACGGGGTGTGACCGGCCAAGGCGCGTTGCCGGTCGTTGGCTTGGAAGCAGTCGGGTAGGTAGAGTACTTTCTCGCTGTAGTGCGCCTGCTGGTCGGGTGGGATGACGATGTCATCGGCCAGGATGTAGTCTATATAGGGGGCGCCAGTGGTGCCGGGGTAGCCCAGGTAGCTGATCTGAATGGGGGCAATGCCTTGGGCCCAGATGCCGGGGCGTGCGCCGAAGGTCAGGCCCATCAGGTCGATGGCGATGTCGTAGCCGTGTTTGCGCATGTGGTCGACGATCTGGGCGTCTGACCAATGGCTGACGTCGAGGAAGCTGTCGAACGCGGCCTGAACGCGATGCCCCATGGGGCTGTCTTGCGCGGGTTTGAGCGAGATGGCGGTGATCTCGAACTGGCTGCGGTCGTGCTGTTCGAATACGCCGGCCATGAGGTAGGACACGGCGTGTTCTCTCAAGTCGCCGGACACGTAGGCGATGCGGATTTTGTCGTGGGGCCCCAAGGTGCGTGGTGCCCAGGTTTGGCGTTGGGCAGCGGGTTGATCGGCCATGGCTTGCTGGGCGCAGGCCAACTGCACCGGGGCCTGGTCGCTGATGGCCAGCATGTTCAGTGGGGCGTCGGTGAGCTGGCCCTTCAGGGTTTGGCTGATGACGTGATCGGTCAGGCCGCGAATGTGGCGCCAGTCGAGGCAGCGGCGTTGGGCGTGCAGCAGGCGGCCGTCGATGCATTTGAAATGCGGGTCGAGTTCGCGGATTTGCTCCAACGCGAGGATGGCGTCTTCGTAGCGGTCGAGGTCTTCCAGCACGCTGCAGCGGTTGGCCAGGTAGCTCAGCTGTTGCGGTTGAAGGGCCAGCGCCTGTTCGTAGCTGGCCAGGGCTTCTTGGGGGCGACCCAGGCGGCGCAGGGCCGAGCCACGTGTGTCATGTGCATCGGCCATGTGCGGTGCGGCAGCGATGGCCTGGTCGGCGGCACCGAGGGCGGCATCGAATTGCCCCTGCAGGGTCAGGGCTACCGCAAGGTGGTTGGCGGCCGAGGCCAGTTGGGGGTCAAGGCGCAGGGCGCGTTGAAAGCTGGCAATGGCTTCGTCGAGCCGATTCAGGCTCAGGAGCATGTTGCCGCGGTTGTGCCACAACTGGGGCAGGTCGTCTTTGAGGGCCAAGGCGGCGTTCAGCTGAGCCAGGGCTTCGTCGAGTCGTCCGGCTTCTTGCAGGGCGCCAGCCAGGTTGCCCAAGGCGGCAAATTGGTTCGGGTCGAGTTGCAGCGAGCGTTGGATCAGGTCGATGCCGCTGTCGAGTTGACCTTGCTGCACATGCAGCAAGCCCAGGTAGTGCAGGGCGTGAGCGTGTTGGGGGTCGGCCTGGAGTAGTTGCTCGTAAAGGGGTCGGGCTGCTTGCAGCTGCCCTTGTTTGTGCAGGCCCTGTGCTTGTGCGAACAACTCGGCCACGGTGGGTGGCGCGGCGGGGCCGCCCCAGTTCATGGTCATGGGGGCCGAGCCGTAAGACACTTGGATGTTCATCTTGACCTGCGGCATGACGTTGGCAGGTGTAGCCGGCGCGGGTGGCGCTGGCGGCACAGGGGCGGCGGGCGCCACGGTGTTAGAGGGCGCCGAGTCAGGCGCCGGACTGGCTGCAGCAGCGGGCGTGTCTGCGCCTGGCGTGGCCTTCGATGAGCGGAAAAATTTGAACAGTGCCATGCACCCACTGTAGGCCATCTCTGAGCGACAATCGACTCATGTCTTCTACCGAGTTGGATGTGGTTTGCCTGTGCGCGCAGTGGTGCGGAACGTGCCGCGAGTATGCGCAGACTTTTGATCAACTCAAGGCCGCTTTGCCCGGACATCGCTATCGGTGGATCGACATCGAAGACGAGGCCGATGTGATTGGCGACGTCGATGTGGAAACGTTTCCGACCTTGTTGGTGGCCCACCAGGGTGTGGTGCTGTTTGCGGGGCCTGTATTGCCTCGTCTGACCGACGCGCAGCGTTTGCTGGAGGCGCAGGTGGAGCGATGGAATTCGGGCAACCATCGGCCGGTCAGCGGCCTGCCAGACGATCAGTTTTTGGCCTACACGGAGTTGGCCCGCTCGCTGTGAGGCTCAGAGCATCATGGCGAAGTCGGAGTCAGCGTCTTCGGTCTGGGCGCCGGGCATGTGCCAGCGCTCAACCCAGTCAATGAATTCTTCCGCTGGCATGGGCTTGGCGATGAAATAGCCTTGGGCTTCGTCGCAATGCAGGTCGGCGAGTAGCTTCAAGGTTTGGGGGTTTTCAATGCCTTCGGCCACCACACTCAGGCCCAGGTTGTGGGCGAGGTCGATGGTGGAGTGCACGATCTTGGCGTCTTGCACATCGCTTTCCATGTTCATCACGAACGAGCGGTCGATCTTCAGTTCGTCAACCGGCAGGCGCTTGAGGTAAGCCAGTGAGGAATAGCCTGTGCCGAAGTCGTCGATGGACAGCTTCAAGCCCATGTCGTGCAAACGATTCAAGGTCTGGAGGGCCCGCTGGGGGTCGTCCATGATGGCGCTTTCGGTGATCTCGAGCACCAGGCTGCGGCAGGCGGTGCTGTGTTGCTGCAAGATGCGTTCGATCTTGCTGGGCAGGTCCTGGTCCATCAGGTCGCGGGTGGACAGGTTCACCGCAATTTTGAGATCAAGGCCAGCACTTTGCATTTGAGCGCATTGGCGGGCAACTTGCTCGATCATCCACATGGTGATCAGGCGGACGAAACCGGTTTGCTCGGCAAAGGGAATGAACTTCATCGGCGGCACCATGCCACGCGTGGGATGCTGCCAGCGCACCAGGGCTTCCGCGCCCACGATCTGGCGGGTTTGCAGGTTCACCTTGGGCTGAAGGTACACGCGCAACTGGTCGCGGTCGATGGCGGTGCGCAACTCGCTGATCAGCGTCAGCGATTCTTCGCTGGATGAGTCGAGGCCTGGGTGGTAGGTCACGCAGCCGGACTGGTTTTGCTTGGCTGCATACATGGCCATTTCGGCACGGCTCATCAGCACGTCCACGTCCAGGCCGTGGTCGGGGCTGCAGGCAATGCCAATACCGGCACTGAGATCGACGGTGTGATCGTCCAGCGAGAAGGGGCGTTCGAAGGCCTGCAGAATGCGGCGCGCCAGCAGAGTGGCCGCATGGGGGCTGGTGCTGGGCAGCAAAATGGCAAATTCATCGCCGCTGAGTCGAGCCAGGCCATCTTCCGAGGCCAGTGCCTCGCGGCGCAGGCGTTCGGCCACGGCTCGCAACAGGCGGTCACCAAAGCGGTGGCCGAGCACATCGTTGACATGCTTGAAGCGGTCCAGGTCCATCAGCAAGATGGTGCAGGGGGCATTCTGATCACGGGCCTGCACGATGGCCTGGCGCAGGTCGGTGCGGAACTGTTCTCGGTTGGGCAGGTCAGTCAGGGCGTCTTGATAAGCCAGGCGGCGAATTTCACCTTCGCGGGCCTGAATGGCCTGGCGCATGGTCTCAAACGATTGGGCCAATTCCCCGATTTCATCTTGCGAAGCCACCTGCACACGGGCGCCATAGTCGCCATGCTCCAGTCGGCGAGCCGAGGTCGACAGCACGCGCAATGGGGTGGTGATGCGCCGGGCTGTGATGAAGCTGCCAATGGCAAACACCAAGGCCCCTACACCGCTGAGGATCAGCAAGTTGAGCTTGAGTTGCTTGTAGGGGGCCGTGGCTTGCGGCACGGATTCCATCAACAAGGCCACAACGGCCGAAGACCCATGGCTGTCGGGCAAAGCCATGGGCATGACACTGAATTCTTCCTGGTTCACCAGTATGGCAAGGTCCTGCTTGGAATGATGCTGTGGGGGTGGCCAGTTCTGGGTCAGGCTGGCAGAGCTGGTTGCAGGCAGGGTAGAGGCCGAGACAGCGTGGCGGCCATCTTGGCGAGGCAAGAGCAGGGCCACTTCCAGCTCTGACAGGTCTTTCAGGTCTTTGAGCAACTGGTCGGTGACCTTGAAGCCCATGCCCACCCAGCCAATGATCTGGGGCGCACGCACCGGCACGGCCACGATCTGATACGGCTGGCCGTCGATCACCTCGATCTGGTGGGTGCTGTGCGCTGCAAGGCCTTGCTGTGCATAGGCCTTCACGGCGTTGACCATCGATTGAGGGTTCGCGTCGCTTGCGCTGGCTTTGAGTTTGAACTGCGCGTCGGTGAAGATGGCCACGTGGGCGTGAATGCGCTCACCATGGTTGATCAGGGCCGATTCGATCGTGGCCTGGTCGGCGCTGGCGACCGCGGCACGAAAGCCGTAGTCAGAAGCCAGCACGCGGGTGGCTTGTTCGAGGTTCTCGGTTTTTTGGGCCAGCAGGCGCTTGAGCACCTTTTCGCCATTGACCAGCGCGGTGTGAATGGAGGCGCGGGCGTTGCGGTTGAGGCTGTCTTGAATGAACCAGAAGCTCAGAGCCTGCACGATCAGCAGCATGCCCAGATAGACCACCACAATGCGTGCCTGAAGCCGGCGGGGGTTGAATCGTGGGAAGGACATGCCGGCGGGCGCTGGTCAGCGAAAAAGGGGGGCCGGGTCAGCTGTTGAGCGCGGTGGGCAAGGAACGCGAGCCGTCGCTGCGTTCGTTGCTGCTGCCGTCGCACCAGATGCTCATGGCTGGCTTGAGCCAGTCAATGCGGGAGCTGGCGGGCAAAGGCTGCGCCTCGTCCTTCAACAGGGACGGGTTGCACCATTCGGGAATGACGTGGGTCGGGTTGACTGCTTTATCGACGGCGTCCATAACCTTGCCTTTGAATCCAAGCGCTCATGCAGGTCTTTGGGATATCGGCAAAGGTACCGAACCCTTGATGCTGGCACTTGGGGCATGAAGGCGGGGAATGGGCCCTATTTCGTGCGCTTGTTCACGCGCGGGTCGATTCTTGTCCTTGGGCGACGTCGGCCAGCTGCAGGGCCAGGCGGCGCAGGGCTTCCCACGGGTCTTGCGGCCATTGGGGATGACGCAGGCCTTTGACGATGCCGTCAACCGTGCTGGCGGCAGTGACCAGACGCACCAGGGAGGCCGCTTTCGTGCGCGGCAGGATGCGTTCGTAAAGCCGCTCACGCGGGCCCCAGACGCGCTGTTCGCGCAGCACCATCGGCAGGGGTTTGCCGCTGTCCAAGGCCTGGCGGGCGCGGTGCAGGCCCAAAATATCGTCGGCCAGGGCCCAGTGCACCAGCACGGCGGCTTCGCCTTCGGCTTGCAGGCCATCGATCATGCGCAAGGTGCGGTCGATCTGGCCTGACAGCACGGCTTCGCTGAGCTTGAACACATTGAAGCGGGCCACGTCGACCACGGCCTCTTCGATTTGCTCAATGGTCAGGGTGCCAGGTGGGTGCAGCAGGCCCAGTTTGACGATTTCCTGGTGGGCCGCCAGCAGGTTGCCTTCGACGCGGTCAGCAAAGAACGCCAGGGTGCGCTGCCCGGCTTCGCCCGATTCAACCTGCTGCCCTTGCGCGGCCAGGCGTTGGGCGATCCACAGCGGCAGGGCTTGTCGCTCAATGGGGTCGCAGCGCAGGGTCATGCCACAGCCGTCCAGCGCGGTAAACCAGGCGCTGCTTTGCTGGGTCTTGTCCAGTCGGGGCAGGGTGACCAGGGTGAGCACCCCGTCGTTGCCGGCAGCGGCTTCGCAATAGCGTTGCAGGGCGGCCGAACCATCTTTGCCGGGTTTGCCGGATGGAATGCGGATTTCGATCAGTTGGCGGTCGCCGAACAGCGACATTTCACTGGCAGCACCCAGGAGGCTTGCCCAGTCGAAATGCGCGCCACTGACGGTATGCACCTGACGCTCGGTGAAGCCGGCTGCCCGGGCCGCCGTACGGATCTGGTCGGCGCCTTCCTGGCTCAGCAGGGCCTCATCGCCATACAGTGTGTAGATGGGTTTGAGGGCCGAACCTGCTTTTTGCAGGTGGGCTCCGAGCTGGTCCAGACGCAGTTGCATGGGCGGGTCAGCGAGGGGTGGCTGGAGTCGGGTCGTCTGCAGGCATGGCAGATGACGCGGCCGATACGGGGGCTGACGCAGGCACCGGCGCCACCAGTTGCGCTGGCTTGATCGCCACCAGGCGACGGATCACCTGGTTGACGATGTCGGTTTGCATGGCGCGGTGCAAAGATTCAAACTCGTTGGTCTTGGCCAGGGCGTCTTTTTCGTTGTACGTCAGCGTATTGGCAAGTTCAAGCTTGGTGGGGGGGGTGAGCACCGACCCGTCACTGCGCAAGATGCGATAGAAAAACCGCGTACGCGCCACCATGTCGCGCACCTGACCGTAGGCGGTGGTGGTGGGTACGACTTCCTCACGGGTGTCTCGCAGTACGTCGAGCACGATGTGGCTGGTCGGCACGGTGGCGCTGGAAGCCGCTTGCGTGGCTTCCAGGGTGCTGTCGACCACGTCGACCCCAGTCGATTCAATGGCGCGAGCCAGTTCAGACGCCAGTTGCGAGTTGCTGGCAAAACCGGTGAGCTGAATGGTTTTGAAGCTCATCTTGGGGGCGGTGCGCAGCTGGAAGCCGCAAGCAGCCACCCCGGCGAGCAACAGCGCCGATGCGCAGATGAGGGCCAGTCGGCGCAGCGCTTGACGCATCAGACCACCACGTTGACCAGGCGACCTGGCACCACGATGACCTTCTTGGCAGGCTTGCCTTCGGCAAACTTGACGAAGTCGTCGCAAGCCAGGGCGGCGGCTTCAATGGCAGCCTTGTCGGCGTTGGGGCTGACCTTGATCGAACCACGCAGCTTGCCGTTGACTTGCAACATCAATTCGATTTCGTCTTGCACCAAAGCTTCTTCTGCCACGGTGGGCCAGGGGGCGTCGAGCAAGTCGCCGCCTTCCTTGGCTGCCAGGCCCAGGTCTTCCCACAGCACGTGGGTGAGGTGGGGGCAGGCAGGGTAGAGGCAACGCAGCAAGATGCCGAAACCTTCGCGCAGCACGGCCAGGTCAGCGGGCGTGGAGCCCTTGTGCGCTTCGAGCGCGTTGAGCAACTTCATGCAGCCGGAGGCTACGGTGTTGTACTGCATACGCTCGTAGTCGTACGACACTTGCTTGAGCACCACATACACCTCGCGGCGCAGGGCTTTGGCTTCGGCGCTCAATTCGGCTTGCACCACGGCACCGGCGTCCTTCAGGGCGCTGAGGTTGCGGGCGCCAAAGTTCCACACGCGCTTCACGAAGCGGTGCGCGCCTTCCACACCCGCGTCATTCCACTCCAGCGTTTGCTCAGGGGGCGAGGCGAACATGGTGAACAAGCGAGCCGTGTCGGCACCCATGGTGTCGATCAACTCTTGGGGGTCGACGCCGTTGTTCTTCGACTTCGACATGGTGCCCACGCCGCCGTACTCGATGGCAGAGCCGTCGGCCTTGAGCTTGGCGCCGTTGATCTTGCCGTTGGCGTCGAAGGTGTTTTCAACTTCGTGCGGCCAGAAGTACTCGATGCCGCCTTGTGGCGTCTTGCGCGAGTAGATGTGGTTGAGCACCATGCCCTGCGTGAGCAGCTTCTTGAAAGGCTCGTCCACCTTGACCAGGCCCAGGTCACGCATGACCTTGGTCCAGAAACGCGCATACAGCAAGTGCAGGATGGCGTGCTCAATGCCGCCGATGTACTGGTCCATGCCACGGTTGCCCGCCGCATTGGCCGCGCCCATCCAGTAGTTGGTGCGCTCGTCGACCATCGCGTTGGCGTTGTCGGCGCAGGTATACCGCAAGAAGTACCAGCTCGAGTCCACGAAGGTGTCCATCGTGTCGGTTTCGCGCTGGGCGGGCTTGCCGCACTTGGGGCAGCCGACATTCAGGAAGTCAGGGCGCGACTTCAGTGGGTTGCCGCTGCCATCAGGCACCACGTCTTCGGGCAGGCGCACGGGCAGGTCTTTTTCCGGCACGGGGACGGGGCCACAGCTGTCGCAATGGATGATGGGGATGGGGGTGCCCCAGTAGCGCTGGCGGCTGATGCCCCAGTCGCGCAGGCGCCAGGTGGTCTTCTTCTCGCCAATGCCCTTGGCGATCAGGATCTCGGCCACCTTGTTGACGGCGTCTTTGTAGCCCAGGCCGTTGAGCGCATCCGAGTTGACGCACACGCCCTTTTGCTTGTCGCCATACCACTCGGCCCAGGCGTCGGTGCTGAAGGCTTCGCCTTCCACGGCGATGACTTGCTTGATCGCAATGCCGTACTTCTTGGCAAAGGCGAAATCACGCTCGTCGTGCGCAGGCACGCCCATCACGGCGCCGTCGCCATAGGACATCAGCACATAGTTGCCCACCCAGACCTCGACCTGTTGGCCGGTGATGGGGTGGGTGACGAACAGGCCTGTGGGCACGCCCTTCTTTTCTTGCGTGGCCAGCTCAGCCTCGGTGGTGCCACCCTTCTTGCATTCTTCAATGAAGGCTTGCACCTCGGGCTTGCTGGCTGCTGCGTGAACGGCCAGTGGGTGCTCGGCGGCCACGGCGCAGAAGGTCACGCCCATGATGGTGTCGGCGCGGGTGGTGAAGACCCACAGTTGGCCGTTGTTGATCTTCTGACCATCGGCGCCGGTGATGTCATGCGCAAACGCGAAGCGCACGCCCTCAGACTTGCCAATCCAGTTTTCCTGCATCAGGCGCACGCGCTCGGGCCAGCCGGACAGGTAGTTTTTGTCTTCGGGGTTGGCCACGGCACCCAGCAGCTCATCGGCGTACTTGGTGATGTTCAGGTAGTAGCCCGGGATCTCGCGCTTTTCCACCAGGGCGCCCGAGCGCCAGCCACGGCCGTCGATCACCTGCTCGTTGGCCAGCACGGTCTGGTCGACCGGGTCCCAGTTCACCGTCTGGGTGCGGCGTTCGCACACGCCGGCTTCCAGCATCTTGATGAACAGCCACTGGTTCCACTTGTAGTACTCGGGCTGGCAGGTGGCGATCTCGCGCGACCAGTCGATCGCCAGACCCATCGCCTTCATCTGCTTCTTCATGTAGGCGATGTTGTCGTAGGTCCACGCGGCGGGCGGCACCTTGTTCTTCAAGGCGGCGTTCTCGGCCGGCAGGCCGAAGGCGTCCCAGCCCATGGGCATGAGCACGTTGTGGCCGTTCATGCGCAGGTAACGGGTCAACATGTCGTTGATCGTGTAGTTGCGCACGTGGCCCATGTGCAGCTTGCCCGAGGGGTAGGGCAGCATCGAGCAGGCGTAGAAGGCCTTTTTGTCTTGGGATTCGGTGACGCGGTACGCGTCCTTGTCGTTCCAGTGCTGCTGGGCACGGGCCTCCACGGCTCGTGGGTCGTAGGTCTGGTTTTCTTGAGTAGCGCTCATGAAGGGGTCACCGAAAAGACAAAGGCAGGCCGATGACCCGGTCTCGTTGAAAGGAGAGGGGCATCAGCCTGTGGGAATCAGACCGCCATTATAGAAAGCCCCCTCTGCTCGTCATGCCAAATCTTTGGGCGACAAGATGGGGGGCTGGCAGGGGCCCAAACGTTATTTGACCAGGCCCTCGGCCTTCAATGCCGCTTGCACCGCTGGGCGGGCGGCCATTCGGGCCATGAACGCGGCCAGGTTGGGCCACTGGGTGATGTCCAGCTGAATGCCGCGCGACCAGTTCACAACCACAAACAAATAGGCGTCGGCCACGCTGAAGGTGCCCAGCAGGTAATCTTTGCCGGCCAGGTGGTCGTTCACATAGCTCAGGCGGCGCTGCAGGTTGGCGCGTGCGATGTCCTTCATTTCGGCGGGCGCGGCCGGGTTGAAGAAGGGGCTGTAGTTCTTGTGAACTTCGGTGCCAATGAAAGTCAGCCAGCTTTGCAGGTGGTAGCGGGCCAGTGTGCCGTTGGCGGGCGCCAGGTTCTTGTCTGGGACTTGGTCAGCCAGATACTGAACAATCGCCGGTCCTTCGGTCAGGACTTCGCCTGAGTCGAGTTGCAGTGCGGGTACATAGCCCTTGGGGTTGATGGCCAGGAAGTCGGTGCCGCCGGCCGTGACTTTCTTGGCGAGGTCAACCACTTCGGTTTCGTAACGCAGCCCCGACTCTTCCAGGATGATGTGGGGGGACAGCGAGCAGGCTCCGGGTTTGAGAAACAGCTTCATGGCAAAGACCTCGGTTCATCCAGTTGAAACGAGGTCGATTGTCGCTGTTGCCGAGATGCCCCGGCCGGGCGCAGGGCTAACGGCGGATGCTTACTGCTGGGTGCCCGAGTTGAAGGCGCGTTGCGCGTCGGCCAGAGCGGCCTCCAGCGCAGCCTGGGTGCGTTGCCCTTCAGGACGCGCCTGCCATTCTGCGAAGGTGGTGGCCACCAGGCGCTTTTGTTCGGTGGCGCGCTCGGCTTCTGCCATCAGCTTCGGATTGTCTTGGGGCGGGGCCAGCTTCATCAGCTTTTGCTGCATTTCGGTGATGCGCTGCTGTCGAGTGGCGTCGTTGGGTTCGCTTTCTGTGATCAGGACGGTGTTCATCAGCAGGGCCTCGCCAGCCGTGAATTCGCCTTTGGCCAGCCGGGCCGGGATTTCCTGCAACAGGGCCTCGGCCAGCGAGGCACGTTCCTTGGTCGACTTGCTGCCTTCGGTGGTTTGCCAGTACTCAAAGCGCTTCTGGTACTGCAAGTAGTCGGCCACGCGCGCGGCTTCGGCCTCGGCCTGTGGTGTGGTCTTGCTCAGGGCGCCCTTGAGAGCGTTCCAGTCGGCTTCGGGGAGGTCGGCTGGGCGGGTGGTCGAAAGAACGGCGCCCTGCGAGTTCGTGCCTGTCGAGCCGGCTTGGCCGGTGGGGGTACCAGGTGTCAGCCATCCGCTGCTTGTGCTTGCTGTTGGCTGTGTACTGGAAGCCGCGTCTTTGCTGCTCATCCACCACCAGGCGGCTGCGGCAACGGCGGTGCCGCCCACGACAGCGAGGAACCAGGGGCGTTGCCAGAATTTGTCGTTTTGGTAGGTGATCATGATGAATCAGGAAGCCGGAAAGCCCTGGTTATACAAACAAAATGAGATGGGCCAATGAAAAAGGTCCGGCACATGCCGGACCTGATCTACGCCCGTGCCAGGCGATCAGAGGAAAGCCAGATCAGTTGGCAGGCACGTAGGGCTTGGTCGACACGGGAGTGCGCAGGCCAGCCTTGACGATGATGTTGATCTTGCCGAAGTCGGTCGATTTCATGATGTCGGGTGCGAAGGCGGGCAGCTTCAGAGCCGTTGCCAGGGCAGTAATGGCGTTGGGTTCAAGTGTCAGCTTGTCCAGGATTTGAGTGCCTGTGACCGACAGAGGGAACTTGTACTTCAGTGTCAGAGCTTGTGCTTCATTGAACGAATACACAGCCATTTGGGGAACGGTGGTGCCACCAATGGGTGTGAAGTCGGCCAGGACCTTATGGTTGATGAAGTCAAGCTTAAAGTTGGCGATGGTCACGCCAACCTTGGCGCCACGATAAGAACGAGCAATTTCCAGGGCAGAGCCGGTAGCCGCGCCCGAGGCGATCTTCAAGCTGGAGTTGATGGTGATGCTGGTAACGGGCAGGTTGTACGAACCAGCAGTGGCTGTGGCCGAGGCATTGCCCAGGGGGGTCACGGTGATTTCGAACAGTTCGTACTGAGTCAGTGCGTCTTCAGAGAAGTTCTGAAACGAGTCAGCCTGAACAAAGTCGGTAGGAATGGTCAGGGCGCTGGCAGAAGCGGCGGCGGAGGCCATGACTGCGGCGACAGTGAACGAACGGAAAGACATCTTGCTCATCTCGAGGCTCCTCGGTAAGGCCTGTTCGTCAGGCCGCGTTGATATGCCTCTATGCTCAAGGAACGGTGGGCGTTATGCGACCCTTGAATGAGGGGCGATGCAAAAGCAGGGGGAATATGTCGCGCCAGTTTTGCCCTGTTGGTCGAGCTGTCGCACTTGAGTTGTTAAGGGGAATCCAGTGGTTTACGTAGATTCCCCAATCGGCACTTCAATCAGTTTGCTGGAACGTAAGGTTGGGTCGACACTGCGGTGCGGAAGCCCAGCTTGACGTCAACGTTGATCTTGCCGAAGTCAGTGGTTTTGGCCAGAGCCTCGGCGAAGGCGGGCAGGGACAGCGATTTGACCAAAATTGGCAAAGCTTCTGGAGTCAGAAACAGCTTGTCCAAAATTTGGGTGCCAGTCACTGTCAGAGGGAACTTGTATTTCAGGGTCAGGGCTTGTGCTTCGTTGAAGCTGTAAACGGGCATTTGGGCGATGGTGGTTCCGCCAATGGGGGTGACGTCGGCCAGCACCTTGTGGTTTTCAAAGTCCAGTTTGAAATTGGCGATGGTCACGCCGATCTTGGCTCCGCGGTACACGCGCGCGATTTCCAGGGCGGAACCAACGGCGGCACCCGATACGACCTTGAAGCTCGAGCTCACGGTAATGCTGGTTACCGGCAGATTGAATGCGCCTTCGGTAGCGGTGCTGGTGGCATTGCCCAGGGGTGATACGACGATGTCGAGTACGGAGAATTGATCCAGTGCTTCTTGCGAGAAGGATTGGGTCGAGTTGGCTTGGAGCGATTCAGAAGGAAGGGTCAGGGCTGAGGCAGAAGCGGCAGCGGTAGCCAGAGCAGCAGCGACAGTAAACGAGCGCAGCGAGAACGCTTGGAAGGACATGGATAACTCCTGTGTGACACCCGATTGGTGGGTTTTGTTGAAAGGCGTTAAATGCTCGTGCCGGTTTGGCACGATGTCACACGGAGAATTCGGGTTAGATGCTTGACGCGGGGCGAAGTTACGTCACCCAGCTTTGGGGTGCTGGTTTGTCGTGATCTGTCAAGCTGCGGATAGCGCGGGGTCGGCAGGCATTCGCCCCCCGTTGCGCCTGGTTGCAAGTGCCTCAGGGCCGTCAGCGGGCGCAGGCTTGGCGGACGGCGTGTTCCCACTGGGCCATGCGCTCTTGTGCGCGGTCGGCTGACAAGGTGGGGTAGAAGGTCTGATCGGCCTGCCACAGGCTGGCGATGGCCTGGGTGTTGGCATACACCCCGGTGGCCAGGCCCGCCAGATAGGCGGCACCCAGCGCGGTGGTTTCCACCACCTTGGGGCGCACCACAGGAATGCCCAGCAGATCGGCCTGGAATTGCATGAGGAGGTTGTTCACGCATGCACCGCCGTCCACGCGCAATTCGCTCACGGGGCGGGCCCCGGCGGCCACGGCATCGCGGCTCATGGCTTGCAACAGGGCGGCGCTTTGGAAGGCGATGGACTCCAGTGCGGCGCGGGCAATGTGGGCCACCGTGCTGCCACGCGTCAGGCCCACGATGGCGCCACGGGCGTCGCTGTTCCAGTAGGGTGCGCCCAGTCCGGTGAAGGCGGGTACGAACATCACGCCGCCCGAGTCGGGCACGCTTTCGGCCAGGGACTGTACTTCGCTGGCCGCCTTGATGGCTTGCAGGCCGTCGCGCAGCCATTGCACCACCGCGCCGCCAATGAACACGCTGCCCTCCAGCGCATAGGCGGGCTGGGGGTTGATCTGCGCAGCCGCTGTGGTCAGCAAACCGTTGGCCGAGGTGTGAGCTGCCGCGCCGGTGTGCAGCAGCATGAAGCAGCCGGTGCCATAGGTGTTCTTGGCCAAGCCGGCCTCAAAGCCCGCTTGCCCGAACAGGGCGGCTTGCTGGTCGCCAGCCATGCCACCCACGGGCAACGAGGCCGGGGCTTTTACGCCCAGGTCTTGCAGGATGCGGGCATCGACTTCGCCATACACATGGCTGGATGGGCAGACCTGTGGCAGCACGCTGCGAGGAGTGTTCATCAGGGCCAACAGGTCATCATCCCAGTCGTTGGTGTGGATGTTGAACAGCATGGTGCGCGAGGCGTTGCTGACGTCGGTGGCGTGCACGCGGCCGCCAGTCAGGTTCCACAGTAGCCAGCAGTCCACCGTCCCGAACGCCAGTTCGCCCTTTTCTGCTGCGGCGCGGGCGCCATCGACATGGTCCAGCAGCCATTGCAGCTTGCTGCCCGAAAAGTAGGGGTCGATGATCAACCCGGTTTTCTGCCGAATGGTGTCGGCCAGACCTTGTTCGCGCCACTGCGCACATTGCGGTTCGGTGCGGCGGTCTTGCCAGACGATGGCGCGCGCCACGGGCTGGCCGGTGTCGCGGCGCCACAGCACGGTGGTCTCGCGCTGGTTGGTGATGCCCGCTCCGCGCAGTTGGGTCAGGTCATGACCTTGCTCGGCCAATTGGCGCAAGGCCTGGGCAGCGGTGTCGCGTTGGGTGCGCCACAGCTCAAGCGGATCGTGCTCCACCCAGCCGGGCTGGGGGTAGTGCTGGCGAATTTCTTGTTGCGCTGATGCGAGGATCTGGCCTCGTTCGTCGAAGACGATGCTACGGGAGCTGGAGGTGCCTTGGTCAAGCGCAAGTAGAAGTGCCATGGTGTGTCAGGGGGCGATGGTCAAGGCCACCTGGGCCTCGTGCAAGAGTTGGGTAATGGGCTGCGGGGGCAGCGCTTCGGTGAACACGCGGTCCATCTGGTCCAGGCTGGTGACCTTGGCCAGGGCCTGCTGGGAAAACTTGCTCGAGTCGGCTACCAGCCAGGTCTCGCGTGCCTGCTCGTGCACGGCTTCAATGACAGGGCGATCACGTTGATCGCGGTCGCGGATGGTGCCGTCGGGGTCGATGCCCAGGGCGCTGATGATGCCGATGTCGACCTTGTACTGCTTGAGGAACTGCACCGCGCTTTCGCCTTCCAGGGCGTTGTCTCGCCCGCGCAGCATGCCGCCTGCCACATGGACCTTGCAGTCAGTGTGTTCGCTCAGTAATGTGGCGACATGCAGGTTGTAGGTGATCACGGTCAAGCCTGGCTTGTTAAGCAGTTCACGGGCAACGGCCTCTACCGTGGTGCCCACGCCCATTAAGAGCGTGGCGCCATCGGGAATGGCTGCGGCCACCGAGCGGGCGATGCGCGCCTTGGCATCGGCTTTGAGGGCTTGGCGTTCACGCCAGGCCGACACGGCCGGGGCCTGTCGCGGCAGGCTGACCCCGCCGTGAAAACGCAGCAGCATGCCGGCCTCGGCCAGGCGTTGCACATCGCGGCGCACGGTTTGCATCGTCACGTTCAGTCGGGAGGCCAGGCGTTCGACCGAGACAGCGCCTCGAGCGCGAACTTCTTCCAGCAGGGCGACCTGACGAGGGTTGGGCGACCAGGATGTGGGTGCGTTTGACAAAGCGGGGCTCCGAATCCAGCATTTTTCACTTGATTCAGTGAGCCTATCGCAAATTGTATGCGCAAATGGCAACAAAAACGAATAAGATCGCGCCCAACTGATTGTTTGTTTGTGTTCGTATTTGTTGGCGAACAACCATTGTGATGGAGTCTGCTGTGATGGCATCGACCGCTTCTTCTCCTTCTGGCTCTGGGGTTTCCCAGACGGATTTGACCTGTGATGTGCTGGTGATCGGGGGGGGCATCAATGGCGTGGGCACCGCCCGCGATCTGGCCGGACGGGGCTGGAGCGTGTTGCTTTGCGAACAAGATGACCTGGCCAGTCACACCTCGTCAGCGTCGACCAAATTGATCCACGGCGGTTTGCGCTACCTGGAATATGGGGAATTCGGACTGGTTCGCAAGGCGCTGGCTGAGCGCGAACGCCTGCTTCGGTCGGCCCCCCACATCATGTCGCCGCTTCGTTTTGTGTTGCCTCATGATGCGTCCATGCGCCCGGCTTGGATGATTCGCTTGGGTTTGTGGTTGTATGACCACCTGGCCAAGCGCGAATTCCTGCCTGGCTGCAAATCGGTGCGTTTCAAAGGGCATGCACTGGGGGCGCCGCTGGCATCACATTGGACCAAGGGCTTCATCTATTCAGACGGCTGGGTGGACGACGCCCGCCTGGTGGCCTTGTGCGCGCAAGATGCGGCCGAACGCGGCGCGCGCATTCTCACGCGGACCCGCTGCGAAGGGGTGACCCCGCACGACGGCGGCTGGTTGGCCACCCTGGTGCAACTCGACCCCCATTCGGGCCAGGAAGTGGCGCGCCAGACGGTGCGGGCTCGTTCGGTGGTCAACGCAGCAGGTCCGTGGGCCGAGCGGGTGCTGCACCAGCACATGGGCGTGAGTGGCCAGGAAGCCGGGCGCAGCAAGGACGAAAAACTGCGTCTGGTCAAAGGCAGCCACATCGTGGTGCCACGCAAGTTTTCGCATGACCATGCTTACATCTTCCAGGGGCAAGACCGTCGCATCATCTTCGCCATTCCGTATCAGAACGACTTCACCCTGATCGGCACCACCGATGTCGAGCACAAGGGCGAGCCCGGCAAGGCGGTCATCGATCAGGATGAAGTTCACTACCTGTGCGAGCAGGCCAGCCGCTATCTGAAGGAACCGGTGAAGCCCAGCGATGTGGTGTGGACCTTCTCGGGTGTGCGCCCCCTGCTGGATGACGAAAGCGGCAACGCCGCCGCCGTGACCCGTGACTACAAGGTGCAAGCGCAAAGCTTGCCTGCACCCTGGTTGACCGTATGGGGCGGCAAACTCACCACCTTCCGCTTGTTGTCACAAGAAGCGGCCGACAAGGTGGGGCAATTGCTGGGTGATGTCCGCAAGCCTTGGACTGACGATGCGCTCTTGCCCGGCGGCGACCTGCGTTGCGTGGTGGGCAGTCCGGTTCACCCTGTGCATGACATCAACGAATTCGCGGCGGCTTTGCGCCAGCGCTGTCCTTGGGTTGATCAGAATGTGCTCCATCGGTGGGCGCACACCTATGGCAGCCGAACCTTGACATGGTTGGAAGGTGCCAAGCGCAAGGTGGATCTGGGCGCTGAAGTGGCGCCTGGTTTGTTCGAGCGTGAGCTGAACTACTTGCGCCGGTATGAGTGGGCTCAAACGGCCGAAGACGTGTTGTGGCGCCGGACCAAGCTGGGCTTGCACTACACGGTCGAGCAGCGTGCCGCAGTGGCCGACTGGATGACCGGTGCGCAAGCCAGTAATCAGCGCAGCGCGGCCTGAACCTGATCTTGTTGGCTCTTGCGCCATTGCAGGGGCGACAGCCCCGTCCAGCGCTTGAATGCCCGCGTGAAGGCGCTTTGCTCGGAATAGCCCAGCAGCAGGGCGATGTCTGAAATGGGCAAGCGTCCTTCTTGAACGTGGGCCAGCGCAGTTTGCTGCAGCGTGGCTTCGCGCAAATCGCGAAACTGATGGCCTTGCGCTGCCAGTTGCCGGTACAGCATGCGGGGTGACAGCTTCAGTTCATTGGCCACACAAGCCAATTCGGGCATTCCGCTTTGACCACTTTGGGCCAGGTGGGTCATGGCCCTGCGGGCCTGTTCCACCACATTGCCTTGGGTGGGCAGCGCGGCCAGGGTGGCCTGCACCTGATCGTCCATCAGCTTGAGCAGATGCGGGTCGTGCTGCATCAGGGGCCATTGCAGGCAAGCCAGAGGCAAGCACAACCGCGTCATGGGTTGAGCAAAGCGCACCCGGCATCCAAAGAAGGCCTCGTAGGGCCTGACGTCGAGAGGCGGTGGATTCACAAAGTCCACCTCGGTCAAGGGCAGGGCCCGGCCACACAGGTCGCGAGCAAACTGAACAATGGCCGTCACGCCGGTTTCGTCGAACAGGGCGCCTGGGCGCCCCATGGTCACACCCCAGCGCAACTCCAGTTGGGTCTCGGTGGGGTGCAGGTCGATGGGGTTGATGTCGTGCAGCAGGCGGTGATAGCGCTGTATGCGGGCCAGGGCGCCTCCCAGGTTGTCGCATGCGCGCAGTGAATAACCCAGTGCCCCCAGATGCAAGGGCTGCAGAGTCTGGCCCAGGTGCAGCCCCAGCTGTGGGTCTTTTAACGCTGTGGCTGCCTGAATCAGAAACTGGCAGTAGGCCTCGGCGCTGACGCGCGCCAGGTGATCGGGGCTGAACTCTTCCAACCCATGGGGGCGCAGCGGGGTGGGGTCCACCCCCTGGGCGCGCAAGTACGCGCACAAAGCCTGAACCAGGGTGTGCGGCACCACGCCGTGAACGGCGCTGCGGACATGAATGCGATCGAGCATGGACGAAATTGTCAAAAATCAAGAATCGCCGGTCAAGACGGGTTAGACCTGCCTTGCCTATGCTCTGGGCTGATTTTTGGATAGGGGACAGGCATGTCTGGATCGCATCCGCGCAGCATTTTCATTACCGGAGCCGCCGCTGGCATTGGGCGAGCCGTGGCCGAGCGCTTTGCGCGTGAGGGGTGGGTGGTCGGTTTGTTCGACGTCGATGAGGCCGCCGTGCAGGCGCTGAGTCAGCAGTTGGGGCAACAGTTTGGGGCGGGCCGGGCGGTCGCCGGGCGGCTGGATGTGGCTGATGCCGAGGGCTGGGCTCAGTCGCTTGCGGCCTTTGTACAAGCCGCTGGCGGGCGCCTGGATGTGCTCTTCAACAACGCCGGTGTGGCCGTGACGGCCCCGTTTGACGAGGCCCCGCTGGCGCGGCACCACCGCCTCATCGACATCAACCTCAAAGGCGTGGTCAATGGTTGCCATGCCGCACTGCCCTATCTGAAGCGCACGCCGCAATCGCGCGCGATCAACATGTGCTCTGCCTCGGCCTTGTATGGTCAGCCCATGCTCAGCACCTACTCGGCCACCAAGGCCGCTGTGCGCAGCCTGACTGAAGCGCTGGACATCGAATGGCAAGCGCACGGCATACGTGTGCTGGACGTGTTGCCCCTCTTTGTGAACACCGCCATGGTGCGCGACGAGGTCAGCAAGATGAAAACCGTCAAAACGCTGGGGGTGCGTCTTAGCGCGGAAGACGTGGCTGCCACGGTGTGGCAATTGGCGCGCCCGCTGTCAGCCCGAGGTCTGCCGGTTCACTCGCCCGTTGGGTTGCAAACCAAGTTGTTTTACATCGCGGCCAAGCTCACACCGGATGGCCTGAACCGCTGGATCACGGCCAAGCTGGGTGGTCATTGAGTCACGCGCACCCAATTCAGAACTGAAGCAAACAACGCCCCATGATCTCTCCCGATTCCACCCTGGCCCTGGCCGGCATGAAGCCCCTGACCGACTTCGATGGCGCACGTGCCGCTACCGCGCCAGCCGAGCGCCTCAAGGAGGTTCGGCGCCGTGCGCTGGCTTTGCGCGAGCGCATGATGGTCGAGCCCGAGGTGCTGTTCTATCGCAGCTTCAACTTGATCCGAGCGCCATACCCGACCTACTACGCGTTCTCTGGTGTTTTTGCCGACAAGGGCTTCAAGTTTCCCTTGGTCCACTTGCTCAACCGCCTGTTTGTGGTTCAGTACCGCGACCACGCGGGCCAGGTCAAAACCTTGGTCATGTCGCCTACCGATCACGATGCCAATCGGGAAACGCCGTTCTTCAAGCGCCTGGCCAGCCGCGTGCCCGAGGTCTTCGCTCCCTTGCTTGCGCCCGTGTTCAACACGGTCGAAGGGGCGCTGGCAGCCTGTGGCATTCGACCCGATCAGGTCGACTACATCAGCTACGACCATTTGCACACGCAGGATGTGCGGCGCTGGCTCGGATCAGCGAATCGGCCGGCCTACTTTCCCAAGGCCAAGCTGTTGGTGCATAGACAGGAATGGGCTTCCACCCGGGCCTTGTTGCCCATTCAGGCCGATTGGTATTGCCCGGGCGGCATCGATGGCATTGCGCCAGATCGAGTTCTGCCGTTTGACGGTAGCCTTAGCCTGGGGCCGGGGGTGGCTTTGATTCACACCCCAGGGCATACCGAGGGCAATCATTCCCTGGCGGTTCGGGTGCCTGACGGCATTCGTGTGACCAGTGAAAACGGGGTGGGGGCCGATGCCTACGAGCCCAAGCACTCGCGCATCAACGCCGTGCGGCGCCATGCCTTGAGTACGGGGGTGGAGGTGATCCTCAACGGCAACACCTTGGAGGGCAGCAACGATCAGTACATCTCCATGGTGCTGGAGAAGACGTTGGCGGGTCCGTCGGCCCATCCCGATTACCCGAACTGCGCCACGTCCAGCGAGCGCACGCGCTTCTGGCTTTTCCCAGGGGAGGGGGCCAGCCATCTGTTTGGTGAGGCGAACTTTGGTTCGCCCTTTAAAGGCTGACCGGGTCCGTCTTATTGCGGCATCAAGATGTGGCCCCGCGTAGATGCCACCGGCTTGGCCGGGTCGTCTTGCCACACATTGACCTGCACCAGGGACACCCGGTTGCCTTGGCGCACCGTGATGCCTTGGGCATAGGTGTCAATGGGCTTGGCTGAGCGCAGGTAATCGATCGAGAAATCGATGGCCTTGGGGATCGCTTTTCCGATCTGTGGGTTGGTGGCCACCATGTGCATGATCATGGCCGTTTCCGCAAACCCGGCCAGCACGCCACCGTGCAGTGCCGGCAGCATCGGGTTGCCAATCAGGTCGTGCTTGAAGGGCAAGCGGAAAATGGGGCCCGCGTTGACTTGCGGGTGCTGCATCACCCCCAGGAAGTCGACATAAGGCGAGCGCCCCTCGGGGATGGCGGGTTGGCTTGATTTGGCCGCTTCCGCAATCGCCTCCATCGACACGACGTGAATGGGCGGGGGTGCCACCGCAGGCTTGTTTGTGCTTGGGGTGGGGGCGCTGCCATCCAGGTCTTTGCGACGCGAGTTGGCGGTGGCCCGCATGAAGGTGGCGTTGGCCACAGCGATGATTTCGTCGTTGCCGGGCTGGCGCAGTTCGCCGCGCACAAAGGCCACGCTGCGCGACAGTCGGTAGCAATGGGCGTCGCAGATCAGGTTCTTGCTGGCATCGGCCGAGCGCAGGTAGTCCATGCGCAAGTCCAGCGTGGCAAACGGCTCGAGCTTGTCCAGCGCGGTGCCCACGGCGATGCCACAGGCCGTGTCAGCCAGCACGCTCAGGCACCCGGTGTGAATGCGGTTGCGTTCGATGTCGCCGCTCCAGGTCGGGCGCGCGGGCACCATCAGGCTGGCGCGCCCCTTTTCCAGGTGCGTGACCAGCATGCCCGAAGCTTGAGCGTAGGGAATGGTCTTGATGAAGTGGTCAACCCACTGGAATGTATCTGAAGCGTTGGGGTCAGATGCGAACAGGCTCTTGCTCATGCGAACTCTCGAAAAAGAATCAGGACTTCTTGGGGTTCAGTCGTACTTCCAGGCCCTTGTCGGTGACCTGAATGTGCCCCACCTCGTAGCCCATGCGGTCTGCGGTGCGCAGGTCTTCGGGTTTGAATTGGTGAACCGGGAAGTCTTGCAGCCGGTCTTCGGCGATCCACGCGCCCAACTTGGTCAGATAGCGCTGCATGCCTGAGGGCAGGCCGGCCAGGTTGATCTGATCGACCGCGACCCGCGTCAGCCGCAGTGTCAGGTCTTTGGGCTCGAACCGCAAGCCAAAGCTCACCCCAATGGTGCCCTGGTAGGTCTTGCGAAACAGGTTGTCGGTGGCGCTGAGATCGAACTCGGTGGCCACGCGGTTGTCCTGTGGCTTGAATTGCAGGCGAGGGGCCTGGGCCTTCACGTCCAGCAGATCCAGGATGCGGTTGGTAACCGGGAAGGGCTTGGCGATCTTCTCGCTCAACTCTTCCTTGGTGATCACCACCGTGCGGGGGCCCAGGATGGAGGCGCAGGCCGCCAGCGACGACAGCGCAGCAAGGCCACCCCAGCGCAGGGCAGCACGACGAGACATCTCAAACATGGGCAACGATCAACCTGCCGGCAATTACGGAACAGGTGTCCATTGTGGCAGGGTCAAGACCTCTGTGCCGCGCTGCCGTGCGCGTTTGGCCAGTTTGAGCAATGCGGCGTCCTTCGAGAACAGCCATTTCGCCCCCACATGCAAGGCCAGATCGATGAAAACCTGGTCGTCGGGGTCTTTGCAGCGCAAGGGGCCGCGGGGCGGTTCATCCACAAACTCGGCATGCTGAAACACCGTCAGGGTCAGCATGGGGTCGGGCTGCCAGGCCTTGAGGTAACTGCGTGGCCACACCTGGTGCCATTCCTGTTCCATCGAAGGGCAGGCCACCCAGCGCCACTCTCCACGCAAAATGGCGGCCACGATGGGGTGGGCGGCAGGGTCCTTGAACACGCGCCAGTCAAGCAGGGCGTTCGTGTCGAGGATGACGATGGGGCGCGGGTCGGCGGCGCTCATTCGGCGCGGCTGATCACGCCGCCGCCCAGGCACACCTCGCCTTGGTACAGCACAGCCGACTGGCCGGGCGTGACCGCCCACTGGGCTTCGGGGAAGTGCAAGGCGATTTCACTGGGACTGGCTGAGGTGACCTCGCAGGCCGCGTCGGCTTGGCGATAGCGTGTTTTCGCGCCCATGGGGCTGGTGCCCACTTGGGGGCCTCGGCCATCGACCCAGCTCAGGTCATCGGCGACCAGGGTGTGTTGCAACAGCCAAGGGTGGTCATGGCCCTGCACCACATACAGCGTGTTGGTGGCCATGTCCTTGCGGGCCACGAACCAGGGCTCGTGCTCGCCGCCGCCACGCGGGGCGCCTTTTTCCTTCACACCGCCAATGCCAATGCCCTTGCGCTGGCCCAGGGTGTAAAAACTCAGGCCCACGTGTTCGCCCAGCTTGCGGCCCCGGTCATCCTTGATGGGGCCGGGGGTGTTGGACAGATAGCGGTTGAGAAACTCGCGGAACGGGCGCTCACCAATGAAGCAGATGCCGGTGGAGTCTTTCTTCTTCGCGTTGGGCAGGCCAATTTCCGCCGCAATGCGGCGCACCTCGGTCTTGGGCAGCTCGCCCACAGGAAACAGGGTTTTGCTCAGCTGGGCCTGGTTCAGCCGGTGCAGGAAGTAGCTCTGGTCTTTCAGCGGGTCCAGCCCTTTGAGCAGTTCGAAGCGCTGGCCGCCTTCGTAAGAAGCGTCGGCCACACCGCGCACTCGGGCGTAGTGCCCTGTGGCGATCTTTTCTGCCCCCAGTCGCATGGCGTGGTCCAGAAACGCCTTGAACTTGATCTCCGCGTTGCACAGCACATCCGGGTTGGGGGTGCGACCGGCCTGGTATTCGCGCAGGAACTCGGCAAACACGCGGTCCTTGTAGTTGGCCGCGAAGTTCACGTGTTCGATTTCGATGCCGATCACGTCGGCCACCGAGGCTGCATCCAGAAAGTCTTGACGCGACGAGCAGTACTCGCTGTCGTCATCGTCTTCCCAGTTTTTCATGAAGATGCCGATGACCTCGTAGCCCTGCTGCTTGAGCAGCCAGGCGCTCACAGCCGAATCGACCCCACCACTGAGGCCTACCACCAC
>ERZ724505.438-NODE-438-length-26814-cov-5.646511_pt1 | contig 26814 bp, 26 predicted proteins | sample MGYA00376038_ERZ724505 | MGnify/ENA primary metagenome ERZ724505 (study PRJEB28724, sample SAMN07190884) | wastewater metagenome | isolation source: effluent of sewage treatment plant in Hong Hong | place: Hong Kong | collected 2016-03-17 ...
CTGATTCTCGCCGACAGGGGGCTGGCTGCGGGGAATAAATCAGCGTCTCCCTTGGTCGTGACCGTGCGCACCACCACCACGCTGCTGCGTCGTGCCCGGCTGCCGGGAATATCGAACATACTGCGCAGATCCAGCAGCGGCAGGACTTCGCCACGCAGCTTGAGATAGCCGCTGTCGAACTGCTGTGCAGGGAACTCCACGCACTCGACCACAGTATCGAGCGGAATGACAAAGAACGAATTCGCCAGCGAAATCAGGAAACCGTCGATAATGGCCAGCGTCAGTGGCAGATAGATGCGGAACGTGGTTCCCTCTCCCTGGCGGCTGTCGATTTCAATTGCACCGCGCAGCGCTTCGATGCTGCTTTTCACCACATCCATGCCAACACCGCGGCCGGACAGGCTGGTTACCTGGTCGGCGGTGGAAAATCCGGGTTCGAAAATCAGCTGGTGGATTTCGCGCTGGCTCAGATTGGCGTTCGCCGCCACCAGGCCTTTCTCCACCGCCTTGGCCAGGATACGCTCGGTTTTCAGCCCGGCGCCGTCGTCGGAAATTTCGATCACGATATGCGGCCCATCGTGGCAGGCATTCAACCGCACCATGCCTTTCGCCGGCTTGCCCGCAGCCAGCCGGGCTTCGGCCGGCTCGATGCCATGGTCGATGGCATTGCGCACCAGATGCGTCAGCGGGTCGCCGATTTTCTCGACAAAAGTCTTGTCCAGCTCGGTTTCGGCGCCGCCGATCTGCAACTCGATATCCTTGCCCAGCTCCTTGCTGACATCGCGCACTACGCGGTTGAAGCGATTGAAGGTTTCGCCGATCTCCACCATGCGCAGATGCAATGCACTGTCGCGGATGTTTTCCACCAGCTCGGAAATGCGGCTCGCCGCCTCGATCATCTGTGCCGCACCGTGCTGTGTGGCAACCACGTTGGCGCCGGCACTGGCGATTACCAGCTCGCCAACCAGATCGATCAGTGCATCGAGCTTCTCCGATTGCACCTTGACGTGGCTGCTCTCGCGCTGGCGTGCAACCTTGGCCTGATTCTGCTTGACCAGCGCAGCATCGATCACGCTGCCATCGACGTGCGCGTGTTCACGCACAATTTCGCCCAGCGGCTTGCGTGCATCGGCTATCTCGGCGTCACCCGACTGGGTGTGCAGTGCCTCGTCCAGCTCAACCTGACTGAGCACGCCGCTGGCAACCAGGATTTCCCCCAACCGCAACTCCTGATTCGGCATGCTGCGAATGAATTCGACATACTGCTGTAACTGGCACGACGGCGGCAGAATGGTGACCTTGCAGTCGTCGCGCACGAACTCGAACGCACCGACGATCTGCTCACGGCTGGCATCGCTGTCGAGATCCAGTTCCAGCCCCCAGCTGCAACTTTCCGGGTCAAGCTGCGCCAGTGGCTCAATCTGCTCGGTCAGGCTGGTCACATTGACGAGTTTGCCCAGCGTGGCCACATAGCCAAGAATCGACAGCGGATCGAATCCGCTGCGAAAAGTATCCGCACCAAAGCGCAGCGAAATGTGCCAGACCTTGCCGCTGCCGGCCCTGCCGGGCAACACCTCGGCCTCGGCTTGCGCAGTGGCGGCAACAGCCGGCGCTGCGGGCTCCCGTGTATCCTGCAAGCGATGCTGGAGCCAGATTTCAATGGTTGCGGCGTTGCGCTGCTCCTCCTCCGACAAGGAGCCGCGACAGGCAATCAAACGGTCGATCATCACGCCGATCACGTCGCACGCCGCCAGCAGCAGACCAATCAGGTCGCTGTCGGGAGCTTGCTTCTGGTCGCGCACGTCGGCCAGCACGCTTTCGACCACATGTGTAAAGGTAACGATTGCGGCAAAATCGAACAGCCCAGCCGAGCCCTTGATGGTGTGGACTGCGCGGAAAATCGAATTGACCGCCTCCTGATCGCCCGGATTCTGTTCCAGCTGCAACAGGCCGGATTCCAGCTGTTGGTGCAGCTCGATACACTCCTGCAGCAGCACTTTCAGCAGCGAGTCGAGTTCGTCGTTGGCATACATGTCGGATATCCTCACTGCGGCGCAGCCGTCATTCTTTGGCAGGAATCAGCTGCGGGTCGCCGAAAAAGCTGTTCAGGCCAAACAGCTCCAGTGCCTGGCGCAACTCGGCACTGTGGTTGACCAGGCTCAGTTCGCAGCCGTCGAACAGCGCCTGATGCTTGAGCGCCACCAGCAATTGCAGGCCGGCGGCATCGACCTCCGCCACGGCATCCATATCGAGAACCAGATCGCGGCAGGTGGCAAGCTCCTGCAATAGTTTGTTGCGCAGTTCTGCGACTGCGTAGATGGTGAGCGAGTCGCCCATTGCTACAGTACGTTGGCCGGCATTCATTTTCGTGCTCCGCAATGCCGGCACATCAGGCGGCGATCAGTTTCTTGACTGCATCCAGCATCTGCGCCGGCTGGAACGGCTTTACCACCCATGCCTTGGCGCCAGCGGCCTGGCCTTCGGCCTTCTTTGCAGCTTCTGCCTCGGTGGTCAACATGATCACCGGGGTAAAGCGATGCTGTGGATCCTGCTTCAGCGCCTTGACGAAGCTAATCCCGTCCATGTTCGGCATGTTGACGTCGCTGATCACCAGATTGACGCGCTGACTGCCGAGCTTTTTCAGCGCATCGCAGCCATCGCATGCCTCGACTACTGCGTAGCCGGCGCCGCGTAATGCAATCGATACCACCTGGCGCAGGGAAATCGAATCGTCTACCACCATTACTGTTTTCGCCATGCTGTTTCCCCGAATAAGGCTGCGGGCTCGCCTGCGGCATCGACGCACCGGCTTTGCCCCGTATGGCGTTACATTAGGATCAATTCACATCTCCATGCATAAGAAGCGGCTGTTTTTCTCCTAGGCATTGCCGGAAAAATTCTAGGGATTTCCTTAATCGCGCCATTTACCGGCGGCCGCCACCGCGGCGAACGTGGATAAAAAAAGCGCCATGTGCATGCACATGGCGCCGTATCAGGGAAAGCAGGAACACTTAACGTTCGAATACCGCGATCGACTCTACATGCGCGGTATGCGGGAACATGTTGACCACGCCCGCATGCAACAACCGGTAGCCCTTGGTATTGACCAGTACGCCGGCATCGCGGGCCAGCGTCGCCGGGCTGCACGATACGTAGACAATGCGGCGCGGTGCATCTTCGCCAAACGCCTTGACCAGCTCGATTGCACCATCGCGCGGCGGATCGATAAGCATCTTGTCGAAGCGGCCGAGCGCTGCCAGGCTGTCTTCCGTCATTTCAAACAAATTGGCGACACGGAACTCGGTGGCGGCAGCCAGGCCGTTCAGAGCGGCATTCTCACGCGCTCGCTCGACCAGTCCCTGGCTGCCTTCCATGCCCAGAACCGTGGCGCCACGGCGGGCAATCGGCAAAGTGAAGTTGCCCAGGCCGCAGAACATGTCGGCAATCCGCTCGCCCGGCTGCGGATCCAGCAGGCGCAAAGCCCGGCCGACCAATACCTGATTGATCTGCGGGTTGACCTGGGTGAACTCGGTGGGCCGGAATGGCATGACCACGTTGAATTCCGGCAGCGAGTAAGTCAGCCTGGCGGCGTCGAGCGGGTAGAACGCATAAGCGGTCTCCGGGCCCTTCGGCTGCAGCCAGAACTGCACCCGATGCCGATCTGCGTAGTCGCGCAGCCGTTGCTCGTCGGCCTCGGTCAGCGGCTCCATATTGCGCAAGACCATCACGTCGATATTGTCGCCGATTGCCAGCTCGATCTGCGGCATGCGTTCGCGGATGCTGAGGCCGCCAATCAGTTCGCGCAGTGGCAGCAGCTGATCGGAAATACGCTTGGGCAGGATATGGCACTGCTGCATGTCGGCGATGAAGCTGGAACGCTTCTCGTGAAAGCCGACCAGCATGCCGCCCTTTTTCGCCACGTAACGCACCGACATGCGCGCCCGGTAGCGATAGCCCCAGCCCGGGCCGTAAATCGGCGGCAGCAGCGACTCTGCCCTTACCTTGCCGATGTGCCACAGATTGTCTTCCAGCACGCGCTGCTTGGCAGCTACCTGAGCCGAGGCTTCCATGTGCTGCATCGAACAGCCGCCGCAGACGCCAAAATGCGGGCAACGCGGCTGGGCACGGACAAAGCTCTCGCGCAGCACGCTAATGGTCTGCGCATTTTCGAAATTCGGCTTTTTGCGGTAGGACTGGTAAACCACTTGCTCGAACGGCAAGGCACCGTCGATGAAAATGGTTTTGCCCTCTACGCGGGCGATGCCATGGCCTTCATGGTCGAGGGATTCAATGGTTGCAACGGGCATATCGGCTAAGGGCTGGAAAAATCGGCCATTTTAGCGCAGTTTTGCCTTCAGCCGAACCGCAGTTTGGCCAGCAACACCGCACCGGCCAGAATCATCGTTACCGCATTGGCTACGATGATCGGCATGGCATCGATCATCACGCCATAGATCAGCCACAGCACGACACCGGAAAGAAAAATGGCATACATGCCAAGCGAAATATCCTTGGCCGAGCGCGATCTGTAAACCTGTAATACCTGCGGCACGAACGCCAGCGTGGTGCAGATGCCGGCAACCATACCGACCAAAGTGATCCAGTTCATGATTTATCCCGGGCGCCGTCTACGCCGGTTGAATTCGGGAGCGAGCAAAACCAGCTCGGCCTGCAACAAGGCATGGGCTCTGGCGATGTCATCGATCGGCAAGCCTTCGCGCATGGCCTTCTGCGCTACGGCGATGGCATCCTGCGCTGCCTGGCGTTCCGAGGCCTCGGTACGGAACGCCACGTCGGCAAGAATCGCAATTTCATCCGGGCGAATTTCCGCCAGACCGCCAGTGATATATATCAACTGCACCAGCCCGGACTGCTCGTGCACGCGCACATTACCCGGACGCAGCATCGACAGCATCGGCGCATGGCGCGGCAGGATGCCGAGTTCACCGCTGCGCGACGGCAGCGCCGCGAAACTGGCATCGCCACGATAGATCTCGCCGGTGACCGAAACGATGCTGACGTGCATCGCCAACGCGGTTCGCGGCAGATTATTCAACGGTACCTCGCGTCAAACGCACGCACCACCTCGACCAGGAGCGGAAACTGCCGCTCGATATCGAGCCGGTCGCTGTTCAGCACCAGATCAAATGCGCGTGGATCGTCCAGCTCACGGCGGAAATAATCCCAGACGAACTGGCGTTTGTCCTGATTGGCCTTTTCCGCCTTGATTCTGGCCGCGGCAAAATCGATCTGCTCGCGATTGGCGATGCGCGTAGCACAATGCTCCAGCGAACCGACCACCCGCAGGCGGAACACCGGATGATTGGCGAGAATGATGTGTGCACCGCGCCCGACGATCACGCCGCCGGACTGCAGGATATTGAGGCACAGGTTGACCAGATGCTGGTAGAACTGCACCTGCTCCTGCCGATGCAACGATTTGAAGCCGATCAGCCATTGGGTCCAGTGCAATTTGGCCTGTTCGTCCAGTTGCGCCAGCAGGTCGCTATCGATTCCTGAACTCTGTGCAATCGCATTCAGCAGCGCCTGATCGTAAAACGGTACGTCCAGTGCTTTCGCAAGCTTGCGTGCCAATTCGCGGCCACCACTGCCGTAATCGTGCGATACGGTGATCACCGGCTTGCGGTCGACGGCGCAACTCCTGGCTCGTTCAGCCCGGATCAGAATCTGCAGTGCTTCATGAATGTCCTTGGTCATGCCTCAGTGCCCTTCCTTGTCACCGGCTGGAGTCGCATGCGCTTGCCCGAATCAGGCTGGAAACACACCGGTGGACAGATAACGGTCGCCACGATCGCAAACGATGGAAACAATAGTCGCGTTCTGCACCTGTCCGGATAGCCGCAGCGCCGCAGCCAGTGCGCCACCGGACGAAATTCCGGCAAAAATCCCTTCCTCGCGCGCCAGGCGTCGCGCCATTTCCTCGGCCTCGGCCTGCGTGACTTCCATTACTGAGTCGATACGCTCAAAATCGCAAATCGCCGGCACATACTCGCACGGCCATTTGCGGATGCCGGGAATCTGTGCGCCGTCGGTCGGTTGCACGCCGACAATCTGCACCGCGGGATTCTGTTCTTTCAGGTAGCGACCGGTGCCCATGATGGTGCCGGTAGTTCCCATGCTGCTGACAAAATGGGTAATCCGGCCCTGCGTATCGCGCCAGATTTCCGGACCGGTACCTTCGTAATGCGCCAGCGGGTTATCCGGGTTGGCGAACTGATCGAGAATAACGCCCTTGCCTTCGCGCTGCATTGCCTCTGCCAGATCGCGCGCGCCTTCCATGCCGATTTTCTGCGGTGTAAGAATCAGTTCGGCCCCGAATGCCGCCATGCTTTGGCGGCGCTCAACCGACAGGTGATCGGGCATGATCAGCACCATCCGGTATCCCATCATTGCCGCCGCCATCGCCAGGGCAATGCCGGTATTGCCGCTGGTAGCTTCGATAAGGGTATCGCCCGGCTTGATCTGGCCGCGGGCAGCGGCGCGCCTGATCATCGAGAATGCCGGCCGGTCTTTTACCGAACCGGCCGGATTATTACCTTCCAGTTTGACCAGTATCGTGTTGGTAGTGTTACCGGGAATTCGTTTCAGGCGAACCAGCGGCGTATTGCCGATGAAATCTTCAAGCGTCTTGTACATGGCGGAATTCAAACATTGTATAGCGCCGATTTTAAAGCCAAACCCGACGCCGCGCATGCGTGAAAAAACAAAAACCCGCCGTTTTCGGCGGGTTTTTGCAGCGACACAGACACGCGGCGACTATTTCTTCGCAGCCGGCGCCGGTGCTGCAGCCGGTTTGGCTGCCGCTGCAGCCGGTGCCGCAGCCTTGCCTCCAACACTAATCTCTGCCTTGATCTTGTTCAGCGTGCCGCCCTTAATGCCGGCAACCTTGGTTAAATCGTCTGCTGTCTTGAATGGGCCGTTTTTCTGGCGGTAATCGATAATCGCCTTGGCTTTTGCCGGCCCGATTCCCTTCAGGGCTTCCAGTTGTTGTTGCGTTGCCGTATTGATATCAACTGCGGCAAATGCAGATGTAGCGAAGGCAAACGCTGTAGCCAGGGACAGCAACAATTTTTTCATTACCCAACTCCTTCAGACAAACTTCGAATTAGCGAGAGAAAATCAACGGATAAAGCAGATTCAGGCTAAGCAACGCAGCGGAAAAGTTCAAGTCAGTTGCGGCAAATGCAACCACCCGGGCCGGCCATTCCCATCCCGACTCAGGCAGAATCAGCAGCGTCAATGCACACCGAGTGCGCGGATCACGCCAATACACACGCCCTCAATGTCGAGCTGGTCGCGATCCAGATCGACATCGATCGGCGCATAGTCGGAATTTTCCGCAATCAGCTGCACATGCCGCCCATCGCGGTGCCAGCGCTTGACGGTAACATCGTCGCCCAGACGGGCAACCACCAATTGCCCCTCCCTGACATCGCGCGTTTGCCGAACCGCGATCAAGTCGCCATCAAAAATTCCGGCATTGATCATGCTATTGCCGCGCACGCGCAGCAGGTAATCAGGCTCTGCACCAAGCAGTGCCGAATCCAGAACAAAGCGCGATTCCACGTGCTCTGCCGCCAGAATCGGCGAACCTGCGGCAACCCGGCCAACCAGTGGAATACCCGTTTCCTGCTCGTCGAGCTTGACCCGGATGCCGCGAGCAACGTTCGATTGCAATTCAATCGCGCCTTTTTTCGCCAGCGCCTTTACGTGCTCGACTGCAGCGTTTACCGACTTGAACCCCAGACCGTCGGCGATTTCGGCAAAAGTCGGCGGAATGCCATTATCGGTAACGAATTGCTTGATGAAGTCAAAAACTACAGATTGTCGCGAAGTAAGCATATTCCGATATCTCATTCAGAGTTATTACATTTGCCACGCAGCCCAGCCCTCCGAGGCGCACATATTCTTGCCGGCACGTGGTCAGCGACCATATTGCATCGCCCTATCGCGGGTACTCTGCCGCATTTTCAGGTTGATACGATGGCCGACGCCCCCTCTCGCTGGCAAGCTGCCGGAGCATGCGCCCGGGAACGCACCAGAGTCCAGCCATGCAGCGACCGGCAAGCCCGTGCCGCACCGCTACCACCATTACGCAAGGCGACGGCTGTAGCCGCCCCCACTGCAGGCCACGCCCTGGCCGCCAGCCGCAGGCACTGCCATGCGCCACCGCCAATTGTCGTAGCCGATGCCAGGATCAATATCTGCAAGCCAGCACCGGCACGCGCATGATTGAATGTTTCAAACCATACCGGAGCCAGCATTAACCACACCAATGATAGCGCAAGCCCGGATACAGCCAGCAGCAGCGCATGCATGCGCAGCTCACGCACAGGCACAATCGGGTAGCCTTGACGCTGTGCGGTGGAAAAACGGATAGCGGATGAAATCATGTCGACCTCCGGTTAACTGTATTTAGATACAGATTACTGCATCTAAATACAGTTAACAAGTTTTTCTTAATTGCATCAAGGCGATGTTACGCCGCACCCGATCGCCTATAGAATAAGGGCTGAGTGCAAAACATATGTCTTAACCCCGACGATGAACCAGATACCGCCCCCCCCGCAACCGCCAGAACAGCCATCGCCAGAGGAATGCTGCAGTAGCGGCTGCGATCCGTGCATCATGGATCTCTACACCGAGGAGCTGCAGCAATATCGCCAGAAGCTGGCGGATTGGCAGCGTTTGTACGGCGAGCAGGCCACCGTCGGCGGTAACGGCGCGACGTAGCCGCAGCTGCAGTTGTTCGGCTAGAATCGCCGGCTGTCTTTTCCCTGAATAGAGGCGACTCACCATGTGGTTCCGCAATTTACTGGTTTTCCGTTTTATCCAGCCATTTGCACTGGAAGCCGAAGCGTTGTCCGAAAAATTGCAGAGTGCCGCCTTCCAGCCCTGTGGCAAGATGGAACGGCAAGCCGTCGGTTTCTGCCAGCCGGCGAAACATGCCGCTGCGCCGCTGGTCCATGCAGTCTCAGGCAATCTGCTGCTCAGCCTGTGCGTGGAGGACAAGATTCTGCCGGCCGCCGTGATTCGCGATTTTGCCGATGTGAAGGTCCAGGAGATCGAAGAAGCACAGGGCCGCAAGGTAGGCAAGAAAGAGCGCAAGGAAATCGTCGAGCGGGTAACCGACGAACTGCTGCCACGCGCCTTTACCCGCCGCCGCAAAACCACCGCGATGATCTGTCCGCAACAGGGCTGGCTGATTGTCGATTCGGCATCGGCCAAGCGCGCCGAGGAATTGCTCGAATGGCTGCGCAAATGTGTCGATACGCTGGCGGTGCGGCCACTGAACACGGAAATCAGCCCGATGGCGGCAATGACCGACTGGCTCACTGGCGGTGAAGCGCCGGGAAATTTCGGCATGGAAACCGAGGTAGAGCTGAAACTGCCGGAAGAGGATGGTGCCGTAATCCGTTGCCTGCGCCAGGATGTGCATGCCGACGAAGTGCGCAATCATCTGGCCAGCGGCAAGCGGGTTACCAAGCTGGCGCTGACCTGGGCCGACCGGATGAGCTTCGTACTGACTGAAGATCTGCTGATCCGTCGGCTGGCTTATCTGGATCTGCTGCAGGACGAGGCAAAAAATGCCGGTGCAGTCGATGCCGACGAGCAATTCGACGCCAATCTGACGATCATGGCCGGAGAGCTGAACAAGCTGCTGCCGGAGCTGATCGAAGCATTGGGTGGAGAGCAGCAGCCCAAGTTGTAGACTACAGACCACAGTGCAATCGTAATGGCCAGCCTGTCAGGTTGGCCATTTTTACATCAGCTTCTACACGTCCTGTCGAACCACGCTTTGCGCCATCATGTCCGTCTCTTGCACGGGCAGTGCGGTGGTGACACAGCGTAGCGGCAAGCCAGCTCGGCGCATGAGCAATCCCAGCTGCCGCCGATGAACCAGCATATTCGCCTCCGATTACCGATTGCCACATGGCCGATGTCTTCGCGCCCGGCGCTTTCGGGAACCACCGGCAGTCACAAACCAGACACAGCTTGTGGACAACTCGATATTTTTCAGCCGTATCGGCTGCCAGCAGCGCAATTCGGGCAAATTCATGCACCGATTCTGTGGACAAATCGCACATTGCACAAAAATTAATCAGCAATTGAAAAACGCTGCTGGCTCAAGCCACTGCCGGGCCTATCCACAGGAGATTCACATGGGCGTCCCCGGCAACTGTGAATTTACCCTCAGCGGCGTTTGGCCTTGCGCCGTGCTGTGGGCAAGCTGGGGGTAACCGGGTTATCCAGCGCGAAATCGATCTTGCTCGACTCCATGTCCACCCGCATCACCTTGATCCGCACCCGGTCGCCGAGGCGATAACGGGTATTGCTGCGTTCGCCGGTCAGCGAATGCAACGCGGCATCGTAATGGAAGTAATCCTGCCCCAGCTCGGTGATGTGCACCAACCCTTCGACGTACACATTGTCCAGCAACACAAACATGCCAAAGCTGGTAACTGCGCTGACACTGCCGTCGAATACCTCGCCGATCTTGTCGCGCATGAAGAAGCATTTGAGCCAGTTTTCCACATCGCGCGTCGCGTCGTCGGCACGACGCTCGGTCATCGAGCAATGTTCGCCCAATTCCGGCCATTTGCCACCGGGCTTGTACTTTTCGCCGCGCAATACGGCCTTGATCGCCCGGTGCACCAGCAAGTCCGGGTAGCGGCGGATTGGCGAAGTGAAATGAGTGTAGCCTTCGTAAGCCAGACCGAAATGGCCGACATTGTCCGGGCTGTACACTGCCTGCTGTAGCGAGCGCAGCATCGCAGTCTGCAACAGTGGCGCATCGGGGCGGGTTTTAACCTTGTCGAGCAATTGCGCATAATCCTTGGCATGCGGCTCGTCACCACCGGGCAGGGTCAGGCCCATCTCGCGCAACAAGGCGCGCAGATTGTCGAGTTTTTCCGGCGTCGGGCCTTCATGCACCCGGTACAGCGTCGGATGCTTGTGCTTTTCGAGGAAGTCGGAGGCGCAGACATTGGCCGCCAGCATGCATTCCTCGATCAGCTTGTGCGCGTCGTTGCGGCTTACCGGCACAATCCGCTCGATCTTGCCCTGCTCGTTGAAGATCATTTGCGTTTCATTGCTCTCGAAATCGATCGCCCCGCGCTTTTCGCGTGCCTTGCGCAAAACATGGAACAGCTCATACAGCTTCTGCACCTGCGGCAACAACGGCGCGTTTTCGGTTGCCTCCGGACCGGTCGGATTTTCCAGCATCGCCCACACCTTGGTGTAGGTAAAACGCGCGTGCGAACGCATCACCGCCGGATAGAAACGGTATTGCTTCACCTTGCCCTGGGTATTGATGCTCATGTCGCACACCATGCACATGCGCTCGACATCCGGGTTCAAAGAACAGATACCGTTCGACAGCGCCTCCGGCAACATCGGGATCACCCGGCGCGGGAAATACACCGAGTTGCCACGCTGCCGGGCATCGATATCCAGGCCGTCACCGGTACGGACGTAATAGCTGACATCGGCAATCGCCACCAACAGCCGGAAGCCCTTACCTTCGGCGGCGCAATACACCGCATCGTCAAAATCGCGCGCCGTTTCGCCGTCGATGGTCACCAGCGGCAGATCGCGCACATCTTCGCGCTGCAGACCGTCATCCGCCTTCCAGTCGAGCTTGCGCACCTTTTTCGGGGTTTTCTGCGCCAGTTGTTCAGCCGCTTCGGAAAACTGGAACGGCAGGCTGTGCTTGCGCAACGCAATCTCGATTTCCATTCCCGGATCGGCGTAATTGCCCAGCACCTCGATCACGCAGGCGATCGGCTGGGTCGCATTGCTTGGCTGGGTGAGGATTTCCACCATCACCACCTGGCCGTCCCTGGCGCCTTTGTCCTGCCCCGGCGCGATCAGGATGTCCTGATTGACGCGTTTGTCCTCGGCGACGACGAACAGCACGCCGTGTTCGCTGAACAGGCGCCCCACCAGACGCTTGTTCACATGATCGAGAATCTCGACGATCTTGGCCTCACGCCGGCCCTTGAAGTCCTTGCCGGCCTCACGAGCCAGCACGATATCGCCGTGCAGCACCTTGTGCATTTCCCGCGGACCGAGAAACATATCCGGACTACCGTCTTCCGGAATCAGGAAGCCGAAACCATCAGCGTGCCCCTGCACCCGCCCTTTGATCAGGTCGAGTTTTTCCGCAACGCAGATCAGATTCTTGCGGTTGGTCATGATTTCGCCATCGCGCTCCATCGCACGCAAGCGGCGGGCAAAAACGCCAATCTCCTCGTCGTGGATATCCAGCAGGCCGGCCAGTTGCTCGGCAGATACCGGGCCATGCTGAGCGACCTGCTGCATGATGAATTCGCGGCTGGGAAGAGGATTCGGATAGTTGGCCTGCTCCCGTTCGAGGAACGGATCAAGGCTGCGAATACTGGTTTTGGCGGGGGATTTAACTTTTTTGTGTTTTTTTGCTTTTTCAATTGACAAAATAAATGTCCTCTTTATAATGCGCTGCTCCTGACGACGAAGCCTTTGTCGGATGGAAGATTATACAGGCCCAGGTGGCGGAATTGGTAGACGCACTAGGTTCAGGTCCTAGCGGTTGCAAGACTGTGGAGGTTCGAGTCCTCTCCTGGGCACCAGGCAAACTGGTTGCCCGGTCTGTATAAGACAAAAGATGTTGGTGCCCGCCCAGGTGGCGGAATTGGTAGACGCACTAGGTTCAGGTCCTAGCGGTGGCAACACTGTGGAGGTTCGAGTCCTCTCCTGGGCACCACATTCCAAGCAGTAATTTCCCGGCACATTAAAGCCTTTAAGCATAGAGTAGAAGCCGTCAACATTGGCGGCATTTTATGCTTGAGCGCAATCCCTGCGCTATTTCCGCCCCGCCCGACTGCATGAAACTCGCACTGAAAATCGACGTCGATACCTATCGCGGCACCCGCGAAGGCGTACCAGCCCTGCTTGAGCTGCTGCAAAAGCACCGCGCCGGCGCAACCTTCCTGTTCAGCCTGGGCCCGGACCATACCGGTCGCGCCATCAAGCGGGTATTTCGCCCCGGCTTCATGAAAAAAGTGTCGCGCACCTCGGTCGTCGAACATTACGGCATCAAGACACTACTGTATGGCACGCTGCTGCCCGGTCCGGATATCGGCAAACGCTGCGGCGACGTCATGCGCCAGACTTTGAGCGCCGGATTCGAGGTTGGCATTCATTGCCATGACCACATTCGCTGGCAGGATCATGTGGCCACCCAATCCAGTGGCTGGACACAGATAGAATTCGACAAGGCGTGCGCCAAATTCCAGCAGGTGTTTGGCGAACCGGCCCGCACCCACGGCGCTGCAGGCTGGCAAATGAACCGCCACGCCTTCCGCCTGGAACAGCAACACGATTTGCTTTATGCCTCGGATACACGTGGTCAGCACCCGTTCATTCCGGTGATCGATGGCGAAACCGTTGGCTGCCCGCAGTTACCAACCACGCTGCCGACACTCGACGAGCTGCTCGGCATCGACGATATCGGCGCCGACAATGTCCATCTGCGCCTGTTGCGCGAAACGGCTGCCAAGGACAAAGACCACGTCTACACCCTGCACGCCGAACTGGAAGGCATGAAGCTGCTGCCGGCATTCGACCGGCTGCTGAGCGGATGGAAAGAGCAAGGCTACCAACTGGTATCGTGCCGTGATCTGTACGAAACACTGGAATTGTCGAGCCTGCCGTATCACTGTATCGAATTTGGCGAAATCGCCGGACGCAGTGGCACGCTGGCATTGCAGGGCAAGCAATTCCTCGACTGAGCCGATGTCAGTCACACTGCTCGCCAGCCCCGCACTGCGGGGCTTTTTCTTGCGTCGGCAAGCCGATTTTGACAACAATGCGGAGAATTTCCTAAGCTGCTGGAGAGGTCACATGCAAAATCAAACCGCCCCCGATTTTTCGCTGCCGAGCACCGGCAACAAAACTTTCTCGCTGGCAGATGCCAAGGGAAAATATCTGGTCATCTACTTCTACCCGAAAGACAACACGCCGGGCTGCACCACCGAGGGCCAGGACTTTCGCGACCATTACGCCGCATTTGCCGCCGCTGGCTGCGAAATAGTCGGCATCTCGCGCGACAGCATCAAATCGCACGAGAACTTCAGGGCGAAAATGGGGTTTCCGTTCGAACTGCTGTCGGATGCCGACGAACTTGCCTGCCAGTTGTTCGATGTCATCAAGATGAAAAACATGTATGGCAAACAGGTGCGCGGCATTGAACGCAGCACCTTTGTCATCGACCGCAATGGCACCATCTGCAAGGAATGGAGAGGAGTCAAGGTACCGGGACACGTGGAAAGCGTTCTGACGTTCGTCAAATCGTTGACTTGAGCAAAACGGCCAGCGGCCGTTTTTTTGTTTGCAGCACTTTGTCACTACAAGGATCGTCCATGGCCGCCACCAAGCGCAGCAAAAGCAAATCCAGCGCCACCAAGCTGTTCGTACTGGATACCAATGTATTGATGCACGATCCCACCAGTCTGTTCCGTTTCGATGAACACGACATTTATCTGCCGATGATGACACTCGAGGAACTCGACAACAACAAGAAAGGCATGTCCGAAGTAGCGCGCAACGCCCGCCAGACCAGCCGCTTTCTCGATGAGCTGGTGGTGGCTGCCGGCGACAAGATCGAAGAAGGCATTCCGCTGGCGATGCGCAACGAATTCGACGCCACCGGGCATCTGTTTTTCCAGACTCAGGCGATCACCGCCGAATTGCCGCTACGCCTGCCGGTAGGCAAGGCTGACAACCTGATTCTTGGCGTAGTGCTGCATTTGCAGCAGATTTATCCCAAACGCGAAGTGATCCTGGTGTCGAAAGACATCAATATGCGCATCAAGGCCCGTGCAATGGGCTTTGCTGCCGAGGATTATTTCAACGACAAGGTGCTGGAAGACACCGACTTGTTGTACACCGGCATCTGCCAGCTCAGCGACGGATTCTGGGACCAGAACAGCAAGGGCATGGAATCGTGGCAGGAAAACAGCCGCAGCTATTACCGTCTGACCGGGCCGGAATGCGGCAACATGCTGGTCAACCAGTTTGTTTATCAGGAAGGCGAACGGCCATTTGCCGCACAAGTGCGCGAACAGAAAGCCAAAACAATCGTCCTGGAAGTGCTGAAAGACTATTCGCACCACAAGAACAGTGTCTGGGGCATCACCACCCGCAATCGTGAGCAGAATTTCGCGATGAACCTGTTGATGAACCCGGAAATCGATTTTGTCACCCTGCTCGGCCAGGCCGGCACCGGCAAGACGCTGCTGACGCTGGCTGCCGGGCTGATGCAAACACTGGAAACCAAACTCTACAGCGAAATCATCATGACCCGCGTAACCGTTCCGGTCGGCGAGGATATCGGCTTCCTGCCCGGTACCGAGGAAGAAAAAATGCTGCCATGGATGGGCGCACTGGAAGACAATCTTGACGTACTCAACCAGACCGATCAGGAAGCCGGCGACTGGGGCCGCGCCGCCACCCGCGACCTGATCCGCTCGCGCATCAAGGTCAAATCGCTGAACTTCATGCGCGGCCGTACCTTCATCAACAAGTTCCTGATCATCGATGAGGCACAGAATCTGACGCCAAAACAGATGAAGACACTGATCACCCGCGCCGGCCCCGGTACCAAGGTAGTCTGCCTCGGCAATATCGCACAGATCGACACACCGTATCTGACCGAAGGCAGCTCCGGCCTGACCTATGTGGTCGACCGCTTCAAGGGCTGGAGCCACAGCGGCCACATTACCCTGCAACGCGGCGAGCGCTCGCGGCTTGCCGATTATGCGGCCGAGGTTCTATAACCCATTAGACCAATCCGCAGGCACCGCAGCCAATGACCATTCTCGCAGTATTCAACCAGAAAGGCGGCGTGGGTAAAACCACCACCACGGCCAACCTCGCCGCCGCCATGGCGCGCGAGGGAATGGAACCGCTGATCATCGACCTCGACCCGCAAGCGCATCTGACGGCGATTTCCGGAATCGAAATCGATTCGGATGAAAGCATTTTTGCCTTCTACCGCGACAACAAGCCACTCACCGAGCTGGTCAAGCGCATGGATAATGGCGTCAACCTGATCCCGTCGCACGTCGAACTGGCCAAGGTCGATACTCTCTATGCCAAGACCGGCAGCATCATCCGCCGCCTACGCCAGGCCTTGCACGACGAACATCTGGCGGCAGCAGGAGTGCCGATCCTGATCGACTGCTGTCCATTTCTCGGCGTGCTGTCGATCAATGCCATGGCAGCCGCAGACGGCATTCTGATCCCGATCGCAGCCGAGTATCTGGCAATGAAAGGTGCCAACCAGCTGGCCAACACACTGGTAGCAATGGAACAGATTGCCGGCAAACGCATCCCGCGCCGCTACGTGGTTACCCGCTATGTAGCACGCCGCCGCCTGTCGGGCGACGTGATGGAACAGATGCTCGGACGTTATGGCAAGGATCTATGCAAAACCCGCATCAATGAAAACTCGGCAATCACCGAAAGCGCCGGCTTTCATCAGGATATTTTTACCTTTTCCCCCAAAAGCAAGGGCGCCAAGGATTACGCGTTCCTGCTCGACGAACTGATCGAATCCGGCTTTGTTGCAATGCCAGCCAAGTAGTCGCGACAGACACAAACAAAACGGCGACCGCATGGCCGCCGTTTTTGCTTCCGGGCTTACTCATCCGGCGGCCAGCCACCGGTCGGCAACGCGGCATTCTCGAAGCGCGAGTAATGCCCGAGAAACGCCATCCGTACCCTGCCGGTCGGGCCGTTACGGTGCTTGCCGATAATGACTTCGGCCAACCCCTTGTCAGGTGAATCCGGGTTGTAGTACTCATCGCGATACATGAACAGGATCAAGTCGGCATCCTGCTCGATTGCGCCGGATTCGCGCAAGTCGGACATCATCGGACGCTTGTCGGTACGGTGCTCCACCGTACGCGACAACTGCGACAATGCGATGACCGGAACCTTCAACTCCTTGGCCAAGCCCTTCAGCGAACGCGAAATTTCGCCCAGCTCGGTAGCGCGATTGGAATCCTTGCCGGTATTGCTGCCCGACATCAGCTGCAGGTAATCGATTACGATCAAACCGAGCTGGCCGCCATACTGGCGTGCCAGGCGCCGCGCCCGTGCACGCACCTCCAGCGCAGTCAGGCCGGGCGATTCGTCGATATGGATCGGCGCCTCCGACAACTTGCCCACGGCAAATGTCAGCTTCTGCCAGTCTTCATCCTCCAGCCGGCCGGTCTTGATCTTGTGCTGATCCAGCCGCCCCACCGAGCCGACCATACGCATCACCAGCTGCGCGCCGCCCATCTCCATACTGAATACCGCGACCGGCAAGCCGGAATCGATTGCCACGTTCTCGGCGATATTGATCGAAAACGCGGTCTTACCCATCGACGGGCGGCCGGCAACAATGATCAGATCGCCACGCTGCAGGCCGGAGGTCATGCCGTCCAGATCGATGAAACCAGTGGGAATACCGGTGACCTCATCCGGGTTGTCGCGGTTGTAGAGCATGTCGATCCGCTCCACAACCTCGGTCACCAGCTCATTCATGCCGAGGAAGCTCTGCTTGCCCTTGGCGCTGGATTCAGCGATTTCAAACACCTTGGCTTCCGCCGAGTCGAGCAACTGACTCGCCTCCCTGCCCTGCGGGTTGTACGCCGAATCGGAAATCTCGGTACCCACCTCAACCAGTCGCCGCATGATTGAGCGCTCGCGCACAATCTCCGCATAGCGGCGAATATTGGCAGCACTTGGCGTGTTCTGCGCCAGCGCCGCCAGATAAGCCAATCCGCCAATCTGGTTCAGTTCGTTGGATTTTTCCAGCGATTCGGCGACCGTCACCACGTCTGCCGGGCGCGATTGTTCGATCAGGCGCGAGATATGCCGATAGATCAGGCGGTGATCGTGGCGATAAAAGTCACCTTCGGCAATCTGGTCGGCAATCCTGTCCCAGGCACTGTTTTCCAGCAGCAAACCGCCCAGCACCGACTGCTCGGCCTCGACCGAATGCGGCGGCAGCTTGATCAGATCGACCGGCATGTCCCGACCGACATCGGGAGCAACTTGATAATTCATGGCAACGAATTCAACGTTAGGCGAGAGGCTATTCTAGCAGACCAAACAAAAAGGGCTGCCGTAGCAGCCCTTTTTCGACACAAGCGATTGAGCGGTAAATCAGGCTTGCGGAACCACAACCACAGTCACATTGGCGATCACATCGTGATGCAGTGCAACGGCAATCGGGTACTCGCCGATGGCCTTGAACGGGCCTTCCGGCAGGCGAACTTCCATTTTTGCCACTTCGATACCGGTTTTGGTGATTGCATCGGCGATGTCGATGTTACCAACCGAACCGAACAGACGGCCGTCAACGCCGGCTTTCTGAGCGATTTCGATCCGTGCGCCTTCCAGCTTCTCGGCACGCGCCTGAGCAGCAACCAGCTTCTCAGCCTGAACTTTTTCCAGTTCGGCACGGCGAGCGTCGAACTCTTTCAGGTTAGCGTCGGTAGCGCGCTTGGCTTTACCGCTAGGAATCAGGAAGTTACGTGCGTAACCATCCTTAACCTTGACCACGTCACCCAGTTGACCCAGATTGGCTACTTTTTCCAGCAGAATGATTTGCATCTTGTTGTTCTCCTGAATTAGTGCAGATCGGTGTAAGGCATCAGAGCCAAGAAGCGGGCGCGCTTGATCGCGGCCGACAGTTGACGCTGGTAGCGAGCCTTGGTGCCAGTGATGCGGGCAGGAATGATCTTGCCGTTCTCGGAGATAAAATCTTTCAGTACATCGACATCTTTGTAGTCGATTTGCTTCACGCCTTCAGCGGTAAAGCGGCAAAACTTTTTGCGCTTGAACAGATTACGGGACATTTCAAACCTCTTAGATCAAAAACGTATTTCGTTCACATGCAACACTATCTGGGAGCTATTGCGGCTTCGGGCGGCAATGAACCCACGCACCATGCACTCCTGTTCCGGGCGGCGCTTGCTGATCTGCTCAGCCAACTGCCCCACCGCGATCGCGGCGATTTCACACTGCACCAGCCGGCCGATGCCAGCTTCAATCTGGCTCGAACTGTGGGCAAGGCGAAAATTGACTACAGGAATTCCTGCCGGGGTGAACCTTAACGGTTCCATTGCGACCAAACGGCCACTCAACTCAACCTGGTTGCAACTCACTCAATCAGGCTGCAGGAGCGGCGGTTTCGGCGCCTTCGAGCAGCGAGCGTGCTTTCTCTTCCTTCATCATCGGCGACGGAGTGGTAACAGCCTCGTCCATCTTGATGGTCAGGTGACGCAGCACGGCATCGTTGAACTTGAATGCGTGTTCCATTTCGTCCAAGGTAGCCTGGTTGCATTCGATGTTCATCAGCACGTAGTGAGCTTTGTGAATTTTCTGGATCGGGTAAGCCAGCTGACGACGGCCCCAATCTTCCAGGCGGTAGATTTTGCCGCCGTTGTTCAGCACCATGGTTTTGTAGCGATCGACCATTGCCGGTACTTGTTCGCTCTGATCAGGGTGAACGATAAAAACGATCTCGTAATGACGCATGAGCACTCCTTTTGGTTAAAGCCTTCCGATTGCGTCGTCGGTAAGGCAAGGGACAAAAATCAAGCCGGCGATTTTAGCGCGGTTAACCCTTGTTTGACAAGGACTCTTGCAATAATTGCCGCTGGCGGCGCGATTCGGATAACACCATGCCGGTAGCGACCGAGACATTCAGGCTTTCCACCGTGCCAAACATCGGAATACTGACGATGCTGTCGCAATGCTCGCGCGTTAGCCGGCGCATGCCGCTGCCCTCGGCACCCAGCACCCAGGCAATCGGGCCGGTGTGCTGGAAATGATACAGATCGGCATCGCCATCGGCTGCGGTGCCGACGATCCACACACCGCGATCCTTCAAATCGCGCAATGTACGTGCCAGATTGGTCACCATCACGTAGGGAACCACCTCGGCGGCGCCACAGGCTACTTTCGATACCGTGGCATTCAGGCCCACTGCCTTGTCTTTCGGCGCAACCACCGCATGCACGCCCATGGCATCCGCCACCCGCAGGCAGGCGCCCAGGTTGTGTGGGTCCTGGATGCCATCGAGAATCAGCAGGAACGGCGGCTCTTCCAGGTTGTCGAGCACATCGTCGAGCGCCACATAGGATTTGCCGGCATCGAACGCTGCCGCGACCCCCTGGTGGCGGCCATGACCGGACAGCCCATCGAGCCGCGCGGCATCGACCGGAATCACCCGCACGCCCAGTCGCTCGGCGGTCTTCAGCACGTCCTTGGCGCGTGGGTCCTGCCGGCCCTGCAGCAAATAGATTTCCAGTACGCTTTCCGGATTGAACCTGAGGCGTGCCTGCACAGCGTGAAAACCGAACAGGATTTTTTTTACAGTACTCACTGAGTCAAACCGTTTCTACATGATTGGGCCGCACCGCCAATGGCAGCGCGGCCTGATATTCGTCCTGATGAATGCCGAGATCGTGGAACAATGCCTCCACCTCGCATTCGGGTAATGGCTTGCTGAACATGAAGCCCTGTACCAGATCACACCCCTGATCGCGCAGAAACGCCAGCTGGTCGCTGTTTTCCACGCCCTCGGCAATCACCCGCAGGCCGAGTTTCTTGGCCATGGCGATGATCACCTCGGCAATCGCTGCGTCGTCGCCATCCTTGGGCAGGCCTTCGACAAAGCTGCGGTCGATTTTCAGGTTATGGATCGGGAAACGCTTGAGATTGTACAACGAGGAATAGCCAGTGCCGAAATCGTCGATTGCCAGCTGTACGCCCATCTGTTTCAGCTCCGACATGATCTGGATCGCCTCTTCGGCGTTACGCATGATCATGCCCTCGGTGATTTCCAGCTCCAGCCACTGCGGATCGAGGCCGGACGACTCCAGCGCCTGGCGCACCGCGCGCACCAGGCTGTGCGGCTGGAACTGACGCGGCGACAGGTTGACGGCCACACGCACCGGCGGAAACCCGAGTTGCTGCCAGCGGCGCGCCTGACAACAGGCCTGCTCCAGCACCCATTCGCCCAGCGGCACGATCATGCCGTTCTCTTCCGCCAGCGGAATGAAACGGGTCGGCGAAATCAGCCCGTGCTCCGGGTGATTCCAGCGCACCAAGGCCTCCAGGCCAATAATGCGGTTCTGTTCCAGCTCCACCTGTGCCTGGTAATGCAACTCGAACTCGCTACGCTCCAGCGCCTGGCGCAGGCTGTTTTCCATCAGCAGGTGTTCGAACGCGGCAGCGCTCATATCCTTGGCAAAAAACTGGTAGTTGTTCTTGCCCAGATCCTTGGCACGATACATCGCCACGTCGGCGTTCTTCAGCAATGCCTGCGCGTCGGCGCCGTCGCCGGGATAGGTGGCAATGCCGATACTGCAGGTGACATAATATTCGCGTGCCTGCAGCAGCACCGGCTGCGCCAGCGCCGCCAGGATGCGCTCGGCAACGCCGGTGATCACCGTCGCATCGCCGATGCCTTCCATGATCACGGTGAATTCGTCGCCGCCCAGCCGGGCAATGGTATCGCTGCTGCGTGCGCAAGCGCGCAGACGTGCCGAAACCTCCTGCAGCAACTTGTCGCCGGCATCGTGGCCGAGAGTATCGTTGATGGTCTTGAAGCGGTCCAGGTCGATGAACAGCACCGCCAATTGCTGATTGCTGACATTGGCGCGCGCCAATGCATGGCCAAGATTCTGGTGCAGCAGGCTGCGGTTCGGCAATAGCGTGAGCGGGTCGTGATTGGCCAGGAAATACAGCCGCTCCTCGGCCTCCTTGCGACCGGTGATATCGGAAAATACCGCTACGTAATTGCTGATGCTGCCGCTTTCCTCGCGTACCGCACTAATGCTCAGCCAGGCCGGATAGAGTTCGCCGCCGGCGCGCCGGTCGGTCAGCTCGCCCTGCCAGTGCCCGTTCACCTCGAGGCTCATCAGCATATCGCTGTTGAATTCGCTCGAATCGATGCCGGACTTGAACATGCGCGACACCTTGCCGAGCGCGTCCACGGCCGGATAGCCGGTAATCTTGCAGAACGCCGGATTGACAGCGATGATCTGTGCATCGGCATCGGTAATCAGGATACCCTCGCTGGCATTGTCGAACACCTTTGCCGCCAGCTTCAGCTGGCGTTCGCGTGCCAGATTCTCGCTGACATCCATCAGCAGGCCGATTACCGCAGCCCGCCCGTCGTATTCGAATACCCGGCCATGCGCCTCGACGTCGAGCAGCTTGCCGTCGCGCCGCCGGGCGCGGTACTGGTAGCGGCAGCCATGTGTTTCGCCGCGCAGATGCAGCAGCTGCTTGGCCTGTACCAGCGCCACGTCGTCGGCTGCGGTAATGTCCTGCAACGCCATGCCGACCAGTTGCTGTTGCGAATACCCGAGCATGGTCGCCAGCGTCGGGTTGGCGTAGACGATGCGCCCATCCTGCACGATGTACAGCCCCACCAGCGACAGCTCGACCAGCGCACGGAATTTGCTTTCGGCGTAAAGCTTTTCGCGCTCGGCACGCTTGACCGCGGTGATATCGCTGATCACCGCCACGCTGTTGACGATTGCGCCGTTACTGTCGCGCAGTGCGGAAACGCTCAGCCATGCCGGATATTCGCCGCCCGTGCGGGTGCGGCCGACAAATTCGCCCTGCCAATGGCCACACAGCAGCAACTGCTTGCGGATCGTCTGCAACAGCGCCTCGGAAAAGCCCTGCTGGATAAAGCCGATTGCCTTACCGCTGACTTCGGCCTGCTGGTAGCCGCTGATGCGGCAGAATGCCTCGTTTACCGCTACTACCCGGTCGGCACCATCGACGATGCAGATTGCGTCGTTGGCGTTCTCGAACACTTTGGCATACAGCTGCAACTGACGCTCGGTGCGCAAACGTTCGCGAATATCGAGGATCAGACCGAACATGGCGACCTGGCCGTCGTAAATCAGCCGCCGCGAATGCATTTCGACTTCAATCGGGTAGCCGGCCCGATGCATCAGCCGGAACGCAAACAGCTCGGTTTCGCCTTGCCGGTGAGCCAGATCGGACAGGTCGTGCATCAGCCGTTCGCGATCGTCCAGCCACAGCAGCGACTCCAGCCGCCGGCCGATCAGCTCCTGCTGACTGTAGCCGAGCAGCCGCGCCAGCTCCGGGTTGGCATACATGACGATGCCGTTCTGCACGATGAAGATGCCTGCCAGCGACGATTCAACCAGCGCACGGAATTTCGCCTCGGCTGCCGACAGATCGGCCTCGGCGCGCTTGCGCGAAGTAATGTCGATGCCATTGGCACAAATACCGATCAACTTGCCGGTGCGATCGTGCAACGGGAACTTGTTGGTCAGGAATACGCAGCTTCGCCCCTGCGCGACAAAATGTTCCTCGAACTGGATGTTACGGCCGGTCTGCGCTACCGCGCGGTCGTTTTCGTCCAGCCGGCGTGCTTCGGCCCGGTCGAACAACTGTGCCGCCGACAGCCCTACCAGCTCGTGAGCCTGCATGCCGAGCAGGTCGGCAAACGCACGATTGCCGAGCAGGTAGCGGCCATTCAGGTCGCGGATGTAAAACAGGGTTGGCAGATTGTCGAGAACGGTCTGGGTCTGCTGGCGTCGATCCTGCAACACCTCCATCGCCAGTTGCTTCTCTTCCAGCGTGGCACAAAGCGTCAGCCCGGCCAGTACCATCACCGCCATGAATGCCATCAGGAACAGTGTCGTCTCGAACGGCAACGTTGTAGCGCTAGCCGGGCCGAACAGCAAGGCGGTAGTAGCGGTGATCGTCACCAGCATCGCCACGCTGGCAGTGCCGAGATAGCCGAAGCGTACCGCTCCCCAGACAATCAGCGGAAAAATTGCCAGCTGCAACGACAGATTCGGCTTGCCCGACGCCAGACCGGGGTTACCGAACACTGCGGCACCGGTCAGAGCCGTGACCAGCAGCAACAGCAGCAATTCCGGCCAGTTGGCGTGTACATGCTGCGCCGTGCGGCGCTTGGCCAGGCTCAGGACCAGCGGCACCACCAGCAGGATACCGTTGATACCGGCAGCCCACCACAACAGCCAGATCCGATGTAGCGACAGGCCTGCAGGATTGCCGGCCAGATGTGCGGCAAGCGTAGCAAATGTAGCCAGCACCATGCTGTTGCACAGGGCACCGATACTGGTCAGGTAAAACAGGTCGCGCAGGCTTTCCAATGCACGGACATTGGCCACCAGCCTGCGCATTGCCGTCACCGATAACAGCGCCCCGATGGCACTGCCCAGTGCCAGCAACCAAGCCTGTTGCGCCGACATGCCACAGGCCATGCCGCTGAAAAAAGCCGCCAGTGCGACAGTCGGCCAATACGCCGGGCCGAGCAGCAACAGGCCAGCCGTCGCTACACCGGAAACCAGCCAGAGCAACGAGACGCCAGCCAAACCAGCAGCAAACACCGAACCGAACAGCGTTGCCACCGCCAAAAACACCGCCAGTACCAACGACCGGCCCAGATAGCCCCAGAGCCTGTCCGACTCCGGATCCGATGACGCGTTGATCATTGCCGAAACTCTCCCCTGTCGCGCCCGACTCACGTTGCCATTCGTATTTTTTTGTATCGGCAACTCATGCCTGCATCATTATTGCACCAGCAAAATATATTATTAATTAACGATTTTCAATAGATAGCTGAGAAACAGGCTTAATTAAGCCAACGGAATATCAGCAGAAAATGATACAAGCAAAAACAAGCGCGGCAAGTAATGGAACAGAGCACAGGCGACCGCGCTGCAGCAATATCCGCAGCGGTGCGCAATCAATTCGGCAGCGCATCCGTAGCGCCGGGAGGCAGGCGGAAAAAGTGCGTAGATTCAGCCGGCAGAGTATTGTTGCAATGCCTGCCGTACTGCGCGCAGTACTTGCTCGGGCAGCAGCTTGTTCAGGCAATCGAGATGGCCGAGCGGGCATTCGCGCTTGAAACACGGGCTGCAGGCGAGATTGAGCGACAGCACCTGTGCCCGCTCGCTGAGCGGCGGGGTGAAGCCGGGGCTGGACGAGCCGAACAGCGCGACAATCGGGCGCTCCAGCGCAGCTGCGACGTGCATCAGGCCGGAATCGTTGGTAACCACCACTGCGGCAAGCGCGAGTAGATCGACCGCCTGATCCAGGCCGGTACGGCCAGCGAGATTGATCACCTGCTCCAGGCCTGCCAACGTGGCAATGGCGGTGCCGATCTCACGATCCTTGCCCGAGCCGAAAATCCATACCTGGCAGCCATCGGCCACCAGTTTTTGCGCCAGGCTGGCGAAATGCTCTACCGGCCAGCGTTTGGCCGGCCCGTATTCGGCACCGGGGCAGAACGCCACCGCAGGCCGGTCGAGCGTCAAGCCAAGCTGAGCCGCAACCGCTGCGGCCTGCTGCCGCTCTACCAACATGCGCGGCGGCGCTACCGGGCGGCGCAGCGGCTCGCCGCGATCGCCCGCCAGTGCAGCAAAACGTTCGACCATCAGCGGCAGCGCGGCTGCATCGAGCTTGCGCGCATCGTTGAGCAGGCCGTAACGCATTTCGCCGACAAAACCGGTGCGGCGCGGAATATTGGCAAACCATGGGATCAACGCCGATTTCAGCGAATTCGGCAGTACGATGGCCTGATCGTAATTTTCGTTACGTAACGCAACACCCAAAGCGCGGCGCGCACCCAAGCGCAGCTGGCCGTGGGCAAACGGATTTTCGATGGCGTTGCGTACCTCTGGCATACGCTGCAGCAGCGGCAAGGTCCAGCCCGGCGCCAGCACATCCAGCGCCAGATCGGGGTGGCGCTCGGCCAGCAAACGGTACAAGGGCTGCGCCATCACGCTGTCGCCAACCCAGGCCGGCGCCACTACCAGAACCGAATACATCGCATCTCCAAAACAAACGGGCCGGAATCGCAATCCGGCCCGTCAGACATCATCGCAATCTGCGCAACAGCTTAGTGGCCGTGACCAACCGGGCCATTCAGCTTGTACAGCGTACCGCAATACGGGCACAGCGCCTCGCCGGTTTTCTGTACCGGCAGGAATACGCGCGGATGCGAATTCCATTTGACCATGTCCGGCGTCGGGCAATGCAGCGGCAGATCCTTGGCAGTGACTTCAATCACGCGCGCGGTGTTTTCCTTCAGTTGCTCGCTCATGCCCTGCCTCACTTGACCAGAGTCAGCCAGTCGGCGTGTTTTTCCGACTTGCCGGTAACGCAATCGAAATACATCTGCTGCAGCTTGCCGGTGATCGGGCCACGCTTGCCTTCGCCGATCTGGCGGTTATCCAGTTCGCGGATCGGCGTGACTTCGGCGGCGGTACCGGTGAAGAACGCCTCGTCGGCCGAATAGACTTCGTCGCGGGTGATGCGTTTTTCAACGATCTGCACCCCCAGTTCGCCTGCCAGCGTGATGATGGTGTCGCGGGTAATGCCTTCCAGTGCTGCAGTCAGATCCGGTGTGTAAATCTTGCCCTTGCGCACAATGAACACGTTCTCGCCCGAGCCTTCGGCAACAAAGCCGTCCACATCCAGCAACAGTGCTTCGTCGTAGCCATCCTGCTCGGCTTCGCGATTGGCCAGGATCGAGTTCATGTAGTTGCCGTTGGCCTTGGCCTTGCACATCGCCACGTTGACATGGTGGCGCGAGAACGACGAAGTCTTGACGCGGATGCCCTTTTCCAGCGCCTCAGGCCCGAGGTAGGTGCCCCACGGCCAGGCGGCGACGATTGCATGGGTCGACAGGGTCTTGGCGGAGATACCCATCGCTTCCGGGCCGTAGAA